>Ga0222716_10004170_pt1 | contig 11382 bp, 12 predicted proteins | sample C33_13DmetaG_FD_165044 | JGI IMG/M metagenome (GOLD analysis project Ga0222716, IMG submission 165044) | Estuarine water microbial communities from San Francisco Bay, California, United States - C33_13D | ecosystem: Environmental > Aquatic > Marine > Unclassified | place: USA: California... | reverse complement strand
AATATAAATCATTTACGCGTTTAGAATTAGAAAATTACATTAAAGAAAATTATAATACTTTTGAGTGGAATAAAATATTAAATTACTATATAATTGATATTAACAATATCTTTATAAAAGCTCCCAGCGTTGAGGATACATTAGTTTTCTATAGAGGAGTTTACGATGATTATTATTTAAAAAATTATTCAAATGGCGCATTTGTATCAGAAACATTAAGCAGTTGTACTTTAGATTGTAAAACTGCTATTGCTTATGCCAGTACTAAATGCTGTGTTATGAGAATTAAAGTAAATAAAGGTTGTAAAATAATATTAATAGACAATGTAAGTAATTATAATGAAGCAGAAATTTTATTATCATTTAATACAATTTATAGCGTTGATTATCCTCGTCAATATATAAATTATTATAAAACAAGTGATATATGTCCCGATGATACTAAAAGTAAAAAAATGATGGTCACGGATTTATCGATAATTAATAAGTCTGATAAATCTCCTAAGTCTCCTAAATCTCCTAAGTCTCCTAAGTCTTCTAAGTCTTCTAAGTCTTCTAAGTCTTCTAAGTCTCCTAAGTCTCCTAAGTAAAAAAATATTTTATTATTTACATATATTAGAAAAACATTATTAATATTTAAAATGTCTGGAAATTTAAATCAATATTTACAATCCACTATGTCTTCTATACCAGTATCGACTATTAGAACTTTAAAAAAAGACACTAATAATTTAGCAGGACCTTCTAAAAAAATAAAAAAAGATAAATGTAAAAAATTTTTAAAAGAATATAAATTATATGTAAAAGGAGATATAAGTGGAGTAACACAGCCTGTAACAGGTAAAAAATTAACAAACTCAGACAGAATTAATTTTATAGCAAATCAATGTTTATCAGCATTTGATGATATAAATTTATCAAATGTTAGCAAAAGTTCTTCTGAAAGTTCTTCTTCGGAAGATGAAATAGTAATAACGAGCTTCAAAGATATAGACAATATTATTGAGTTTCCTATTAAATATAAAAAAGATATTGATGAGCAATTAAAAAAAATATTTAGAAAACCTATTGACACAAAAAAAGGGATGATGAAATTAAAAAAATTTTTTGATGAAAAAAATGGATCTTCTACAAATGATGAAAATATAAAACTATATTTTAAAATATTAAATAATATTCAAAAATATATACCAAATTACTCTCCTTTTATGAATTTTAAAGATTTTAATAAAATTGTTAACTCTACATATTATTTTGATAAACATAATGGAAACTCAATAGCTTTCATATTAGGTAGCGATCGCTTAAATAATATAAATCAAGGTGTTATTGATGGATTTCAAGATTTTGAAAAAAGAATATATAACGTTCATTTGTTATTTCAAGAATGTTTAAATGAATTTTGTAAAGCTATAATGTATAGTGATAATAATAAAAATGTTGAAGATATGAGAAATTTAATAAATAATAGATATCCTAAATATTACGCATTAGAGTTTATGCTTTTGTCAATTAAAAAATTTTATAGAGAAGGTATAATATATGACAATGCTGAATTAAATTTATTTGCTCTTGATTCTTTAATTGAAAATACGTTTGTTATATCTGAAGACAATGAAACTATTTCATTAGATAAATCACCTGAATGGAGTAATACACCCGATGATAGCAACCCGCTATTAAAAGCAGAATATAAAACAAATAAGGAAAATGAATTAAAACGTATTATGGACAATACCAATATATCGGGATCGGTTAATGATGCTGATTTATGGAGTATGGATGAATGGTCCGACATGCCATTAAAAAAATTAAGGCAAGTAATAAGAATACCTTATACAGATAATGGTAAAACATTTGTTAATGCCTATTATGCCAAATCATTATACCAACAATGGTATTTTTCAGTAAAAGAAATGAAACCATTTATTAACCCATCTAATAGAAAACCTTTTAGCGAAGATGATAAAGCTGAAATATTACATGTAATGAGAAACATTCACCCCAATATAGATGTGCCTAGACAAGGAAATCAAGGTAGAAGCGATTTGGGATTAAGAGTTTTTAACAATCAAAATGATGGTTTAACTTATATAAATATATATTATTTAATTAATAATGAAGCCGCGAATTTTTCAAAATATCTTAGAATATATAGTATAATATATCCAGTGTCATTTAATTTTTATGACGATGATGAATCGTCAGATTTACCATATGCTAATAATCCAATATTTTTAATTGATATGATGAAAAATTTAATGAGACGAAATAAACTATTAGGAAAGAAAATACCATTTAAACCTGTAGAAATTTTAAATAAATATGATAACAAGGTTCTAAATAAAAATAATTATTTAAAAGTATTTACTGAATTACAAAGATTATTATAAATAATTTTATAAAAATAAAGATTTAACACTCTCAGTGGGGCTTGAACCCACGACCACGTGGTTAAAAGCCACGCGCTCTACCAACTGAGCTATGAGAGCATTTAGTAAATAGTATGTATTCCGTGTGTATTCCGTATGTAATTATTAATATAATTATATTCTTATATAATTTTATAAGTTATTTTTATCAAAATAACAATATTTACATGTTAAACGACGTTATTATGCCATTGCCCATTTAAATATTGGACGATATTTTCACAATTTCCTCTATATAACATAGTCCATATAGAGCAATTACCAGAGCTACATATAATATATTTACACTTAGACATTATGATTATTGTTGATAAAAAATAAAACATATCTTGGTAATTTGTAATATTATTTTGCTCATAATGAATGCCCTTGTTATTATAACTTGATTTATTTTCTGCTATTATTATAATATTTTTCATATTCTTTTCTTTGATATAATCTATAAACTTGGTGCTATCAGTTTGTATCAGTATATTAATATTATTATTACAATCTATTATTTTTATTATTTGGTTATAAAACTCTTCAAATGATGCTATATTAGTTTCTTTAAATTTATCAGTTCCTCTATAATATACAGCTATCGTATTATCGTGTACGATATTATATTTTTTTTCTAATTCATCAATACTATTATTTATTTTAACAGATGGCGAAAAGTATTTTTTAATTAATGGAGATAAGTTTTTATAATCTATATTGGCGTATTTTATAAATTGATATGAATGTCTGTAATCTATGCGTTTATTTATTACATAATCCTCTTTAAAATTTTCATAATGTTCAAAATAATCATTTGTAACATCTCTATTTATATCATTTTTATATAGTTTAAATGTTTCAGTGCTATCCACAATATCTGGCAATTTTTTCTTATTATTAATGAAGTCAACTATCTGATTTAATAATACAGAACAACAAGAGAAAAACCCAGCATTATGTGTAATTTTTACACAATTCATATTTTTAATGTTTTTAATGTTATATATATTAGAAAGATTTAAATATATTATATTATTTTACGAGTTTTTCAAATTCATTTATATCTAATATTTTGATACCATATTCATTAGCCTTATCTATTTTACCGGATTTTTCGTTTTTATCTTTCACTACAAGATAATTAGTGCTTTTTGATACTGCTGTTACAACTTTCCCACCATTCTCTAATATTATTTTTTCAAAATCTTTATTTCTAAATCCTGTAAATACGAATGTTTTTCCATTAATGTTTTTATTAATAGGTTTATCGGGAGATTTTCCTCTATCACCTCTATCACCTCTTTCTCTTCTTTCTCCATTTTTTAATAATTGAGAATTATTACATATTATACCGAGATTGTCGTAATACTTATAAAAATTTGCTAAATTATCAAGAAATAATTTAGCACTTATTTTAGCTATTCCGTCTACCTTCATTAAATCATCTACATTTATTTTTAGACTGATTTCGCGATTTTTCTTATCATTCAATAATATACTTGGAAACTTATCAGTTATTAATTTTAATTTTTTATAACTAAATCCCCGCCCCATAATATTTGAAGCATCCATCAAAACTAAACAATCTAATGTTTTAATTTTTTCAATGGATTTTAATATATTATCGGCGCTTTTACTTTTGAAACCATCTATCTTAAGTAAATCATCTTTTTTAATATTTATAATAGATTTAATATCATTAAATCCAGCATTATATATTTTTTTTATATTTCCCGGTCCCATATTTTCAATTTCAGCAGTTTTCATAAAATATATTATATTTTTAATATCTTGTTCAGGATTTGCCCCACTATTTATTTTTATAATATCAACATGTGTTTCTGTCCATTTATAATCCTTACCTTCTATACCTGGCATACTAGGTTTACCATTTGCCGATGGAGATAATACGGATTTAATATGGGGAATCACGTTACCCGAACGAATTATTATAATTCGCGAACCCGGTCCAATAATATTTTTTTCAATAAATCCGGCATTAAATCCTGTAGCCTGCTTAATTTTGACATCGTCTAATAATATTTCATTAAATTTAACTATTGGTTTCATATAATTATCTTTTGATACATTCCATTCAACTTCACTAACTATAACTTCCACCTTGTCTAAAGTATGTATTGATTTAAACGCAAATGAATGTTCGGGATTTTTACCAACAGCTATATTATATATTTTTCCAATATCATTTATCACAATACCATCTATAACATATTTATTATTACGGGACTCTTCCAATTTTTTAGATAATAATTCAAGGTTAATATCATTCACAATAGTATTATTAACAACATTAAACTTCATAGCTTCTAAATCCGCTAATCCATTTGCCATATTAGGATATACAAGCGTATATGCTACAAAATCTATCATTTTTAAGATATCTTTATTTAATATTTTTGAATTTATCATTCCACTAACAGTATTGCGAGGATTAGATAGTTTAGGGTCTTTTTTCTTTAATATTTCCCAATTTTCTTTAGATATAATAAATTCTCCACGAACTGCTAAATTATCTGTAAGGCTTTTAATTTTTGGAAAACCGCTTATATATTCATATAAATGTGTTATATCTTGTCCTTCTTTACCATTGCCACGTGTATATAATTTAACATTTAATCCCATATCATATGTTATTAAACCACTTACGCCATCTAACTTATCGCTAATAACATAAGGTCCCTTGTATTTTTTTTTAAATTTAGTTATTTCATCTTCGCTATCTTTTATTTTGTTTTGCGAACCCATATAATATGGTAGCACTACCTTATTTTCTACATCGGCACCTACACGTTTTAAATATGGCTCTTTTGGATATTTATTTTTAATATGATCCTTTATAATATCATATATATCATCCGTCAATAAAGGTTCGTCACCATTGAAAAAAGCGTCGTCAGCATTTTTTAATACTTGAATTATATCTTTTTTCTTATTATTTTTGATAAAAATTAAAGGATTACTATTTATATATAAATAATCTAGACTCATTAATATTCTTATTTAATCTAAAGATATCATTTTTTTAAAATATAAATAATATATAAAAATTAAAAAATATTAAGAATATAGAATAATAATATGTATAAGTTTTTAGATATGTTTGAATATATCTACGTAGGCAACTGGAATAATGAAACAAATACAACTATGCTATATCCAATTACAAAGATGGACGTAGATTAATATTGATTAATATTTTTCTAATATATATATATATATATATATAAATATGCTTTATGTTCATTCGTTATTTATATTTATTTTTTCCGTCTTATATTCTGTTCTTGAAATAGAAATTGAAGGAAAGGATGGAGGATGGGCAAAAAATATACCTACTATTCCTTCGGGTATAGGAATATTAACTAATTATCATGTTATTATGAATATTATTATAATACTTGTAGTTACATATTCGACATATATATTATATGAAGATATATATATTGTAATATTTTATAATATATTATGGTTTGTCATTGAAGATTTTTGTTGGTTTGTTTTAAATCCGTATTTTACTTTAGAAAAATATACTAAAGAAGATATATGGTGGCATAGTGATCAAATGTGGATATATAATATTCCCTTTCATAATATTGTGTCATTTGCAATATTAGCCATAATAATATTTTTATCTCAAAACATATATCTATTTTATAATCTTGTATTTGTTAGTATATTAACTTTTATTGTTATTGAAAATTCATATTTATATCACAAATGGTATTTCAAAACTCATAATAAAAATGACATAAAAAATAATTAATAATATTATATAACTATGATTAGTAATAATATAAATATTGATAATACTATTTTAATTAAAATATTATGTAAAAATATTATTACAGATTTTAATAATAATGATAATAATAAATTACAAGAATTTATTAACAATCATATTAATAGTCTAAATTCTGATTATAAAAAAAAACTTTATGATGAATATTCTAATAATTGTATTAATAAAAACATATTAAATAAATTAAATAATAAATATGATGGTGATGATAATGATAGATTGACATTAATATGTTATAGTATTATCAAGGATTATTACTTATGATATAACACATTTTTTATTTTTATGAATTATATTTATATTTTCAATAATATTTAATATATATTTTATATCTGGTCTATTATCTGGATCAGTGCTCCACATTATGCTTATTAATTCTCTAAATTCCTTAACAGGTATATCATTAATATTTGGTCTATAATCTATAGCTATTAATTGTATTACATGTGGATTATTATCTATTTCTTTAAAGGGAACTTTACCGGTAAAAATATACCAAAAATTGAGAGCCAACGAATAAATATCTATTTTTAAATCATATTCCTTCGCATCATTAAATATCAATTCAGGAGCCATATATCTCAATGTTCCAGCGTATCCACTCATTTTATATTTTTCAAGCTTCTTTTTTATAGTTCGCGATAATCCAAAATCTGTCAATTTAATATGTAAATCATCATTTAGTAATATATTTGATGGCTTCAAATCGCGATGCATTATAGGATAATGGCAATTGTGTAAAAAATAAACTGCCAATGTTAATTCGCGTATCCATTTATATGCCAATTTAATATCAGGTTTCCATAATAAATTATATTTTGATTTATTATTATAATAAGATTCTAAAGAACCATTTTCCATATATTCATAAACTAATAATAAAGGGTCTGTTATAGTAGATGCCCCTAAAAATAATACAAGATTCGGATGTCTCAAATGAGATATAACTGATATTTCATTTATTAAATCTTGATATTCAATGTCATTATTATGATGTTTTAAAGATTTAACAACACATTGTAATCCTCTCCAATAAGATCTATATATAATACCATTGCTACCTTCTGCTATTTTCTCACAAATAGTTATTTCATTATGACGCAATTCCCACCATTCAGTCCTTCCTCTGACGTTGAAAGGTACCATTTCTAAGTATAATGAATAAGCAGACGAATTAGATTTCGTTTCATCTTCAATATTTGTTATATCATTCATAGTAATAAATAAATGTATTAAATATTTATATTAAATATATCTTATACCAATTATTATATATAATCCGCCGAACGACTTAAATCCGCTTTAGGCACTTCTACGACATTATATGGTTCTTTATTAAGAAGAGGCGAATTAAAAGTAATTTGTTGCGGAATATCATATATATCTCTTAATTTATTGCCGATTACAATATCATTTGTAATGCTTATTTTTAAATCATTTGTATTATCTGTAGGTATCATATAGAAATCTGAAATATGTCTATCTTTTTGTCTTGCGAATAACTTCCAATTGTTATTTCCAGAATCTTTTATATTAGACATACTCGAAACATATGCGACCAATCTATATGTATCTCCTGTTTCTTGCGTATTTATATACATTCTTCTATTATTAATATTATTTGCTAATTTAGTATGGGATACATTATCGCCGCGATTTAATGGAGGATATAAATCATCGTCAAGCACCTTTCTATCTCTTTCTATGGTATCATCTTTGTTTTTTTCATTTATTATTTTAGGTTTATTATAATTATTATCTAATAACTTTTTATATTCGTCGGGCGATAAGCATATTTTGGCATTTTTGGCATTATCTGTATCATTTACATTGTTATTAATTTTTGATTTATTTGCTTCTAATATAAAATTTATATATAATAAATAACCGATAATTATGATTAATAATAATATAAATAATGCTATAAGCAAATAATTTATTTTGTTTTTAAACATATAAAGTTTTATTTTCTATTATATTATAATATAATAATGAATGTACCTGAAGATTTAATAATTTTTACTACTAATTATGATTTTACTATTAAAACAACAACTACATATCTTGTTGGTATTTTTTTATTATCTAAATTGATGTTTAATATTAAGCCTTTTAAATTCAATAGTTTACTAAGAATATATAATATTTCTCAAATAATTTTAAATTTATATATGATTTATGGTTTGAGTGAATTATTTACATTCCCTAATATTTTTAATATAAATAAACCTTATAATGACACTCTCAAATATTATGTATATATCCATTATTTATCCAAATATTTTGATTTTTTCGACACATTTTTTATCATTACAAGGGGGAAAACAAAGGAACAATTATCTTTTCTACACATATATCATCATTCCAGTATCGCATATGTATGGGCTTATATTATTAATTTAGGACACGGAAATGGGACAACCGCATTTTGCGCTTTAATTAATAGTATAATACATATGATAATGTACGGACATTATTATATTACATCATATGGAATTAATAACCCTTTTAAAAAATATATTACAAAATTACAAATAACACAATTTTATTTATGTATTATTCATTCATTTATTGTTGTATTATACGAGAATATAGTTCCCAAAAAATTAGCATTATATGAACTTGCTTATCATATTAGTATGATTTTGCTATTTAGCAATTTTTATAAAAATACTTATAATAAAACAATTGATAATAAAACAATTGATAATAAAACAATTGATAATAAAAAATAAAGCTTTTATATGTTCCTGTGTTAAAAAATGGAAACATTATATCATAATTAAATAGAAAAAAGGATAACTATATAACCCGTTACTAAGGTAATATATATTAACAGCGATTCCACCTTGCGGTTTCTTGACAGATTGTCTTCTGTATAATATATATCATTATTCCGTTTTACTTACCATAAGCTTATTATTATAAATCTTAACGATGATTTATATTTTACACTTATAGCAATGTGTTATAAGTTATTCCTTTTTACTACAAAAATATAATTAATATTTGTTAATCATTTTTTAAATAAAAGAGTACATATTTATTCTAGAAAAAGAGTACATAATCTTTAAAAAAATCTCAAAAATAAAAAAGTTGTAAAATAAAAGTTTTTAACAAATTATGTACTCTTTTTTTCTATTTTAGAAAAATAAAAAATTATATAAAAAGATAATGTATATATATACATAGCTCCATAGGCACGTCAGAACAAAACAATAAAATGCAATCCCGATATAATAAAAGATCTAACTTTGATGAACTAAGAAAAAACGAACAAACATCAAGGGCAGGATTTGGGTGGGAAGATGGTGAAGAGGAACGCCTTCTTAATATGCGTGAAAACAAATCATCTTATGATGATATCGCACAAGAACTTAAAAGAACCTCAAGAAGTATTCAGACGCGTCTATATCAATATATTTGTAAGCAAGTAGAATCATCTGACTATGATGAGAAAGAGCTTCTACAAAAATATGATGTAACCGATGATGAAATTTCTGAATTTAAGAAAAAAAGAGATGAACATCAAAATAAAATGTTAGCGAGAAAGCGTCCAAATAAATATAATAATCGCGAAAATTCACGCCCATATTTTCCTTACGAAACGCGAAATGTTAATTACGATATTCGCAATGAACTCAATGTCCTGCGCCAAGAGGTTCGCGAACTTCGCCAAGAAGTCCGTGAGCTTCGCGATATTCGTTCTTAATTATTCATTAGCGAAGTTAATATAGATGCTACGCTTAAGAAAGCATCTATTTTATTTAATTCACTTTTCAAAACATCATTATTTTTATCTAAATCAATTATTAATGTATCATTTTTAGTTGATATTTGTATATGCTTTACATTGGATACATCAATATGTATATTTGATAATATTAATTTTTTTGCTATTAATTCTTCATTATCAATTATAGTATTATTATTTTTCAAATATAACACTGATTTATTAGTCGATGATATATACGATGCGTTAATTATATTTCCTACATTATCAATTATATTGTTAATGTCTATCGCAGAATTACTACGCTTTAATGTTTTTTTAACTTTTCTAATGCTCAATAAATAATTTTTATAAATAAATTTCTGATTATCATCTAGCATTTTTTTATCATTAACATTCAATGTCATAATTTTATTACGAAGAGTTAATTGTGTAAATTGAGGAGGAATATTAATATACCCCATAGTTATTTTCGCAAATAGCAAGAAAGCCACAATGTAATATCTCATATTATTATATGTTAATATCACAATCTATATATACATAATCAATTTTTAATTCTAAATTTATATATACGCCCTTTACTCTTTTTCTCCTTTTGCGCCTTTTGTATTTCATATTTACTTAATTCACCGAATGTTAATGGTGTTTCTTTTGTTACTCTTTTAGTTGGTCTGTAAACATCTATATTTTTACTATATCCAACCTCTCCCCTCTGATTTTTCCATTCCTCTTTGAACCATCTGGCAAGCCCTTTTTTTTCCGTCTTCTTACCCGTATAAGAATTATCATTACCATATTTTTTATTATAAGCTTTCTTATATTCTTTTACTAATATCCCGCTTCTATATGCCGAATGTTTTGGATATTTCACATAAACCCCTTTTTTAATTTTATTATACAAAACCATATCCTTTGGCAAATTATCCATTTATTTCTATATATTTAAAACTATTTAAAAATTGATTATCGTCTATAATATATTGTTTATACTATTATCAAATATGAACGAAGATGAATTATGGGAATTATTTGACGAAGTCAAAAAAGAGGAAAATATTAATAATAGTATAGATGATAAAAATGTTATCAAATGTTATTGCGGATGTACTGAATTTATAAGCGAAGATAATATGAATATTTGTAGCAAGTGTAGTTCCATTGTTTCAAACGTTATTGAAAATACAGCCGAATGGAGATTTTATGGAAATGATGATAATCGCGATGGTGACCCTTCAAGATGCGGTATGCCTACTAATAATTTATTACCAAAATCATCAATGGGATCTATGATTGGATGCGGATACAAAGATAATATAGATATACGACGAATAAGAATGTTTCAAATGTGGAATAGCATGCCATATGACGAAAGAACATTGTGGAACGTATTTGATAAAATGACCGCAAATACT
>Ga0222716_10004167_pt1 | contig 11383 bp, 14 predicted proteins | sample C33_13DmetaG_FD_165044 | JGI IMG/M metagenome (GOLD analysis project Ga0222716, IMG submission 165044) | Estuarine water microbial communities from San Francisco Bay, California, United States - C33_13D | ecosystem: Environmental > Aquatic > Marine > Unclassified | place: USA: California... | reverse complement strand
CAAAAAAACAAAAGATGATCAGTCTCTTGTTAGTTCTTTGTCTCCAAGAGAAATCGTATCTGAATTGGATCGTTTTGTTGTTGGACAAAATAAAGCTAAAAAGGCTGTAGCGGTTGCTCTTAGAAATAGATGGAGACGGCAAGCGTTGAAAGGTGAAATGAAAAATGAAGTTTTGCCAAAAAATATTCTTATGATTGGACCAACAGGTGTTGGTAAAACTGAAATATCAAGGAGATTATCCAAACTAGCTGAAGCACCATTTGTTAAAGTAGAAGCTACAAGATTTACAGAAGTTGGATATGTAGGAAGAGATGTTGAACAAATTGTTAGAGATTTAATAGAAATTGCAATCTCTATGGAAAAAGTAAAAAAAAGAAAAGAAGTTTTTGCCCAAGCGCAAAAACTTGCTGAAGAAAAAGTGTTAGATGCTCTGGTTGGAAAAAAAGCAAGTTTAGCGACCCGTGAAAGTTTTAGAAAAAGATTAAGAACGGGTGATTTAGATGATAATGAAATTGAAATAGCTGTTAGTGATGTTGGTGGTAATAATACTTCTTTTGAAATTCCTGGTATGCCAGGTGCTAATGTTGGGATGATTAATATTGGTGAAATGCTTGGTAAATCAATGGGCACCAAAGAAAAAAAGAAGAAAATGAGTGTAAAAGAATCACATGAAATTCTAATTAATGATGAGTCTGATAAATTAATTGAACAAGATAAAATTATTAAAACTGCAAAAATTTCTACTGAAAATAACGGAATAGTTTTTTTAGATGAAATTGATAAAATATCTGGAAGAACTGATCGAGTTGGTGGTGATGTTTCAAGAGAAGGAGTACAAAGAGATTTATTACCTCTAATTGAAGGAACAACTGTAAACACTAAATATGGACCTATAAAAACAGATCATATTTTGTTTATAGCATCTGGTGCTTTTCAACTAGCGAAACCTTCTGATTTACTTCCTGAACTACAAGGAAGATTGCCAATTAGAGTTGAGCTTGAAGCTTTGACAAGTGAGGACTTTAAGAGAATTCTTAAAGAACCAGACTTCAGTCTGATTAAACAGTATGTGGCCCTGTTAAAAACAGAAAATGTAGATCTTGAGTTTTCTGAAGATGGTATTGATACAATTGCCAACATAGCTTCAGAAGTAAATGCTACTGTAGAAAATATTGGGGCAAGAAGATTGCATACTATAATCGAGAAAATATTAGATGATATAAGTTTTACAGCAACTGATCGCTCTGGAGAAAAAATTATTATCAATAAAGAATATATTAATAAAAATTTAGATAATTTGGTTAAAGATACAGATTTGTCTAAATTTATATTATAAATTAATTGATATAATTTAGCTCTTTCATTTCTTGATAAAATTTTTCTTCAATTGTTTTTATCATATTTTTTGATAAAGCATTTTTCCACTCATCCACATCACCTTTTCTAAAAAAATTGGATTTTCCTAATTTTTCCTTAAAACCAATATCATTTTCTAATTTTGATAAAGAATCAAAAGATGAAATCTTAATAATATTTTCTATTTTTTGAGAGTTAATATCAATTTTCTTATCTAAAAATCGATTAATAAATTCCAAAATTAATTTAAAATTATAAAAGGGATCCTTTTTTAAATCCTCATATTTAATCAATAATTTTGGATAAGGGCTACCCAGCCAAGAAAGTAAATGTCCTTTCCAAGATGATCTAGCTTCATAATAAAATTTATCATTTATAGCTATACGATTTTCATTAAACATTTGTTCAATCGATTTATTAAACGAAATATCTTCATGATAAGCATATGAAACTGCAACTGATCTGGGATCTCGCACAATGTAAATAAATCCAGCTGTATTTTCTTTATTTGAAAATTCAGATTTTTTTACAGATCCATAAAAATTATGTGTTTTGATTAAATGAGACTTGTTATTTTCATTAATTTTTTTTTGAGCTTCAATAAAATATTTAAATATTTCTAATCCATCTTTTTTTAAAATTTCTTCCTCCACAATATTCTCAAACTGTTTTTTTTTAGGAAAAGATTTAATTCTACCAATATTATCTATGGGATTTTCTAAATTAGAACTCAAATAATTACCCAAAAATGCTCTGACCCAGGTGTTTCCGCTTTTTGGATATGATGTTAACCAAATGATCATGTTTTATCTAATTTTTTTTTTTAGAAAAATATAAAAAGCTCCTTCTCCACCATCATTTATTTCAGCGCTCTCCATATAATTAATTACTTTCATTAATTCAAAATTATTCTTTATATATTCAGGCACTGAATATTTAAGAATACCTAATTTTTTTGATACATATGGATCTTTATCATTTTCAGAATGTAGGCCTTTGCCTGTTACAATAATTAATTTATTAATACCCAAATTGTAAGACTCTAATATAAATTCTTTAATTACTAGATTTGCATCATCAAGTGAATAACCATGTAGGTCAATTGATTTGATTTTGCTAATTTTATTTTCTTTAGTATTCTTATCTTTGTTGGGTACAGTTTCTTGACTTGAAATAAAATTTTGCCAATCTTTTTTATCTTTATCTGAAATTTTACTATTCAATTATGTTAAAATATCTACTAATTGCCAATTTGGATTACTTGATTTTGTGTCTCTAGAAAAGATCCAAGTATCGTATATTTTTTTAATTTTATCAGGATCTCCAGAAATAATTTTGTTATCTTTATCTTTTACACAAGTTATAACTTCACCAACAAAATCAACTGTTACTTTTAAAATATTATTTATTTTTTTATGTTCTTTAATATCTGCTGAACTAACTCCAATAAATGTAATTTCTGCAAAGTAACCTTTATTACTTCTTTCCTTTAGTGCTGTATTAAATTGATCATAAATTTTTTTACTTAAAAGAGTTTTGCTTTTAGTAAGCTTGTTGTCATCGTCACTAAAGTCTGTAATTATTGTTTCATATGCAATTTTAGCACCATCTAAAAATTCTTTTTGCGCTTGCTCATCAAAATTTTGAACTTTTTTATTTGTCTCAATATCTGTGTTAACATTCTTTAAAATTTCTTCAAATTGTGGAGCTGATTTTCCTTCAAATCCTGTTCTTTTTCCTAAAATTCCTCTTAATCTAAGAAAAATAAAACCAGCAATCATGGCTAATAAAATAATGTCGATATATTCAAAACTATAATTCATTAACTTAATTTAATTACTATGTTGATTAATTTCAACTAGCAATTACATTAAAGACAAATGAACACAGTTTTACTTACAATTATTTTAGTTCCTATAATCGAAATTTATCTATTTATAAAGATTGGCTCTCAAATTGGGGCATTTAATACAATTTCACTAATATTCATTACTGCAATAATTGGGATAGCTTATGCAAGATACGAGGGATTAAACACATTAAAATCTGGATTTTCTCAATTGGTTAAAAATGAAATTCCAGCTTATGAATTAATTTCAGGTGCAGCAATTGCTTTTGCAGCTCTACTTTTAATTTTGCCTGGATTTGCAACAGATATAATTGGATTTTTATTGGTATTTCCCTTTACAAGAAATTTGTTTTTTGGAAGATTAATTAGAAAATATAAAAAAGACACAATATCAAAAAAACCTTATATAGATGGTGAATTTGAAAATATAGACGATGATGATGAACGAAAACTATAAAATTATTACAAAATTTATCAAAGACATGTCGAGTGAAACAGCTGACACAGAAACTTATTTGTTTGTTAAAGAAAATATTTCTAAATATCAACTTGGTATAAATATAAATTCAAAACCATTAAAAAATCAAATAATTGAAATTAATACGAATTTAAAATTTGAAGATAAGGATGATAATAAAATGAAATCTTTTTTTGAAATTTCATACATAACAATAATTAAAGTAAATGAACAAATTAAAGACAAAAATATATTACAAAAAATTGTTTTATGTGATGTGCAAAAAGATATCTATAAGGATGTAGAAAAATCTATGCTAAATTTATTACATAATTCAGGGTATCCAGCAATAAATTTTGAAAAAAAAATTGATTTTGATGAATTATATCAAAAAAATTTTAATTAAAAAAATTTTTTTTTAAATTGGTCCTTAAATATTCCTTATGTTTTTTCAACTCTTCCTCTGACAGAGGGATAACTTTTTTAAAATACAAAACTTTACTATTATTTTTTTCAGATAAATCATTATCATTATTTGCTAAATTAAAAGTGGGTTCTTTTTGATCTATTAAATTTATGTAAACTTTTGAAAGTAATTCACAATCGATTAAAGCAGTGTGCTGAACCCTTTTCGAATTATCAATTCTATATCTTTTACACAATGCATCTAAACTTACTGATGAGCCTGGAAATTTATCTCTTGCCAAAACTAGTGTATCAACAACATCATTTTGTATCCCTTTTCTATTCAGTAATTTGAGCTCATTATTCAAATGAGATAAATCAAATTCAGCATTATGAATAATGAGTTTTTTATCTTTTATAAAATCTAAAAATTCATCAACAATTTCTTTAAATTTTTTTTTGTTAGACAAAAATTCATCTGTGTAACCATGCACTTCCAAAGCTTTTTCTGAAACCTTTCGTTCAGGATTCAAATAGCAGTGGAATCTATTTTTTGTTGGGTTTAGATTTTCTAATTCTATACATCCTATTTCAACTATTCTATGGCCCTCTTTAACAGAAAGGCCTGTTGTCTCTGTATCAATAATAACTTCTTTCATTTATTTTATTTCATTTAATATTTTATCTATACCTTTTATAACCGATCTTTTTGTAAAATCATTTTTAATAATAAATTGAGATTTATTTTTCTTATAAGCAAGTGGTAGTTGAATTTTTTTAAATTTTTTAAATAATTTTTTATTAAAATTTGGTCTATTATTTAATCTCTTTGTTACTTCAGATTTTTTAGATTGAACAAATATTAGTATATCATTTTTTTTATTAATCTTATTTTCTAACAAAAGAGGTATATCCAAAATTACTATTTTTTTATTTTTATTATTTTTTAAAAACGTCCTCATTTTTTTTCGAACTTCAAGGTGAACAACTTTAATGATTTTCTTTAAATTATTGTTATTCTCTAATATTGCGCTTGATATATCTTCTTTTTGAATTGGAAATGAGTTGAAATAATTTGGTAAAATTTTTTTTAATTCTAAATAAATTTTTTTATTAGTTTTATATAATTTTGCAACTTCGCTATCTGCATTAAAAACTGGAAATCCAAAATTTTTAGATACATAGCTTTTACCTGAACCTATATCTCCTAAAATACCAACTCTAATCATTTAAAAGTGAATAAACATCGTTATTAATTTCTGGTTTTATTTTATGCCATAATTCAAATGCAACAGCCGCTTGATAAACAAACATTTTTTTTCCATTTTCAACTTTGTGTCCAAGTTTTTTTGCTGTTTTTAAAAAATTGGTTTCTTCAGAATTATAGATAACATCATAAAAAAATTTACCTTTATTAATTTTAGAAAAATCAAAATCTATTTTATCGCCATCCTTTAATCCAACGCTTGTTGCGTTTATTATTAAATCAAAATTGGTAATCTCGCCCCAATCAATTACATTAATATCTTTGAATAAATCTCTCAAATTTTCTGCTTTTTCTCTTGTTCTGTTGCTCACAGTTATTTGTCCTGCTTGCAATTTGTTTAAAGAAAAAATTATTGATGGGACAACCCCTCCAGCTCCTAATATTAATATTTTTTTATTTAAAACACCAAAATTTATATTTTTAATAGCTAGTTCAAATCCATCAATGTCTGTATTATATCCAATCACATTTTTCCCATCTAAACTAATTGTATTGACTGATTTAGTTATTTCTGATTCAGGGCTCAATTTGTCCAAATAATTAATAATTTTTTTTTTAAAAGGAACAGTAACATTAATGCCACTAAATTCCCCTTCTTTGACTTTTATGATCAAATCTTTTAGATCATTATCTTCTAATTTTTTTTTTTCATAAATTGCATCTATATTATTTTTTTTCATCCAATAATTGTGTAAAGTGGGCGACAGCGAGTGTTTTATGGGGTTTCCGATCACTAGATATTTTTTCATATTAAATCTTTTAGCATTTTTTATAAATAATTATTTATATATTCTTTAATTTTTTTAATTGGTAAGCCCATTATTGTATCTTTATCACCTTCTACATTTATAAATAAATTTTTTCCTTCTCCTTCAATTTGGTAGACATTATAAGAAAACAAAGCTTCATCAGATATTTTTAATAAATAATTTTCAAGTTCTTCATCGGATAAGTTTTTCATAGTAAGTGTTGCTTTATCAGTATAATTCCAAATCATTGACCCATTTCTTGAAATGCAAACTGAACTTATCAAATCATGTTTTTTTCCATTAAGTTTTTTTAAAATTTCAAAAGCTTCTTTTCTATTTTCAGGCTTTGATATTAATTCACCTTGTAAATCTAATACGCTGTCTGCTCCTAATACCAGCGTGTTTGTTTTTTTTTGACTAACCTTGTTGGCCTTGAGTTCGGCTAAATTTTTAGAAATAATTTCTGGTGAGGCTTTCAACTTTAATAAGCTTTGTTTAACTTCATCCTCATCTACATTTGATGGGCTTACGGAAGAAGTTATATTATTTTTATCTAATATTTCTTTTCTTACTTTGCTTTTAGAGGCCAAAATTATTTCAACCATTTTGTTTATATATTTCGTGTATTTTTATCACTGATGCTGCTGTTTCTTCCACAGACTTTCTTGTAACATCAATCGTTGGCCACTTATATTTTCTAAAAGTGTTTTTTGCCTGATCAACTTCTTTTCTTATTTTTTCGATATCCGTATACGATTTGTTTTCAGTTTCTTTAAGTGTGTTCATTCTATTTTTTCTAATATCAACAAGTCTCTCTGGTTCTGTCGTTAAACCTACTACACATACCATTTTAGGATTTTCTTTAAGTGTTTGCGGTATAGAATTTTCATTTACCAAAGGTATATTTGAAGTTTTAAAACCCTTATTAGCTAGATAAATTGATGTGGGTGTTTTGCTTGTTCTACTAACACCCAACAATATAATATCAGATTTATCTAAATCTTTGACTAAATTTCCATCATCATGACTCATGGTAAATTGTATTGCTGAAATTCTTTTATAATATTCATCATTTAAAGCATGCTGCCCACTTGGTTGATGCGACGCTTTCTGATTTAAAAGTTTAGAAAAACTCAAAATTAAATCACCCAAAACGCCGAAGCATGGTATTTTTTTTGCGTTACTAGTGTTCGCTAAATACTTGGCTAAATTGCTATCAACTATGGAATATAAAATAATTGAATTAGTATCTTTTTCTGCTTCAGACAAAATTTTGAAGATTTGATTTTCTGTTCTTGTAAATGAACATGTGTGAATTTTATAATCTATATTTTTGAATTGTGCTTTAATTGCAATAAATATTCTATCTAAAGTTTCACCAGTAGAGTCCGAAATAAGATAAATTTGATATATATTGTTCATGTATTAAATGTTAATAAGTTTTTATTATTTAAGTTATATTAGTAAATTTTAACATTTTAATATTTATGTTGTAAAACGAGACTTTTATTAACATTATTAAACAACTGTATAAAATTTCGCAAGATTTGGGGTTTTTATTAATAAGCTTCAATTTTTCATATATATTTAAAAAATTTAAAGATTTAAATGTTAACAAATTGTTCATAAAATGTTTACTAAATTTAATCATTGTTATTCACAGGATATACTAACAATACAATCAATTATATTTAATTATTAATATGTCGCCAATAAGAGAAGTAATAATTAATAAAAATACAGGCATTAATCCTATTTGGATTATGCGTCAAGCAGGAAGATATTTACCAGAGTTTAGAGAAATACGAAAAAAAAACACTGATTTTATTCAACTGTGTTTAAATGAAAAATTAGCTTCTGAAATAACCTTGCAACCATTAAAAAGATTTGACTTGGATGCAGCAATAATTTTTTCAGATATTTTAATGATTCCATATGCTTTAAATCAAAAAGTAGAATTTAAAAAAAATTTTGGACCAATGTTGGGGGAACTAGATTTAAAAGAAGTTTCTAAATTAGATGAAATAGATTTTATAGAAAAAATTTACCCAGTATATAAAGCCATTAGTTTAGTCAGTAAAAATGAACTTACAAAAGGTAAAAGCACAATAGGTTTTGTAGGTGCTCCTTGGACACTATTAGTTTATATGATTAATAAACAATCTCCAAAGTTAAAGTTAAAAAATAATTTTTTCAAAGATGAATTTTTAATTAACAGAATTTTAATATTATTAGAAAAGTTTACAAAAATTCACATAAAAAACCAAATTGAAAATGGAGCTGAAGTTATACAAATTTTTGATAGCTGGGCAGGATTATTACATGAAAAAGATTTACCAAATTATATTTATATCCCTACTTTAAATTTAGTGGATTATGTGAAATCTTTAAATGTACCTGTAATATGTTTTCCAAGAGGTATTAAGGATTATAAAAGTTATTGTGAAATTGTTAGGCCAAGCGCAATTTGCATTGATTATGATGTTGATCCCATCAAAATACAAAAAGAAATTAAAATTCCAATACAAGGAGGGTTAGATCCTAAAGTATTATTATCAGATAAAGAAAATTTAAAAAAAGAAGCAACAAAATATTTAGAAATATTTAAAGATCATCCCTATATTTTTAATCTTGGACATGGAATACTACCAGAAACTAATCCTGAAATGGTTGAATATTTGGTTAAAATAGTAAAAGAGTTTAAATGAAAAAAGCTGTAATTTTATTTAATTTAGGAGGGCCAGACAAATTAGAAAATGTTGAGCCATTTTTGTTCAATTTATTTAATGATCCAGCAATTTTGAATTTACCTGGTTTTTTTAGATATCCTTTAGCAAAACTAATAGCCAATAGAAGAGCCCCAACAGCAAAAAAAATATATGAGGAATTGGGAGGTTCATCACCTATATTAAAGCTTACCAAGGAACAAGCCTATGTTTTAGAGTTAAAATTAAATAAAGATGATAATTTGTCAGAATATAAATGCTTTATAGTTATGAGATGTTGGCATCCTAGAGCAGAAAAGATTGTTAAAGAAGTAATGGATTTTAATCCAAAAGAAATAATTTTGATGCCTCTTTATCCTCAATATTCAGCTGCAACTTCTGGTTCATCAATAAAAGAATGGAATGATGTCTGCGTCCAAAATAATTTTAAAGTGAAAACAAGCACGATCTGTTGTTATCCAACCGATGAAAATTTTATTGAAGCACACACAATTGAAATAAAAAAAAAAATAAATAATTTAGAAAATTTTAAATTAATTTTTTCTGCACACGGATTACCTGAAAAAAATATTAAAAAAGGTGATCCATATCAATGGCAAGTAGAACAATCAGTTGATAAAATTGTCAAATCTCTAAATATTAAAGATTTAGATTGGATATTAAGTTATCAAAGTCGCGTTGGACCCTTAAAATGGATTGGTCCATCCACAGAAGATATAATTGTTGAAAATTCAAAAATAGGAAAACATATTGTTCTGGTTCCTGTTGCTTTTGTATCAGAACATTCTGAAACTTTAGTTGAATTAGATATAGAATATAAGGAATTAGCAGATAAAAATGGCTGCAAAAATTATTCAAGAGTACCTGCGCTTGGAACAAGCACAAATTATATAAAAGCCATGTCTAATTTAATAATTAATAAACAAAATTATAATTTTGATGGAAAGCTTTTCCCTCCAAAGATAAAGTGCCCAAATCAATTTAAGAAATGCCCTTGTTTAAATTATGAATAGTTATTTATTATTTAAAAGTCTACATTTGATAGCTGTTGTTTCCTGGATGGCAGGCCTTTTGTATCTTCCAAGAATTTTTGTTTATCATGTAGAAAACAAAGAAAAAAAATTAGTGACAGATGTATTTGAAGTGATGGAAAAAAGATTGTTTTATTACATTATGTTACCAGCTATGATTATTACTTGGCTTTTTGGGTTAATATTAATTTACCTAAATGGTATAGAAATTTTTTATCAACTATGGATGCAAATAAAGATTTTTTTGGTAATTTTATTATCAATATATAATGAGTACCTAGGGAGATGTATTTTTGCTTTAAAAAACTCTACAAACACAAGATCTGCAAAATTTTTTAGAATTATTAATGAAATACCGACAGTAATTTTAATTATTGTTGTATTTTTAGCAATTTTTAAGCCAATCTAGGGTTGAATAATATAGAATAGTATATATATTATTATCAATTATTAAGTCCTTAATAATTTTTAATCATGAACATTCAAGAACTAAAACTCAAAACATCTGAACAGCTTATTACTCAAGCGGAGAAGCTTGGAATTGAAAATGCTAGTACGTTGAGAAAACAGGAAATTCTTTTTGCTATTTTAAAAAAGGTTGCTGAAAAAGAGGAGATAACAGGAGCTGGTGTATTGCAACTTTTACAAGATGGGTTTGGTTTTTTAAGAGCCATGGAGTCTAACTATCTTCCTGGACCAGATGATATTTATGTAAGCCCAAGCCAGATAAGAAAATTTGGTTTAAGAACCGGTGATACTGTTGAAGGACCTGTAAGAGCACCAAAAGAGGGAGAAAGATATTTTGCCTTACTTCAAGTAAGTAAGATTAATTTTGAGGAACCAGATAAGTCGCGTCACAAAATTGCATTTGATAACTTAACACCACTTTATCCAGACAAACAATTGGTTATGGAAATTGAGTTAGTTAAAACTGAAAAAAAACAAGATTTAACACCTAGATTAATAGATCTTGTAAGTCCTATAGGAAAAGGTCAAAGATCAATAATTATCTCTCCACCCAAAGCTGGAAAAACAATGATTTTACAGAGCATTGCCAACTCAATTGCTAAAAATTATCCAGAATGCTATTTGATCGTGCTACTTATCGATGAAAGACCTGAAGAAGTAACAGACATGCAAAGAACTGTTAAAGGTGAAGTGATTAGCTCAACTTTTGATGAGCCGGCACAAAGACATGTTGCCGTTGCTGAAATGGTTATAGAAAAAGCAAAAAGATTAACAGAGCATAAAAAAGATGTAGTGATCCTTTTAGACTCCATTACAAGATTGGGTAGAGCCTACAATGCTGTTATTCCAAGTTCTGGAAAAGTTTTAACGGGTGGTGTTGATGCCAATGCACTCCAAAGACCCAAAAGATTCTTTGGTGCAGCACGTAACATTGAAGAAGGTGGTTCTCTTACTATTATTTCAACTGCTTTAATCGATACTGGTAGCAGAATGGATGAAGTAATTTTTGAAGAATTTAAAGGAACTGGAAATAGTGAAACTGTTTTAGATAGAAAAATTGCTGATAAGAGAATAT
>Ga0222716_10004165_pt1 | contig 11392 bp, 10 predicted proteins | sample C33_13DmetaG_FD_165044 | JGI IMG/M metagenome (GOLD analysis project Ga0222716, IMG submission 165044) | Estuarine water microbial communities from San Francisco Bay, California, United States - C33_13D | ecosystem: Environmental > Aquatic > Marine > Unclassified | place: USA: California... | reverse complement strand
ATTAATTATTGTTGTATCATTAATAAATTTTCTTGCTACTATGATAGCGGTATTTATTGTATTAAAGTTTTGTAAGTGTTAATATTTCATTCCATTTAGTTCATTTAAATATTTCTTTGAAAGTGTTTCAACTTCATTATTTTTATTGTTTTTCACAATGAACCATCCTCTTGTCAATGATTGCTTCTCATTTTCAAATGGTTGTTTCTTAATTTTATAAATCTTATCTTCATAAAAAATTATTACGATGTTGAGTGTTGTCATATATACACGATATTAACTCATTAATAGTTATATCAATTTTTTGGTTGTATCGTTTAGATTGTTTCATATTATATGTACATTTTACATAAATAAGGTATGCGTGTAGATATATCTTCCAACATATATGAAGATACCGAAATCGATATTTGGTTACAATCACAAGTTATTTTGAATGGTTCTAAAAATGAAATTAGAAACATCATAAGAGCACCTATTACTGATAAACAACAGTTGATTGAAAGGCAGATTGCGATCAAACAATGTGATGATTTTGAAAATGCTATTTATGTTCTTGCTGAATATGAAAATGATGTTAATTGGGCGTTAGAATTATCTGAGACCATTGAAAACGATGAAGAAAAGGCAACGATGTTTGAAATGTTGTATCCGACTGACTGGTATTTCAAATATTTATGCTATTATAATCCGATATTATCAATATATCATGGTTATAAAATATATTTGACACCACTTATAACTTTATCCACACCAATAAGTGTTTTTATAATGCCTTATTATCTTTTTAAAAACACGGCTTTCAAAATGTCATTCAAGGATTATTTAATAACAATAAAAGATTTACTTTGTTTCGCTTTTGATTCTAAAATGTCATTCACTTCATTGATAACATATATAGTTTATATTATTATGTATTTGTATGGGGTCTATCAGCATTTAGACCTTTGCTACAAACTTCATACAAATAGAATGAATTTACTTAAGGCAATTGAAGGTGTTGCTAAATTTGTTCGAACTGCCAAAGATATCTTTAACAACATACAAGATGTGTGGTCACCTTTTCGAAAATGTTCAGTAACTCGAATAAATAATTTTTCATTAGCTGAAGGAAACCTAAGCGATGTATTTTCATTATGGCAAAGTTCAACTTATAGAGACGAACTAAAAAACATATTAGAAATTGTATATACTTTGGATGTGGTTAGCACATTGTCAAAATTATATCATAATGAATATTGGTGCATTCCGACCTATGTAGATAATGAGCCAACTAGTTTAATTGGAATGAGAAATCCATTACTTGCGAGTAATCAAGTTTCTAATCCAGTATTATTGGATAAACATTTTATAATAAGTGGTGCTAATCAAAGTGGGAAAACATTATATTGTAAATCAATCGCTACTAATTATATTTTAGCACAATCGATAGGCATTGTTATGTGCTCCAAAGCAAAAATAAAAATTGTTGATTGTATCTATTCATTTATGAGAGTATCTGATGTAATAGGGAAATTATCATATTTTCAGGCAGAATCAGAATGTTGTCAAGCAATGTTAGCAAAACTAAAAACATTTGAAGGTAAAAATACTTTATTCTTCTTAGATGAACCATTAAATGGGACTGTAGCAGTTGAAGGAGAGTCAATGGCTTATGCTTTCTGTAAATATGTTGCTTTAAAGAGCTCTTCTCTCAAGTGTATTGTAAGCACTCATTTCAGAAGTTTAACAAGTCTTGAGAATGATTTCCCTAAATTGTTCAAAAATTTATCAACAATCGCGATCCCTTTAGATGATTACAAATTCAAATTTCCATATAATATAAGAAATAAACCTTCTTTTCAATGCATTGCTCTTGAACTTTTAAGAAAAACTAATTTTCCTAAAACGTTAATTGAAGATGCTATAAAGTGCAAAAAATCCTTGACGTGCGATTAAAATATAAAAGATAATTTATATTAAGAGGATAAAATGATTGATTTTATTTTAAGCAATTTGGAGTATGTTGTTTATGGTCTAATTTTTCTTGGAATTTATGCTGTATGCATGTATCTTTGGAAAAAAATTGCTTCATTAGAAACATCGGTGTATAGGCTTGATAAAATTGTTACTGCGATTTGTATGAAAAAATCTAAAGAAGATTTTGTAAGCGAGATGGAAAAAGATGAAATGAATAAAGTTTTCAAAACTGAAATAATTGTTGATGATAAACAAGAAATAAGACGCAAAGATGATGTTGATTTAGTGGATGATATAATTAATGAAGTATCTTCAGTTTCAAGCAATAATACATATACAAAATCTAAACTGTCTAAAATGAATCTTGAAAATTTAAGAGAAACAGCTTCATCTTTGAATTTAGATACAAATGGAACAAAGAATGAACTTATCACAAATATTCTTGCAAACAAGAATTAACGTGTTCTACGTCTATGATTGGCAATATTGGGATACATTCCCATAAATGCTTTTTTAGAAATCTAATGATTTGATATTCTATGGGATACATATATGTTAGCCCTTTTTTATCATCAACCATAAATGTTTGTAATTCACTATCTAGTATATAAATTGATGCTTTGGGTGTTACTATGAGCAATTGAACATTATTTGACAGAAAATCCCCTTGCTCATTTGCTAAATAATTGTGTTTATTGATATTATTATAAATATCAATAATTGTTGGACATGTATTATATGGATAATACCATGTGTGATCGATTTTTTTATATTTATAATAATTGTATGTCCAATATACACCATCTAAGTATTTATGAGCAACAGTTTTAATTTCATTGGTTTCATTTATATCAAACATATACTTATAGTATTTTTTCTTCCAGTTTGATACAAGGCAATCATCATTATTTATTAGTGATTTTGCGAATTCATCAATCTTGTTTTCATAAATAGGTTTTGAAAGAATGTATTTGCGTGTTTCTTTCATCAACAGGTCAGTTTCATCTTTAGATAACTCTTGAAAGAAAAATGATAACAAATCTTTATTTATTTTTCCATCTTGGACTAATAATCCATAGGCCTTATATCCTTCTTGAAAATGTCGCATTAAACGCGTGTGCCCATCATTTTTTAATCCTACAGTCATCAAATGTGGTATGAAATCATTGCCTAACAAACTACATAATACACAATAACTATCTATCAAATCTTCTTCTTGATGAATCCCAAATTTTTCTATCATTTCGCTGATTATTACTCTATATAGCTCATTGATATCAAGAATTACTGTTTTATTATCGTTTTGTTCTCTCATCAAGTATATATTGTTTGATGATTTATTAATTAATGAGATGAGGATAAGGTCGGCATCCATTCCATGTATTACTATATTCTTATTTGTCTCGTTTGATAAATAATTGAAAATTTTGTGTTCGCCTTCACCATTAATATCGCTACCACTATATATGTATTTTCCACATTTATTATACATATATTTATCCAAACTTTTCATAAAACTTGTTCCAGGTGTAATGGCATTCGTATTCCATTTGTTTGTTTTTCCGTCAATTTGTTTCTGTAAAGAGCTCATATATCTACGTTTTCTCTGTTGAACTATTTTTGCAAGAGGGGCTATTCCGTCAGCGCATATACAAACCCTTTTTGGCGATACAACTTTTATTAAATCTTCTGTTTTTGTCCATAGAGCATCAAATATTTTATTAATATCGCCATCTTGTTCAATGTTAACAGATTGCGCAACAGGATGTATAGACCCATTAAAATCAATTGAAAATATGTCAATGTTTTTAGGAAGAGTTGATAATAAGATATTGGGATACAATTTTGTTAAGGTATAGAAATAATATGGGATTCCCATTTTAAATATTATTGTATTATATATTAATCAATTTTTTATGTCAAGAAAAATTTATTTTCTGTGAAGATTAATAAAATGAACATCCAAAATATCTTTTTTGGTTCTGACCAATCTAAATATGCAAGTATCGCAATTTTTTGTGCAGTCATCGCAATTTGTATGACTGTTTTATTTACCAACAATGAATTGACAATGGGACACAGACTGTTTACCATTCTTGTTATCATAATTTATACTACCCCATACATTCTTTTATCTCTATTTGAATTAACTTGCATTTCTTCGTATAAAAACAGATCGGGACTTTGTTGGTGGTATGGGTACATCATAACTGCTTTCATAGTAATTATTGCTACAGTTGTAATATTTTCATCTTTAATGTCAATGCTTACATATTCCGAAGCATCAAAAAAGGTTGAAATGACGGAACATAAATCTAAAATGCAAGAAAAAAATGCTGATGATTTAGCAAAAAATATGATGACAGAACCAAAAAAAGAAACAAAAGAAGAAGCGATTTCGAATAATAAGGTTGCTCCTGATGTTGGTATATCTGTTCCAGTTGCTAATGCTACAATGTCAAATGATATAACAGGTTATGCGTTTGATGATGTAGGAGCTTCATTAGATGAAGGTTTCCGTTCATTATAGATTAAATATTTTTCTTTTTTTATCTTTCAAGTTTGTGTTTCTTTACACATTCTTAATAGACAATTCAATTAAATTTGTAGATATGGTATAAAAATAAATCAATAATAAATATTTATATGCCAGTATATATATGTAAAAATTGTGGAAATGTCGGACATTTGTATAAAGATTGCCCACAACCAACAATAAGTTCAGGAGTGATATGTTATCATAAAGATAGTGATGGTGAATTATATTACTTAATGATACAAAGAAAGGATAGTCTAGCATTTATGGAGTTTATCAAGGGTAAATATGAACCAAATGATGAATCATATTTGAAACATTTGTTTTCAGGAATGACATATGCTGAAAAAGAAAATCTTAAGAAAAATCAAGATTTTGATATTGTCTGGAAAACTGTTTGGTGTCAAAGTAATAACAAAAATACGAAAGAATACATTGATTCAAAAACACATTACGAAGAATTGCTAAAAACAAACAAACTTAATACAATCCTTCAGACGGCCCTTACATATTATCAAGAACCTGAATGGGGTTTCCCAAAAGGGCGAAAAAAACTTCAAGAAACATATGAAACATGTTCATTACGCGAATTTCATGAAGAAACCGAATTTACAGCAGAAGATATCGAAATACAAACAAACATTGGTCAATTTACCGAAATATTTTTTGGAACAAATAATGTATTATATAAACACATTTATCAAATTGCTAAATTTGTTGGCATTGATCAAACTGTTAATTTTAATCCTCAAAATACTCAACAAATAAGAGAAATAAGAGCCATTAAATGGGTTAAATATAATGAAGTATTAAACCACCTTCGTCAATACAACAATGAAAGGATCAAGCTATTTAAACAAGTACATAAAACAATTATATCTTCAACATGAAGTAAAATGGCTTTTAATAAACAATTAACAATTAAAGATTGTGAAAAATGGAAAAAAAATCCTACAATAAATCCACTTACAGACAGAAAAATATTGAAAACAGCGCAAACATATAAAAATATTGAAAAGCTTTGTTCCGAACTTGAAAAGCACTCACCCATAGAGAAAGAAAAAGCAACTTTTGAATACAAAATTCCGGAATATAAAGCTATACAAACGAAAAAAGAATTTGAAGAGCAAGTTAAACGCGAATGTCCCAAAGATACATTCACGAAAGCCATCTATCAACATTTCTTATCACAATATATGTCAATTAATTCTTCCCATAATAGTCTATTATTATATCATTCAGTTGGTTTAGGAAAAACGTGTTCAGCCGTTAGTATAGCGGAAGTTTTCTTAAAAGCTCATAATATGTTTGATGGTCCAGATGTATTTGTCATATTACCAGCATCTCTAAAAACAAACTTCAAAGAAACAATATTTGATGATGTTAAAGATATAAAACAATGCACATCAGATACATATCGCTCATTATCTCATCATTTAACTAAAGATGTTAAACAAATAATAAAGAAAAGATATAATATATATAGTTATGATGAATTCGCCAATTATTACGAAAAAAATGAAAATATTGATATTTCTAATAAACTAATTATTGTAGATGAAGTTCATAATATACGAAAAAATGCAAATAAAAACAAAAGAGTATATGATGCCTTAAATGGAGTTTTAAGCAAAGGAAAAAACAATAAATTAGTATTAATGACAGCAACACCAATGTATAATACAACGGTAGAATTATTAGATATATTTAAGTTAATTCTAATAAATGAAAAAGAATCGGGAACTCAGATGACAGAATTGCGAAAATCATCATTTCAATTAAATGATAAAACGAAAGAATTATTAGCAAACTTATCATCCAAATATGTATCATATATTGACAGCAATAATCCATATTCTTTTGCATTCAAAATAAGACCGGATGGTTTAATAACAAATAAAAATTGGGCAACTCAAATCAAGTATGGTGTATATCCATCAAAAATCGGCTCTTTACAAAAAATAAAAAAGGATAACTTTGCTGATGAAAATATAGAAGAGGATGAAGATGAAAAAAATAACTTTTCAGTGGGATTAATGACAATGAATGTAGTGTTTCCTAAAAATTTTGATTCTGTCTTTATGAAACATAACACGCAACCTATGACATTAACATATAACGAAAATTATAAGAATTATTTATATCCAGATGAAGAACATTTAGGAAGATGTGCGACAAAATTATATACTATATGTGAAAAAGTAAAGAAAAGCCAAGGTATTGTTTTGATATATTCTCGATTTTTATGGAAAGGTATTATACCGATGGCAATTGCGTTAGAACATATGGGTATGACAAGAAGTGGTGTTAAACAATCTTTTTTAAAAAAAGGAGCTAAAGTCTCCGACGAACTGAGAGGTAAAAAATATGCTATCCTGACAACACCTGATAAAGATATTACAGGCAATAATTCAGAGAGCTTTGACAAACTCATAAAACGTATAAATTCACCCAGTAACATAAATGGAGATGATATTAAGATAGTATTAATAACTCAAAAAGCAAGTGAAGGAATATCCTTTTTTAATATTCGCGAAGTTCATATAATAGACCCATGGTATCATATTAATCGTTTTGAACAAATCATAGGAAGAGCAATACGTAAATGTTCTCATATCAATTTACCTTTTGACGAAAGAAATGTCATGATATTTTTACATTGTGTTATAAATGACAAAAAAGGAAAAACATATGATGAACTTGCTTACGATATTGTATCTAAAAAACTCCAAGCAACACTTGAAATCAATCAAATAATTAAAAAAAATGCGATAGATTGTAAACTAAATGAATATATAAATCATTTCCCTAAAAAGCAGTTTGTTTCTATGGGAAAAATCGCAATGAAGACATCACAAGGAGCAGTAAAAGAAATAATGTTTGGAGAAAATGATATAACCAATGTATGTTCCAATAAAAATATTACTGAAGTTGAAGTATCTTATGAATTGATAGAAACCCTTGTATCCATCATAACACATCACATTGAAACAAAAAAGCAAACATGGACATCATTAGAAGAATTATATAAAATAATTAATGTATATGTCAAAATACCTAAAAATATTCTAGACACTGTTATTTCAAAATGTGTATTCCCAAATAAAATAATAAATGGCTATATGCTTTATTTACATGATAAAGGTGTATATTTGATACAGGATGAGATACCGAAAATACATTCAATAGAAATATTAGAACATAAGCAAGATAATGCCAAAACACTACCTAAATCAATAGAATCTTTTGAAGAGACAATTGAAAAACTGAATGAGAAAGCCGATAGCAAACAAATGATATTAGATTTTTATTTTTTGGTATCATCATTAAATTTTGAAGTTATTATTCAATATATCATTAGTAATCAAAAGAAACTGACCAATCTTTGTTTACATTTATGGTTAGCAGGTGTTTTAATTCGTTCAGATGAGATTAATGGAAGTGGTAATCATTTTATTGGGTATGTAAATATCTTTGCTAAATCTTTTGATGGATTTGTATTGATAGGAAATGAATATCAAATAATATTACCAGACCAAAGAGATAAAATAAAAACAAATAGGACTTTTGTAAATAAACCTGAAAATGAAGGATATGGTTTAATAATGCCAAACAACTCCAAGAACAGCAAAGCGGGTAAGGATGTATTTGTCAATGAGTTCAAAGTATTTCGAAAAAAAGAAGGAAAAGGTAAGAAAACTGGGATACTATGTAAAAATATGTTAGAAAAAAACATAAAAGACGAGTTTATTAAAAGGGAAACAAAGGAAAGTAAAAATAAAACAATTTTATGCAATAACTTATTACACGATTATTATGAGAACGATAAATTGTATTTTTTGCCTGAATATAAACCTAATAAAAAATGATATATGATAATAAAACTATAATAAAAGTAATGAATACCCCAAATCTATTCGTTCCTATTAAATTCAAAACAACCGTTACATTAACCCCAAGTGAAATTAAGTTTGATAATCAATTTAAAGAGAATACATTTAATGATATCATTATTAAACAATTAAAAAAGAAATATGAAGAAAAGTGTAGCAAATATGGCTATATTCGAAAAGATAGTTTAACTATGGTATCAAGGTCTGTTGGTGAATTTATCAAACAACACTTTAACAGTTCTATTATGTATCAAGCTACATGTAAAGCAGAAGTTTGTAATCCTGCAATAGGTTCAAAATTTGAATGTACAGTTGTAAATAGAAATCAGTTTGGTTTAACGTGTGAAGGAATATATGATAGCATCGTAGTAATGAGAATTATGATTCCAAATACAACATCACGTATATTGAATGAAATAGATATTTCGAATATCAAAATAGGGGATGAAATATTAGTTGAAGTATTAGGAAACAAGTATTTGCTACAAGATAAAACAATTCAAATCATAGCAAGAACGCTTCAAAAACAACAGAAAAAAGCAATAATCCAAAATGTTATTGATGATGACGATGAAAAACAAATTGATGATGTTCATGATGAAAACCAAGAAGAAACTTTTACCGAAGATGAAGAAAATAGCGAAGTTGAAGAAGATGATGATGACGATGATGACGATGATGATGAAGACGATGATGACATTGATGATGATGATGAACCAGAACTTTTTGATGTCGAAGAAACTGGAGAATATATATAAAAAAACATTAATACTAATAAGTATGCATATTATGGACTATAAAATAGATACAATATATCGTAATATAGAAGCATTATCATCAACTGAAATAGAAGAAATATTTCGCATTTGTCATTCTAATAATACAAAATATACAAGAAATAATAACGGAATATTTGTCAATCTAAACTGGTTAGAAGAAAGTGTAGTAAACCAACTGCATGATTATATTTCATTTTGTCTGTATTCTCAGAAAGAGACAACAGAGCATGAAAAGATTAAAACAGAGATGAATAATTTTATAAATGCTGAAAGGGACAATCAATCAGACGGAGAGAACAATTCAAAATTAATAACAAGTAAATTCAATCAAAATATCAAACCTAATAAAATTTCAACAAGTATGAAATACTATCTTTTAAAAAAGAAAATTATTCGTCAAACAAATATCACACAACAATTAACTTATGTTGCGATGAAAAATGAAGAATACATAAGTTAAAGTTTAATATATATAATAACATGGAATTGTTGCTTCAAAGCATTCCAAAAGATGAACCATCTAATGAATATTTGAAAGATAAAGTGGATACCTGCGTATATAGAAGATGGAACCAATCTCAAAATCTCAAATCTAAATATGTTCTGGTTGAGAATGTATCAAATAACATAAAACCTATCAGATTAGTTTCTGAAAGGTTAGATATCGAGTATGATCAAAACGAAATTATAGAACAAATGATTACATTTGTAAGAGAAGAAACAATCCAGAGGTTGTTTTCTGCGAAAGTAATCAAAAAATTTGTTACTAATTTTTCTGAAGATAAATGGAATATAGATGTAATCAAAGTATTATCTTTTGTCTTAGATATGAGATTTATGTATAGAAAAGATGAAGTGCAGTTTAAAGAGTATGGTAATTCTTATTCAATAAATTATGTAAAAAATTGAACTATTATAAGCATATTTTGTATATTATAATAGTAAAGAAAATGTATTTCATCGAAACTATAAATAATCAAGAATGGAACGTTCAACATTTCAACAGTTTTCACGAATATATGAATAAGCAAGAATATAAACAATCTATCAACATTGAAAGATTGGACGTATATGATAAAGTTGACCCAAATGTGATATGTTGTTTAGTTGGTATCGACACTATATCAACATATTGTCAAAACAATGATGAAATTGATGAAAACCAACTTGAGTTTTTAAATTATTCATATGAGAATGTAAGTACCTTAGCAGAGTATGATATTGAGTTTTCTATGTATGAATTAAAAACATCAGAAAACGAAAAGAAGGAGATGTCTGAAAAGCATTATAAATTGATTAAAGAGATAAGTTATGTTTCTCCTGAAAACATAAAATTCGTCGTTAAGATGATAAAAGAAACAGAACAAGGATTTTCAACAATGAAGAGATCAAAAGTATCTTGTAAGAGATATACATACCAATTTCAAATCATTTCGGAAAATGAAATTGATAGAAGAAATATATTAGAAATGATAACGGCTATATCACAAGTTAAGGAACCATTAACAAAATTGGAACAGGGCAATGTAATAGCCGACTATAAAAAACTTATTACCCCATTGATTGAGCCAAAATTTAGGGATGAAGAAACTATATTGTTGATGCCAAAACCTATAACATTGGAAAGAACAAATTTATTATCTCCGGAGGAATATGGTGTAGTATCAATCAAAGAAAATTACGCGGTTACAGAAAAGGCAGATGGAGAAAGATATTTGTTATACATCGATAATTCAGGTGTAGCATACTTTATAAATAATACAAAAAATGTATCAAAGGTTGGCATCACGGTAGAATCTTTAAAAAACTCTCTATTAGATGGAGAATTGATATTTTCCTCATCACGAAAGGACCATATTGACAAAGATGTATTTGCTTTGTTTGATATATATATGTTAAAAGGGCAATCAACTATAAAATGTCCTTTAATATCTGATAAAAAGAACCCAGACACTCCAAATAGATACGATTATATGCAAGAACTCAATAGTCACATGACTGCGAATAACAATAAAAGAATAGATATTATAGTAAAGAAACAATTATATCCTACCGATGAGAATACTATTTTTGATTCTTGCTCTTCAATAATTAGCCGGCAAAACGAATATCCTTATCACATAGATGGTTTAATTTTCACACCAAAATATTTACCAGTGTTATCATATTATTCACATAAGCCTTTGTCGCTTAGTAAAAATATGAAATGGGATCGTGTATTTAAA
>Ga0222716_10004161_pt1 | contig 11397 bp, 10 predicted proteins | sample C33_13DmetaG_FD_165044 | JGI IMG/M metagenome (GOLD analysis project Ga0222716, IMG submission 165044) | Estuarine water microbial communities from San Francisco Bay, California, United States - C33_13D | ecosystem: Environmental > Aquatic > Marine > Unclassified | place: USA: California... | reverse complement strand
TACAGTGACTGCTACAGCTAACAAGACTGACATCTTTAGTTTTAGATACAACGGCTCAGTCTGGCAAGAAATTGGTAGAGTTCAAAACCTAGCACAAACATAATATGGAAGTTCTACAAAGAACAGCTAATCGTGGAAGCATATCTACTGGGTATGATATTGATAACTCTTTGAAGCTAGAGTCTGATAACTCTGAAAGAGTTAATAAAGCTGCTGCAACTATTTCAGGAGCAGGAAATCGTAGAACTTTTACAATTAGTTTTTGGACCAAAAGAACTGAAATAAATGGAGTAAAACAATACTTATTTGAGGCAGGAAACTCAGACGCAGACAATGATAGGTTCACATTAAGATTTGGTACAGGAGATACTTTTGATATACAAAGTCAAAGCACATGGCTTATAACAAACAGAAAGTTTAGAGATACATCTGCTTGGTATCATTTTGTAATTAAAGTAGATACAACAGATGGAACAGCAGCAGATAGAATGAAGTTATATGTAAATGGTGTTGAGGAAACTTCTTTTAGTACAGATAACAGGTCAAGCATAAACCAAAACCATGATTTTGCTGTTAATAATACAGAAGACCATATTATAGGTAATTCTCAAATTGAAGGAAGTGCATATTACAATGGGTATATTACAGAGTGGATACAATTAGATGGTACTGCTGCAGCTCCTACAAGCTTTGGTGAGTTTGATGAAGATAATGGTATTTGGAAACCTAAAGACCCAAGTGCATTAAGTTTTGGAACTAATGGTTTTTGGTTAGATTTTGAAGACTCTTCTAATTTAGGCAATGATAAAAGTGGTGGAACTGATTTTACTTTAACTAACATCACAGCAGCCGACCAAGCAACTGACACACCTACTAATAATTTTGCGACTTTTAATGTTCAACACCCAAGAGCTACTAATACAACTATCGCTGAAGGCGGTACAGAGATGTATGTCAATTCTAATTATCAAACAGCAGTATCATCTATAGCAGTATCAAAAGGTAAATGGTACGCAGAGTTTATTGCAGGTGGTGGCAATGCTATGGTGGGTTTTGTTGATGTAACTGAATGGACAATTCCTCAATTACATAATGGATATTGGCTAGGTTACGATGGTACTGGAAATACACTGTCAGTTGGTATGAAAGGCTCAGACGGAGTTATATACAACGAAAGTAACTCAGCTACTGGTGCTACCTTTGGTAATGCAGATGTTATTTCAGTTGCATTAGACATGGATAATAGAAAAGCATATTTTGCGGTTAATGGAACTTGGGTTAACTCAGGCAATCCAGCAACCGCAGCAAACCCAATTTTATGGTATACACAAAGAGCCGATGGAACACCTTGGACTGATGTTATTACCATGGGCATAACAGGAAACAGTAATACATACCCTAGATGCAATTTTGGTGGTTACTCAAGTGTAGTGCCTTCAAGTCCTCAAAGTGATTCTTCAGGCTACGGAACTTTTGAATACGCACCCCCATCAGGCTTCTACGCCTTGTGTTCACGCAATCTTTCGGAGCTAGGATAATGGCTTATACAAATATAGACGACCCATCTGCACATTTTCAGATTAAATTATGGACTGGTAATGCAAGTTCAAATGAAATTACCTTTGATGGTAATAGTGATTTACAAGCAGATTGGATTTGGCATAAAGAACCAAATGACTCAAATGGTTGGCATCAAACTGATACCAGTATAGGAATTGCTAATTATCTTGCTTCTGAAAGTACTGCTGCGGAGTATGGGGTTGGTAGTGCTTATGTATCTGCAATAGGTAGCAATTCAATTACCTATGGCAGTGGTGATAGCTCTTTTAATTCTAATTCAGTAGCACAGGCTACATGGGCGTGGAAAGCCAATGGTGGTACGACAGCTTCTAACTCAGATGGTTCTGTAACTTCTACAACACAGGTTAATAGCGATGCTGGTTTTAGCATTGTTACATTTGAATCAGCTTCTTCAGGTAACTTTTCAGTAGGTCATGGACTAGGCGTACAACCTGCAATGATTATTACAAAAAATAGAGAAGGAACAAGTCAATGGTATACATGGCATCAACATTTAACAGGTGGAACGAGTAACACTAGCTATCTTCTTTCCTTAAATAGAACTGACGCAGAAGCAAGTTACGCTAACGCTTGGGGTGCAGGAGTTACATCTTCAGTCTTTGGTATGCAGTCAGGTAATACAGCTACAGCAAGTAATGATTATATAGCCTACTGCTTCTCAGAGGTGCAGGGCTACAGCAAGTTTGGCAAGTATGTCGGTAATGGAAATGCAAATGGTACGTTTGTTTATACAGGCTTCAAACCTGCGGTAGTGATACTTAAAAATTATGCTAATGCAGGTTATAACTGGTGGATAATGGATAGCAAAAGAAACTCATACAATCCAATGATTAAATATCTTTTTCCAAACACAACTAATGCAGAAGAAACATTATCATCGTTGCCTATGGATTTTGTTTCTAATGGTTTTAAATTTAGAACAAATAACACAGGTATAAATGGCAATGGACATAGTTATATATTTGCAGCATTTGCAGAAAATCCATTCGTAACATCAACAGGCATACCAACAACAGCAAGATAGGAGTATAATTTTAATATGTGGGCATTAGTAGAAAACAACGAAGTAAGTAAGGTTTACACCAGACCTAAAGCAATAACCATTGGGGATGTATCTTATCCGCAAAATATTTTTATGCTTTGGTCTAGCGATGAACTTGAAGCAATAGGAATTTATGAAGTGGTTGTAGATAACGACAACTTTAAAAATCCTGCTTATTACATCAACACCAATCAATCTTTTGATTGGAATGATTCTGAGGTGGTTGCATCTTATGGTGAGGCAACGCCTAAAGAATTAGACGATACAACTGATCCTGATACTGGTGATGTAACTCATGGTCTTAAATGGAATCACGATCAAGTGATTATCAATCAAGCCTATGGTTTATTACAGCCCAATGATTGGTATGTGGTCAGAGAAACTGAAGCTGGTACAGCTATTCCTGCTGATTGGACTACTTTTAGATCAGGTGTAAGAAGCACAGCAGCAGATATGCAAAGCAAAATTGATGCTTGTACTACAGTGGATGAGTTAGCAGCCTTGTATGTTTACAATGATGCTAAACCACCTGTTCGACCATTAGGTGATTGGCCAACTCCACCCGAGGAGTAAAACATGGCGTTACTACCCGTAACTCCACCACCAGGAATCGTAACCAACGGAACTGATTACTCAAACAAAGGACGTTGGGTAGACAGCGATCTTATTCGTTTCCAAAATGGTTCACTTAAACCTATCGGTGGTTGGGAAAAACTTAAAGACACGGCTCTTACTGGCACTCCAACAGGAATGTATGCCTATAAAACAAATGCAGGCAAAAGAGTTTTAGCTGTTGGTACAAGACAAAAGATTTATGTTTTATTTGATGATACTTGGTATGACATTACACCATCAGGTTTTGTAACCGATCAATCAGAGGAAGCGTTAGGATTTGGTGCATATCAATATGGCAAAGAAGATTACGGAGATGCAAGAAGTCAATCAGGTTTATTTTTTGATTCAGAGTCTTGGTCTTTTGATAACTTTGGCGAACACTTACTCTTTTGCTGTGCAAGTGATGGCAAGATTTATAAATGGCGACCAGACTCAGGTTCAGGCTCACCCGATGCAACAGGTATTGTTCTAACTAATGCTCCAATTAATTGTGCTGGTGTATTGGTTAGTAATGAACGACACGTTATCGCATTAGGAGCTGGAGGCGATCCAAGAAAGATTGCATGGTCATCAAGAGAAACTACTACAACATGGACAGCAGCATCTACTAATACTGCTGGTGATTTACAAATACCAACAGGCGGTAAAATCCTAAGTGGTATTAAATGGCAAACAGACATCGTGATCTTTACCGATACAGGTATTGCTAGAGTCTATTACGCTGGATCACCTTTTATTTATGGTATTCAAGATGCTGGAACGAACTGTCGTGTAACAGGCCCAAGAACAGTTGTCTCGGCTGGTAACTTCTTGGCATGGATGGGTGAAAACGCTTTCTTTATTTACGATGGTAATGTTAGAGAAATACCATGCGAAACCCATGACTTTGTATATGACAACTTGGTATATAACTTTCGCAGAGTTTCATGTGGTGGTCATAACTCAAACTTTAATGAAATTTGGTGGTTCTTTCCTACCACATTCTCAACGCCTAGCAAGTATGTTATATGGAACTACGCAGAAAATACTTGGTCTATAGGATCTATGGACAGGGGTTGTTGGATTGACCAAGGCGTGTTTGATTATCCGATTGCTTGTGATGCTGATGGTTTTGTGTATCAGCACGAAAGCACAACACTAAACAACTCAACAAACATTGGCTCTGCTGTTCCGTTTGCAAAGAGTGGGCCAATCGAGATAGGCAATGGTGATAACTATGTGCAATGTAATCAGATTATTCCTGATGAAGAAGCCAACACATTACCTGGCGTAACCATTAGTTTCAAAGGTCGATTTACTCCATTAGGAGCTGAACAAGACTTTGGATCATTTACTTTTGAAAGTGATGGCTACACAGACGCAAGATTTACAGGCAGACAAGTATCTATGACAGTTACAGGAACTACTACACAAGATTTTAAAGTTGGTAATATAAGACTTAATTTACGCAACAGAGGGCGTAGGTAATGGCAAGACGAGCCTTAACTAAGCCTGGTGAAAATTATGATTCTTCATACCAAAGCTATCTGGTAACAGAAATAGAGTACCGAGATGGTTTGAGTTTTAAAAAAGGCGAACGAATTGAAGCCAATGGTGGCGATCAAACAGAAGTCGTTTTAGTGAGTCCAAATGGAACTAAGTACAAAATCACAGTCGATAATAGCGGAAACCTCTCTACCACCCAAGTCGCATAAAGAAGATTGGGAAAAAGAGTGGGATAGGTGTCAGCATTGGATTTCTAGTGCAATTAAGCATCAAGACAGTTATAATCTAAGTGATATTAAAGAAAGAATAGAGGCTGGAATATTTCATATTTGGGCTGGTAAAAAATCAGTCATGATTACAGAAATCGTGGAATACCCTAGAATGAAAGCCTTAAACCTCCTGTTTTGTGGTGGCGATTATTCAGAGCTAGAGCAAATGTTACCTAGCCTTGAGCAGTTTGCCAAACATTTTGGTTGTAAAAGACTTTATGGCGGAGGCAGGAAAGGGTGGTTAAGAAAAATTAAGCACTTAGGTTTTGAAACAGAATATTTAATAAGAAAAGAATTATGAGTAAAGGAAGCACATCAACAAGTACAACAACTGATCCGACACAAATGGCGATCTATCAAGACCTATACAATAGGTCTAAATCGATAGCAGGTCAGCCTTTTGTACCATTTACAGGTGCAAGAGTTGCAGGGTTTAATCCAGACCAATTAGGAGGATTTAATGCAACTAGAGCAATGTTTAATCAGTCAATGGCTTACAATCCAATGGCAAACATTAATGCGTTGGCAAACCAATCTTCGCAAAGTTTATTAGATCCGTATGGTGGTCAAACAAACAGAATAGAAGCATATCAAAACCCCTACAACACACAAGTCATTGACCAATCATTAAATGATTTGGATAGAGCAAGACAAATTAGATTACAAAGCGATCAAGACCGAGCTATCGGAGCTGGCGCATTTGGTGGATCTCGTTCTGCTTTATTAGAAGCCGAAACAAATAGAAACTTTGCCGATCAAGCAGCCAGAACATCAAGCAATCTTAGACAGTCTGGTTTTAACAATGCAGCTCAACTAGCTCAAAACGACATGGGTAGAGATTTTGCAAACAGACAATTCCAATCAAACTTATTTTCAAACCAACTTGGCGATCAATACAAAAATCTTGGTTTGCTATCTGGAATGGGTGGACAACAACAACAACTACAACAAAAAGGTTTGGACACCAGTTACAACGAGTTTTTACGAGGACTCGGTTATGGGCCTCAACAGCTTGGGTTACTTGCTCAAGGTGTTAGTGCGCTACCTACGCAAACCGAAACCTTAGAGACAAGAAATACTGGTTTGGGTGATGTGCTAGGAACAGCAGCCAACTTATATGGAATGCATTTATTGTCTGACGAAAGAATGAAAAAAGACATTACTTTTGTTGGTAAGGAAAAAGGTCATAATATTTACACCTGGAATTGGAAAGATGAAGCTAAAGAAATAGGCTGGGATAAATACCCAACTATAGGTGTTCTTGCACAAGAGGTTAAAAAATATATGCCTGAAGCAGTTGTTAAAGACGAGAACGGATATTACAAAGTTAATTACGGAGTATTGTAAATGGCAGTAAATTATTCACAATTTCCCCCAAGTTTATTAGCAAACCCTGCACAAACAGCAATGCAACAGCGTAACTCTACTGGACTGCTTAATTTAGATCCTATGCAAGTGCAACAATCAAGGATGAGAAAAGAAGTTGCAGACGCAGAGGCATTAAATAAAAGACAAATGCGAGGCAATATGTTTATGGCACTTGGAGATGCGTTTCGTGGCAGAGACATGAACGCAAATTTCTTGGCAAGACAACAACATTTTCAAGCTCAAAAAGCTGCGGAAGAAAAAAGAAAACAAGCCTTGGCATTAGGTGATTCAGCTTACGACTACATTTTAAAAACAACAGGCAACGCTGATATGGCAATGTTGGTTAAAAACAATCCAACACTTGCAAACGAAGTTATTAAAAATAGATTTGCTAAACCAAAAGACAGAAAAATTGTTGAGGGAGCAGATAAACGCAAGTATTATGCAGACACAGGAGAATTGGTTTTACCCGATGTTAAAGTTCCAATAGATAATGTGGAACAAAACAAAATGATTCTTAGCGAAAGAAAAGAGGTTGGAAAAAATTATAAGCCAGTAAACGAAGCAGTTGTTGGTTATAAAAAACTAGAAGATGCTTTGAAGCAAAAAACTGGAACAGCAGCTTATACATCATTGGTTTTATTTATGAAGAACCTAGATGGATCAGTTGTTAAATCAGACGAGGTTAGAGCGTTTGGACAGGCACAAGGACTTCTTGGCAACATAGCAAAACAAATAGAAGAAACAAAAGGTCAAGGTATGACAGATGAGATGAGAGTTAGTATTCTTAACCTTGCAAAAGCATCTACTCAACACATGATTGATGGTTACGATGATTATTTGGCTGGTACAAAATCAGCTTATGAGGGTATAAATCTTCCTTCTGAATCAATTTTCTCTGGATATAGAATTGATAGAGAAGGTTTAGACTTTACTCCAGCAACAGTTGACTTTTTTACACCAATAATAGAGTTTGAATAAACCAAAATGACTGAAACAGTTAAAACAAAAAAATATGGAAACGTAGTAGTTCCAAATGGTTTTAGGGATTTACCTCCTGCTGAACAACAAGCAATTTTACGAGACACGTTAGGCATAACATCTAATCAAACAACAGCATCAGAACCAATGTCAGCACCTAGGATTGCTGGCGGAGTATTAGACGAAACATTGCAGGGATTGACTCTTTATTCTTCCGATGAGATTGGTGGTGCTGCTTCTGAAATTTTAAACATTCCTAAAACAATTTTTACAGATCAAGAGTTTGGTGATGCTTATAACAGAAGGGTAGCTAAAAAAAGAAAAGACTATAAAGATTTTCAACAAGCCTATCCAAAAACTGCTGTTACATCAAACATAGTTGGTAGTGTTGCTCCTATAGCAGCATCACTTTTATTAGGTGGCCCTGCTGGTGGAACTTCTACTATAGCTCCAACGCTTGCTAGGACAAAAGGTATTTTAGACAGCTCAAGATTATTGGCTGGTGGAATGACAAAACCTGGTGCTGGATTAGCTCAAAAAACAGCCGAAGGACTCAAAATGGGAACAGTACAAGGAACATTTGCTGGAGCAGCTAGTAATGAATCTGACGCTGAAAACATTGGTGGTATTATTGCTGATAAAGGTGCTGGTGGATTGGTTGGCGGTCTTACAGGAGCAGGTATTGGTACAGCATTGCCTCCAGTAGTATCAGGCGCGCTTCTTGCGGGTAATAAACTGTTATTACAACCAATTATTAGAACAGCGCAAAATCTTTCAAAAACTAACCCAACATTTACATCAGATGAAATTGTTGCAATAAAAGACATTGGTAAACTATTTTTAAATGACGATATTTCTCCAGAGCAAGTAATAAATCAAATTAAAAAGAATGTAAGCGCAGACAAATTAGAGGGCGTAACACCAGTTGAAATATTAGCTGACTATGGCGGTGATGCTGTTAAAAGAAAACTAAGAGGAATGAATATTGTTACTCCTGGAACTAAAATTTCTACCACTCTTACTGAAAGAGGAAGTGGAACTGTTGAGCAGAAAGGTTTAAATATATTAGAAGGAGAGCAATCAAACATTCAATCAACAAGAGTGGCAAGTTCCTTAGATGAGTCTACAAAAAAAACAATTAAAACAGAAGGAATTGATCTGGGTGATGGTATTGATGAAATACAAAATGCAATACAAAAAAGACTTGACCCGTTATATACAAAAGCATTTGATGAAAACAAAACTGTTAGCAATTTAGATCTTTATAAATTTTTAGAAGTTCCAACAATTAAAGCAGAATACAACGCTGCAAAAAACGCATACTTATTAGAAGCGCAAAAGTTAAATCCTGGTAAAAGGATTTCTATGGATGATTTAGGAATACCAAACCTTAAAGATTTGTTTATTAGAAACGCAAACGGACAAATTACTGGAGTTACAAAAGAACTGCCATTAATGTTTTTAGATCAGATAAAAAGAGTTGTCGATACAAAAACTTTTGCTCTCAAAACAACTACCAGTTCAAGTAAAATAAGTCCACGAACATTTGATCTTAGAAAAGATGTAGCCAATCAATTTAGAGACTTGTTAAAAAATTCTGTCAAGGGTGATGATTATGCAAATGTTTTAAACCAAGCATCAGATAGATTTGCTTTAGGTGATGCTTTTGAGATAGGCGCAAAATTAAGAAAAAAATCAATAAAACTTAAAACTTTTAAAAAGGTATTTGAGTCTTTAAAAACAGATGCAGAAAAAGATGCTTTTAGAATGGGTGTATTTGAAGAAATATTTAATGATGTAAACACAACAACAGACACCACAAATTTAGCAAAAAAACTTCTTGATACACCTGCTGTTGCAGCTAAAATTAGGGTTTTGTTTGAGGGTATTCCTGGTGGTGGAGAAGCTTTTATTAATAGATTGATAAGAGAAGATAAAATTGCAAGAACCAATCAAACTGTTTTAGGTGGTTCTAACACAGCAGAAAAACAAGTAGATGCAAACAGTATGCTTCAAAATCTATCAGATGCCTTTGTAGCATTAACAGGCCCAACAAGCTCTGCTGGTATTAGAGCTGAAGCAAACTTAACTAACAAAGCACAAAATGTTTTATTTGATAAATCTGGTAGAGAAAGAAGAGCTTTGCTAAACACTATGTTAAGTCAAGATCCTAAAACACAAATAGAGATGCTAAACCTTATGCAACAACTTCAAAGACAATCTCAAATAGAGTCAATGAGAAGTAATTTTTTAAGATCAGGCTCAATAAGAAGTGCATCACCATATTCGGCAGAAGCAGTAACAGGTTTATTATTAGATAACTAAACCATGTCCAGAAAAACGGAAAGGGTTGGTCGTAGTGGCGAGTTCTTGACCGCCTCAGTTCTAGCCAAAGTCTCCGATACAGTTACAGTCATGCCTCACTCAGCCGAAGCTGATGTCATCTTTGAGTGGAACAACCATTTAATTAAGTGCCAAGTCAAAACAAGAAACAACATTGAGAAAGGTGGAGTGTCTTGGCGGTTTGATTTGCGCAGAGGAGCTAACACCAAAAATAGAAAGTACCAAGAAAACACGTTGGATGTTTTTGCGCTTATCTCTGTTCCATATAATACTATTTACTTCTTACCTTTTAATAATTGCAAAAAACAATCAATTTGTATATCAGATGAAATTATGAAAAATCTTAATTCGTTAGATAGTTTGCAGGGGGCTATGGATAGCATTGCATGGATTAATACTGACAGACATATGACAAATGTGGATCTATTTGACGATGATTCATTGGTTGCAATAGGCTAGTTATTGGCTTAAAACAGCCATTAGGGTGTTTAGCTCAGTTGGTAGAGCATCTCGTTTACACCAATATAAATACACATCACCGCAAATCACTATACATCATTAATTCAGAGAAACGCTTGCAAAAGTGTCATACTTGATTCATTATCAATACTATAAATACACAAACAACACATAACTGTTGTCAAATGTATGACAAATGAAAACTGAAACTGGAACATTTACAGATCTATCTAAAACTTTAGGGAGATGTGTGAGCGTTGCAGACAGTCCTTGTATTGGCATTTGTTCAACCACACAGTTCGGTGATGATCGATGTAAGGGGTGCGGAAGAACACAAACCGAAATAAGGGATTGGGGAACTTTCTCTGACACAGAGAAAAAAATAATCAACTTGCGTAATGCTTCAGAGAATTACGACATTAGACATCTAAAACGAGGAGTAAAAGATGAAATACAAAAACGACACGCAGATACAAGCACTTAAAATATATCCAACTGGTTATTACGTTTACTACAGAATTAATGGTAAGCGTAGAAGTATGAAGTTGGGATCTCTGGACTTACCCATCAAGGTAGCAAGAAACCTAGCACAAAAGAACTTGGGCCTAGTGGCTACTGGCATTGATCCAATGGATAAGAAGAACAAGCTTACATTGAATGAGGCGTTTGCTAACTATGTGCAAAAACTTACCAACAAAGGATCAAAGAGTGCTAAAGAATATTCTGCAATTTTTGACAAAGATATTAAGAAGTTATTTGGTCATAAGCATTTGGATGAAATTACTGACAGCGAGATACAAACTTTACATGATAAGGTAACTCAACGCGCACCTATCATGGCTAACAAATGCCTGGAAGTATTAAAGGCAACTTATCGTCATGCCAAGATTAAAGACCATCCAGTAGACGGAATAGAAAAGAATCCAGAGGCTAAACGTAAACGCTATCTAACTGAAGAAGAGCTGAATGGTGTGGTTAGAATATTAAACTCTAAATCGCAGATACCAGAACTAGCTAACTCAGTTGCATTTATTTGGTTGTTAATATTGACGGGTGCAAGATGTGGTGAGGTGGCTGGTGCTAAATGGTCAGACTTGCAAGACAATAAACTTACATTAAAAAACCATAAGACAATGCGTTATGGAGATGACAGAGTTATTTATTTATCTAAACAAGCCATGAACATTATTAATGCTTTGCCAAGAACAAGTGGCACGATAGTTGGGATCGGTAGTCCTAGAAAATTTTGGGATG
>Ga0222716_10004154_pt1 | contig 11404 bp, 9 predicted proteins | sample C33_13DmetaG_FD_165044 | JGI IMG/M metagenome (GOLD analysis project Ga0222716, IMG submission 165044) | Estuarine water microbial communities from San Francisco Bay, California, United States - C33_13D | ecosystem: Environmental > Aquatic > Marine > Unclassified | place: USA: California... | reverse complement strand
AAAGGGTGCGATTATTTTGTATTTCATGATGTCGATATGTTACCTGAAGATGTAGATTACTCTTATTCAGATAAACCTCTACATTTAGCAACACACTTACAAGAACACGATTACGAAACTACATTCTTTGATTACTTCGGTGGAGTAACAATGTTTACAAAAGAAGATTTCAAAACTATCAATGGATTCTCGAATGAGTATTGGGGATGGGGATTTGAAGATGATGATTTACTAGTAAGATGTGTGCAATCTGATTTAGAAATAGATAAAGAATCATTTGGTTTCGGAGATATTAAAACCTTTGAATCATTTCAGTTTGATGGGGATAAATCTTATATTTCACTTAAGGGTAAAAATAAACAATTACTAGAAGATGAGTTTACTGTATCGGTTATGGTAAAACCACAAGGTGTTATTATTAATCAAAATAAAGAATATGATAACTTTCCTATTTTTTCTATACCAGGTCATAATATTGGATTATTTTACAATTCATTTAGAAGATTCTTTTGCCAAACATATGATGAAAGTAAAAAACCATATTCAACTACAACTGAAATACTAGGAGAAAGTTGGTCTCATCTTACAATGAAATATGAAATTCCAACAATGTTAAATGGTTCAAGTACATGGAGAGTTTCTTTTTATTTAAATGGTGATTTAGTAGATGTTATTGATATGGAAAAAGAAATACTACAATTATCCTCTGATGAAATATTTATTGGGGCATCTAATGGTGATAAAACAAACGATGAATACTTTAAGGGATTGATTAGTAATATTGAAATATTTGATATTGCATTAACAGATGATGAAATAAAAGATATATCTAAAAATCCAAATAAACTTAAATTAAGAAACTTTGATAATTTTAAATCAAATGAATTTTTATATTCACAAATAAACCCATTATTATCATCACAAAATTCGTGTATTGATATAAGTGGAGAATATGAGGTTTCTTTAAATGATATATATTTATATAAAGATACACAATCTTTCAAAACTTTTTTACCAAAACCATATAAAAGATTAAGTAGATTTGAATCTTTAAAACATAAAACAAATTCTTCCATTGGTAATAAATGGGTACATAAAGAAACTAGAAAAAATCAAATAAAGTATTATAATGAAGTAAGACAAGATATAGTTGATTTTAGAATTGATGGATTAAATACTTTACGATTTAATGAAATAAAAAAAGAAGAAAACAAACTAGTAACTAAAATATCAATAGAGTTATGAAACCAATATATGATTTAGGAATAATTGCTGGTAACTTCGATGTAATACATCCAGGTTATATAAAGATGTTTAAAGAATGTAAATCATATTGTAAACAATTTATAGTTCTTTTACACATAGACCCATCAATAGAAAGACCAGAGAAACTAAAACCAATTCTTACTAAAGAAGAAAGAACAGAAATTCTAACATCAATTAGATTTATAAATGGAATTGCATATTATACTTATGAAAAAGAATTGGTAGATTTGATAAAAAGATTATCACCAGATATCAGATTTTTAGGAGATGATTATCGTGGTAAAACATATACAGGATTTGAATTAGATGTACCAGTTCATTATCTAAACAGAGACCATGGTTGGAGTACAACCAAATTTAAAAAACTAATTGCAGATACACTATGAAGTTAGGAGTTTGTGTTCCATACAGAAATAGAGAAGCTCATCTAAAAGAGTTTATACCAAAGATTGGTAAATACCTTGATGGACAGGGTATAGATTATTGTATCTATTTTGGACATCAAGTTGATGATAAGCTATTTAACAGAGGAGCAACTAAAAACATTGCAGCAGAATGGGCATTCAAAGAAGGGTGTGATTATGTTGTGTATCACGATATTGATATGATACCTGAAGAAGGTGGTGGAGCAGATTATACTTTTCCAAAAGATAATCCAAGACATATTGCTACTCAGATTTCACAAATGAATTATCAATTAAAGTATGAAGAATATTTTGGAGGAGCTATTTTATTCTCCAAAGAACAAGTTGAGAAAACCAATGGTTATAGTAATGATTATTGGGATTGGGGTATGGAAGATGACGACCTCTTTTGGAGGTGTGTCTTAGAGGGTTACACTAAAACTAATGTTATGGATTACAAGAAAACACCCCAATCTTTTCTCTCTTTTAATGGTAAGAATTCTTATGTACAAATTCCATGTACTCGTTCTCTAAGAAACTTAACATCTCGTTCACATACAGTTTCTATATTAGTAAGAGCACATCAACAAGAAGAAAAAGTTCCAATTTGGTTAGTTGGTGATATGGACAGAAGATTTTGTGAATATCCAATACTTCGTAGACCAGGATATGATTATGGTTTTAGTTACAATAACTCTAGAGCTTATACCGCACAACTTTGGAATAACCAAAGACAGCATTTATATCAATGGATGAAAAACTATGAAGATAGATGGTCTTGGGTAACACTTGTAGTAGATGGAAATGATATTCACTTATATATGAATGGAAAAGAATCAGATGCACGATGGGGAACTGGTACTTCTTCACCACAACATTTTGAAGGAATGTTAAAAAGATATGGAAATGTAGATTATTATTTAGGAACAACACCATCAGTTGCAGATGAAGACCCTTCAAAGTGGTTTAAGGGTGATATTGCAGATGTAAGAATGTGGAATAGAGCATTAACCAAGAATGAGGTATCTAATATCCATACTGAAGTTGAAGATGATGGGTTATCCCTACATTATAACTTTAAAGATGGGCTAGTGATAGATAAAACTAACAATGGTAATGATGGTAGTTCATATAATTGTGAGTTTAAAAATGAAAATATAGAAATACCCCATACGACAGTACCACATAGAGTACCAGGTAAAATGTTTTGTTTACCTCACAAAGATGAAGGTTTAGTAAAAAATGAAAATGGTAAACAAGTTTGGGCAAAAGGAGAAACAACGGCAAGAAATGAAAAAAGATTTGTACACCAAATGCAACAAGGTAAATGGGATTACAAATCTGATGGAATGAATTCTTTAAAATATGAACTAGTGGGTGTAGAAGAAATTACACCAAAGGCTAAATTTATTAATATAAAACTATGAGTAAAGTAATAGGAAATAACTTTACAGAAATGAAACAGAAATTAGATTCTGTTGGTTGTGGAATGTGTTTAGCAAAATGGACACAAGTTACAATGCATTTACATGATGGTACTACACATTCGTGTCATCACCCAGCACCTCATAAAATTGGATTAAGAGAACTAAAAAGAAACCCAACGGCTCTTCATAATAGTTCTCAAAAGAAAAAATCTAGAAAACAAATGTTGAATGGTGAAAGACCTAGTGAGTGTGGGTATTGTTGGAAAGTTGAAGATAATTCAGATTCATTTTCTGATAGAGTTTTTAAATCAGAAGAAGAATGGTCTAAACCTTTTTTTAAAGAAATAACTGAGTTAGATTGGAGAGAAGATTATTTACCAAAATATGTTGAAGTTTCTTTTTCAAATACTTGTAATCTTAAATGTGGATACTGTGGTCCTTCTTATTCATCTAAGTGGGTAGAAGAAATGAGAAAACATGGAGAGTTTTCTACTGGTGATGGATTTAATTCATTAGAACAACTTGAAAAGGATGATAAGTTACCAATACCACAAAGAGAACATAATCCATATGTAGAAGCATTTTGGAAATGGTGGCCAGAATTATATAAAAGTATGGATACTTTCAGAATTACAGGAGGAGAACCATTACTCTCAAAAGATACATTTAAAGTATTAGATGAAATAATAGAAACAGATAATCCAAATAAAGAATTAAAACTTTCTATTAATAGTAACTTATGTGTTGATGATAAACTAATAGATAAATTAATAGAAAAGGCTAAAATTATAATAAACGAAAAAAGGGTAAAGGAATTTATTTTATACACATCAGTTGATACTGAAGGTAAACAAGCAGAATTTATTAGATTTGGTTTAGATTACAAACAACTTTTTGATAACATAGATAAAATACTTACAGAAATACCCGAACTAACAATTGTTGTAATGTCTACTTTTAATATATTTTCTCCATTTAATTATGAAAAATTAGTAAGAAAGATTTATGATTATAAAGTAAAACATTTTAATACAACTAGATATTGGAATTCTCCTTTAATTTTAGATACATCTTATCTAAGATATCCTGATTTTTTAAGTTTTAGATTATTAAAAGGATATTTAAGTTTATCATACTTTGAAAAGTTAGAAAAATATATGAAATTCTTTTCATCGTATAGAAGTTTAAATTCATATCAATTGCAAGAACCAACAGATAGTGGATTTTCACTAAAAGAAATAGAAAAAATAACAAGAATAAAAGATATGTTTATAGAAGATTCTAAATCAAACGAAAATTTTGAATTAGGAAAGAAAAAATTTAAACATTATATAACAGATTATAAAAAAAGAAGAAATGTAGATTGTTATGAAACATTTCCTGAATTAAGAAACTTTATTAACACAATTAAATAATATGAAAATAAATTACAAAGAACCCTATTGGGTAAAATACGAATGGGATTTAGATGAAAACAAAGATAATCAAGATAATCAATATGTAACAGAATTTAATAAAAAAGATTCTGCAAAAGTTCATAATTTGTTTCATCAAAATAAATACGCATTAACTGTTGAGTTTAAACTTAACAAAAGATATAAATCAGATGATATCTATTGTATATTTGGAAAGCCAGGTAAAAACTTTGGTTTAACTTATAATAAAGAAGCAGATATATTAGCATTAGAATTTTGGACACAAGGAAGTACAAAAGTTTCAGATGATGAATTTCACTACGTTAAATTTTATGATACCCATTATAAAGATTTAAAAGATTGGGTAAATATTACAATAGTAAGAAATGAAGATGAGTTTATTGTATATAAAAACTTTGAAAGAAATAATGATAAAGATTTTGAAAAAAATTTAATAGATGATTATAGATACGAAGGTGTATTAATAGGTACAGGTAATCCAGGTTCTGGTGTACCCGAACATAGATACCATGGTTCATTTGATATTAAAAAAATGCACTTTGTAGAAGATATAATTGATATAGATGTAATAAAAAAAATATCAGAAACCAAATCAAGTGATTTAAATAAATTAAAAGAATATAAAAATATTATATTTAATCATGAGTTCGATACAGTTAATAACGAAGGAATCGTATTTGATAATTCAGAAAACACATTTTTCGCTGAAAAAATACCAACATTCTTCATAAAATAAAGTATATGTCAACAGATAATCTTAGAAAATGGAGAGATAAAAATCTCAATAGTATATCACCAAGTTTTTGTGCAGCTAAATGGTACAATGTATCATTACATTTAGGTCATGGGTTTAAAAACTCATGTCATTTACCTTTACCACATCCAATTGATGCAGAAAAGTTAAAAGATAGACCACAAGAACTACATAATACAGACTTCTCTAAAAGACAGAGAAAAATGATGTTGGAAGGAACACGACCTGCTGAATGTTCTTATTGTTGGAAGATTGAAGATATTGGTAGAGATAATATTGGTGATAGAGTTTATAAATCTAAAATCTATAAAGAAGAAGATATTGCTAAGATTAAAGAATTAGGAGCGGATGTTGATATTATTCCTAAAACCATTGAAGCCTCTTTTGATAGAACTTGTAATTTTGCTTGTTCATATTGTAATGCTGGATACTCCACTACTTGGGGTAAAGATATAGATAAGTTCGGACCTTATCAAAAATTTAAATCAGTTTCAGCTGGTGCATATCAAAACAATGGTTCATGGGCAGATGCAAATGGTAAATACAATGAACAAAATCCTTATGTAGAGGCTTTCCTTAAATGGTGGCCTGATTTAATTGAAGGTGGATTAGAAGAAATAAGAATTACAGGTGGTGAACCATGTGCATCTCCAAACTTTTGGAGTTTCTTAGAAAAGATGAAAGGATATCCATCTGATAAACTAAGATTAGCTGTAAATTCCAACTTAGGTGGTAACTTTAAAAGAATACAAAGATTAATTGATGCATCATATCAGTTACCAATTAAAGAATTTGATTTATATACTTCAAATGAAGCTTATGGGCCTCATGCTGATTATATTAGAGATGGTTTGATTTATGATGAGTGGAGAAGTCATATGGTTTCATTCCTTGAAGGAGTAAACAAAGATATATTTCGTTCACTAACAGTAATGATGACAATAAACTCACTATGTTTATTTTCAATCACAGAATTCTTGGATGATATGATTATATTAAAAAAGAAATATGGTTCCAACAGACCAAATGTAGATTTTAACATATTAAGATGGCCAGCATTTATGTCTCCATTAGCTTTACCAAATGATGTTAAATCATTTTTACACAAAAAATTAAAAGGTTGGTTTGAGGAAAGAAAAGCAGAACCAGATTTCTATCAATTATTTAGTGAAGGAGAAATTGCACAGATTGAAAGATTAGTTGATTATATAGAAGTTGTTAAAACTGGTCATGTTACTACTGAGGGAGAAGATGAGATTCAATTTCACGATTTTAAATCATTCTATGAACAATACGATAAAAGAAGAGGTAAGGATTTCTGTAAAACATTTCCTGAACTAGCAATTTGGTATCAAGGAATTGATGTTGATAAAACAATACCAGATGTGCCAATGAAAGATGGTTCAATTACACACTTTGAAGATGGTGAATATAATCCAAATTAAAAAATGAAATTAAATAATTTAACAAATAAAACACTAAGATGGTATGAACCATTTGGTGGATGGGGAAAATTAAATGTTAATCACGACCATTTTACAGTAAACTTAGCTAATTCCGATACTGGATTATGTAATAGATTACTACATTGGGAACAGGCATATTTAATTAATAAAAATAATGATTACAAATACAAAATATTTGTACAAGCAAAGGATTGGCCCGAACTTTCATTAATTAATCTTCCTCATACCTATGTGGATTATGGAACACAAGGAATTGAAGATAGTATATTTACTCATGATTATGAAAATCTAAAATTTAAAACTGTATTTGATATTGAAAAAGATAAAACCTATCAAGCAACAAAACTAGATAGAAAAAAAATAAATACAATGTTTAAATCGGGTAATTTAACGTTAGAAGATGACCACTACTACTCAGATTTTGGATATAGTCCTATACATAAAAAAATGAATCTTCATAAAAATTTTAAATCAGATTGGGATAAAAACAAATTTTTCAGGCCTTTAACAAAAATTAAATTATCATATTCTTATATGGAAGATTTAATTAAAGAGGGTGTTCAAAATACAGTAGGAATTCATATGAGAAGATTTAATGGAGTTACTACTGATGATAGAGCACTGAATTCTTTAAAATCAAAAGATTTAAAAAAAATATATGAAACTATATCTACATCAAAAACTGTAAATGATAATTATCAATTTTATGGGGATGATGTTTACTTTTATGTAATTGATAAAATGTTAAAACATAATTCTGAACAAAATTTTTATATTTCTCATGATTTACCTGATGTATTTTTACAACCTTATATAAAAAGATTTGGAGACAAGATTGTTGATAGAAAATTTTTTACGTTACCATTGGCTTCTCATTTACAAGCTCATGGACATAATATAGAAGATTTAAGAAGAAAAGGAAATGTTTTTAATAACATAATTGATTTATTTGCTTTAGCTTATTGTCCTTTTCTAATCACACATTCAGATTCTACATGGAGTGAATTTGCAGAATACTATGATAATCCCAACGGCATGAAACCAATTATGCCTATCAATAGTGAGGTAAGTGATATTATTGAAGAATATAAAAATTCATTTGAGGTTTTACCAAAATTATTATAATGCATAATACTTGGCCACTCGGAAAAATACCAAAAGAATTCCAAAGACCAGAACCAGACCAAATTAGAGAACTTGGTTATGATTGGAATAAACCACATGAGATTGTGGAAATGTTTGAAAAAGAAATATCAGTATATGCTGGTTCTAAATATGCAATTGCAATCGATTGTTGTACTAATGGGTTATTTCTTTGTTTAAAATATATTCGTAAAGAAGGAAATGTTATAACAATTCCTAAACATACTTATATATCAGTACCTAAGCAAATAATAAATGCAGGATATCAGGTAAACTTCGAAGATAAAGAATGGAAAGGTGTATATCAATTAGAACCATTTAACATATGGGATTCTGCTGGTAGATTTACAAAAGATATGTATATTGGAAATGATGCATTACAAGTTTTATCTTTACAGATTAAAAAAAGATTACCAATTGGTAGAGGTGGAGTTATATTAACAGATAGTAAAAATGCATATGATTATTTAACTAAAGCAAGATATGATGGTAGGGATTTAAATAAATCTCAATTAGATGATAATATAAATACCTTTGGATATCATATGTATATGACACCAGAAGATGCAGCAAGAGGATTAATTTTATTTAATCAATTAAACACTAAACACGAAGATACACATTCTTCAAAATCTTATAAAGATATAACACAAAATAGTATATTCTCGTAATGAAAAATCTATATCTTGTTCAAGTAGCCGATAAATACGGACCTAATAGTTTCTTACCTATTGCGATAAGTTACCAATGGATGTTTGCTAGTACAAGTAAAATGGTAAAAGAAAATTACCAAGTGTGTGATGTTTTGATTGAAAAAAAATCACCAAAACAATATGTAGATGATATGGTTGATGAACCTCATGTAATGATGTTATCTTCTTATGTTTGGAATTGGGAATATAATAAAGAATTAGCAAAAAGAACAAAAGAAAAATATCCAAACTGTTTAACAATCACAGGAGGACCTCATGTTGATAAAAGAGATAACGAGTTTTTTACAAATTATCCAATGTTTGATGTTGCCGTTTTAGGAGAGGGTGAATTTGCATCAAAAGAATTATTAAAGAGATTTCATAAAGGAGAAACATTTCAAGATATTCCTCATGTGTTTCCAAAAGGAGGAGTACTTTGTCCACTTCCAACAAGAGTACAAGATTTAAATATTATTCCATCACCAATCCTTACAGGGTTTTATGATTGGATTATGGAAAGAGTTGAAAAGGAACATGGACCTCAAATGTGGCAAGTAACTTATGAAACTTTAAGAGGTTGTCCTTACAAATGTACATTTTGTGATATCGGAGATGCTTATTGGCAAAAAATCAAAATGTTTGATATGGTAAGGGTCAAGGCAGAAATTGATTGGATGGCTGAGAAAAAGATTGAGTATGTTGCAGTATGTGATTCTAATTGGGGACTGATGCCAAGAGATGTGGATATTACAAAATATGTAATTGAAACAAAACAAAAAACAGGTTGGCCAAAATTTTGGGATGTAACTTGGGCAAAAGCAAATTCTGATAGAATCTATGAAATAGCAATGATGGATAAAGAAGCAGGAACTAGGTTATTTAAAGGAGTAACATTTGCAATGCAATCTTTGAATCAAGAAACACTTGATGCTTCCAAACGATTAAATCTTAAAACAGAAGAAGCACTTACATACTTAAAAAAATATCAAGAAGTTGATATACCAACATATTCAGAGTTAATTTGGCCGATGCCAAGTGAAACATATGATACATTAAAAGATGGTATTCAAAGATTGATAGAATTAGGACAAAAAGATTTTTTAATGGTACACCCACTTGTTATTACTTACAATGCAGAAATGGGACAACCAGAATATATTAAAAAATATGAATTAAAAACAGTTGATGTACCCCTAGATACATTTTATCTAACTGTTGATGATTTAGAAGATTATATAGTAGAGAGAACGTTAGCGGTGGTTGGGACGAACACGACAACAAGAGATATTGTTGTTAAAGGTAATTTGTTTTCCCATCTTTTAATAGTATTTTATTATTATGGATGGGGACACTATCTCTTAGAATATATTTACAACAAATATGGTATTAAACATATTGATATTGTTGAGGATATGTTAGAATATTTTTATACAAAGAAAGATACTATAATTGGCGAAGAATTATTGGAGAGTGAGGATTCGTTGAGAGGTGTTTTTGAAAGACAAGAATTTTGGGGTAGACAAGTATTAGGAGAGGATGATATTTTTTGGGAATATAAAGGAGCAACTTCCATTGTATTTTCACAAAACAGAGATAGGTTACAAGAAGAACTAACAGAATTTTGTAAACATAAATTTAAGGAAGATTTATCAGATGTTGTAAGATTTAATTTAGATATGTGTAGAGATTATACTAATATCTATCCAATTGAGAAAACATATAAACAAGATACAATACAAAACACTTTAGGTTTATTAGATTCAGAAACAATAACCTTAGACCATTATGATAAAGATGAATTAGAACCTTTAGAATTTTATCACAGAGCATACCACTATCAAAGAAAAAACAGATATTGGAGATGTACATATAATTAATAATATGAAACTTTTTAAAAATTCAAAAATTTTAGAAATTGAATCATCAGATGAGTATGATGCTGACTTGAGCTCAAATCCAACTTTTTATAACATGATAAAAAAGGTTGACTTAACTAAATGGTACTACACTAATAAAAAAATATACTACAAACATAACGAGTATGGTTATCGGTCAGATAATTTATCTGATATCAAAGATAGTGATTATATTCTAACATTTGGTTGTTCATATAGTTATGGGACTGGTTTATTTTATGAGGATACTTACTCCTACAAACTTTCTAAAGAATTGGGTTTAAAAAATATAAATTTAGCAATACCAGGTTCAGGAATAAAAAATCAACAATACAATACGACATTATTCGTAAATAATTTTATTCAAGAAAGATTACCAAAGTATGTTTTATATCAATATCCAAATGATTATAGAGTTACTCTTACAAAACATAAAGAAGATAAAAACTTCCTTGAGATAGTAACACAATCAGCAAAATCACCAGATTATTCTAAAAATCATTATGTAGATAAGTATTACTTAGAAAATCAAGGTGAAAAATATTTACAAGATTTATTAATTCCACTATATTTAAATAATATATGGAAAACACTAGGAGTACCAGTTTTTCACTATACATTTAGTGATTATTTTCAAGAATATAAATCAAAATTTCAAAATTTTGAAATTTTTAATATTTTAGATGATAGTAATATAAGTATTTATGAACTTGCAAGAGATTTATCACATAATGGAAGAGGATTCCACGATAAAGTGAAAGAAATAATTTTAAATAAAATAAAAAATGGTTAACGTAAACAATGAGTGGGGAAAACTCAAAGAGGTTATAGTAGGAACAGTAGATAATGCAAATATGCCAACTCATGGTAAAGATTTACATTGTATAAATTATGCTACTGATGATTCTATACCAAAAAACG
>Ga0222716_10004152_pt1 | contig 11404 bp, 12 predicted proteins | sample C33_13DmetaG_FD_165044 | JGI IMG/M metagenome (GOLD analysis project Ga0222716, IMG submission 165044) | Estuarine water microbial communities from San Francisco Bay, California, United States - C33_13D | ecosystem: Environmental > Aquatic > Marine > Unclassified | place: USA: California... | reverse complement strand
CATAGTGCTGTTGATATCAACGGTGTTGCCTATTGGATGTCACAGAATGCGTTCTTCTTATACGATGGTACTATTCGTAAATTACCTTGTTCTGTACAGGACTTTGTTTTTGAAGATTTTAGCGCGGCTCACCAACCAGAAACATTTGCAGGCGTAAACTCAGAGTTTAATGAGATTACATGGTTTTACGCATCTCTTGATTCAAACTTTATTAACAGATCGGTTACATACAATTATTTAGAAAAGACATGGTACACCAATACATTAGCAAGAACAACATGGACAGACTACGGTGTGTATCAAGAGCCATATGCAACATTATATAATTCTACAGCATTACCAACAACACCAAACGTATTAGGTGTTACTGCAGGTGCTACTACGTATTACCAACAGGAAACAGGAAGTGATGATAACTTAACTCCAATGACGGCTTTTATACAGTCAGGTGATTTTGATATTCAAGACGGACAGCAACTATTACATGTAAGTCGTGGTATTCCTGATTTTAAAAACCAAGTGGGAAATGCTACTATAACAATGAATTTTAAAACATACCCTAATGATACGTCATCAACTACTATAACTAGAACTGTTAGTTCTAGCACGACAAAATTTGATACACGTGGTAGAGGTAGACAAACAAATTTAAAAATTGAAAGCACGGATCTTGGCGCAAACTGGCGATACGGTACACTGCGTTTAGACGTGCAACCAGATGGTGGACGATGATTGATAAACCTTTATATGAAAATCCTTTAGCTGGGGGCGCGATTACCAAACAAAAAGGACCATTTGATTTATCTAAAATAAACAAGAATCCATACAATTCTGAGTTTATTGGCATAGGTAAAGATCAAACAAACTTATTTGGTTATAAAGTTCCTGATTATGTAATTAAAGAACAAGAAGAGTACGCAAAAAATAATCCTATAAATATATATAATATGACACCACCTGGTGAATTAGGTCCTCAACTTATAGATCCTGGAGCAGAGGCACAAAAAAAAGCAGATGAAGAATTTTTAAAAACAGCCGACGAATATCAACGTGGATTTAGAGAATCTGAATTTTACAAACCTAATGCACCGATGACAGCAGATATGGCTGAATTTATATATAAAAGTCCAACTGGTGAAGATATTACTATGAAAGGTTCTAGTTCAGGAATTGGTCAATTTGGAAGTTATTTAGATTCAATTGGTAAAGGAGATTTATTACAAAGAGCAGGTGGAAGTTTTTCACAAGATTTACTTGGTAAAGTTAATCCTAATGATCCTAGTCAACAACTATTAGATGGCACTACAAGTGTTAACCCTATTGTTTCAGACCCTTCATCAGCTATAGCTTCAATAAACGGGCCAGGCTTACTTGAGGGGCCTCCTGTGTTTCGTACACCAGGTCTACCACCTCCAGAAGCTCCTTCACCCGATACAATAGTTAGCCCTTTGCAACCGATGTCTCCTTCTGAAACTAACCCTTATCAAGAACAATTTACAGGTTTTCAAAATCAATTAACGGGTTTTAACGATCAATTTTCTTCTATGGGAGACAGATTAACAAAACTAGAAGAAGGTATTGCAAGTTTATTAAATCAAAACAGAGGTTTTGGTTTTAATAGTATGCAGCCTAGATATGGCGCACCTAATTATGGTTATTCACCTTTTTCTATGACAGGATTAGGTTCTTTATTTGGAGGGTATTATGGCTAAAATAGCAACGACAAGATTACCAGATGCAACGCCTGATTATCAGGCGGATCAGTTTAACGCTCTTATTCGTATATTAGAGCAGATTACACAACAATTAAACTTTGGTTTTCAACAAGATATAAAAGACGAATCAACGGCTAGGAGCTGGTTCCGTGTCTGATATTTTTATTAGTAAATCAGCAGTGGGCACAGGTAGTGCGGTAGCAACCTATACGGTACCGCTCGCCGACTCAGGAGCCGTGCCTCCTGTACCGCCGACCACGGCCATTATTAAAAGTATTCGTTTATCTAATCAAACAGGCGGTGGGGTAACAACAACAGTATCTGCTTTTGATAACAGTGAATCTGATAGAGAAATACCCTTGTATATAAACAGTTTAGCAGATGCTTCAGAAATAGAAGTATTGTCTGATGGCGTTCCTATTGTATTAGAACAAGGGGATGCTATTAAGTTAACAGGATTAAATGTAAGAATATTAATTAGTATAATGGAGATAACGTAATGTCAGAGATAGGTAAAAAAGTACAAGACGCTGAAGTTATTGGCTACGAGGAAGTAGACGGAAACAAAATTCCTGTTTTAAAACCAGAGGTTTGGGAAAAAGTGTATTGTAATAATTGTAATAATGAAGTTGATTCTGAAGAATTAGCAACAGGTGATTGTAGCGACTGTGGTAATCCTTGGGCTTCAACGAAGACCAAAGATGTTACCATTCGCGTTGTTAAAATGCCAGACGTTTTTGGATCTGGAGGAGAACTTTAGTTTTTCCTGCACTCGCAGTTTTCATCACAGTGACTTGAGTTGTCTTTCTGATGTTTTTCTAATTCTCTTTCCATAAACATTAAACGTTCATGATAGCGCCCCACCTTGTCAGCGAGGACAGCTATAGCTTTTAGTACTTCTTGATTTTCCATAATGTCTCCTGTGATTTTGTATTTTGGTGAGAATCTAATTTAAACATATTTTTCTCCCAATCAATAATCTTTTTAATAATTGTTTTCTTGACAAGCTATTCGTGTTCTGCGTAGTCAACGGATAAGTATTCTATTTTTGTTACCCAACCCTTTGGTATAGCGATAGCGCCACCACCTGATATATCGTCTTTGTCTTTACTATAAGATCGCATAATGATTACTTTCTCTTTATTATTGTGAATTAACCAACCAACTTCTTGACATGTTGCTAAAGGAGCGTTCATAACGTCCTTTATATCTAGCCATCCTGTCTCTGTATCACGAGCATCGAGCCACGTCACACGGACCATTGGTACTTTCTTAATGTCAAAGGTCATATTTCTGATTGCACATTACACGAAATTTGCCTATAATCATATAAATAATTAGGCTCACTTCTCAAGGCCAGCCTCCTTGCTCTATATACAATCGCATAACATTGCAAATAGGAGATTATGTTTAAAAGTTTTTTTAGGAAAATAAGGGACACCGCTAAAAAGATAGCACCGATAGCAGCCCCTATAGCTGGTTTCATGACTGGCAATCCTTACATAGGTGCAGGCATTGGTGGTCTACTAGGACAATACGGAGGCAAAGAGGGTGCTATACAAGGCGCTATGCTTGGTGGCCTCGGTGGTTTAGGCGCACGTGCCATGGAAGGCAATCAATTATTATCTTTTGCTAACACACCAAAAACTGCAGCTGATGTTTCAAAGGTTTTAAATCTTGCTGAAAACACGGCAGGAGCAAGAGATCAAATGAATTTATTAAGAAATCAAGGTGGTGGTAATGGTATTATGGATACACTTGGAAATCTTGCAGGTAAATTTTATGATAAAGAAGAAGGTGAACTAACAGGTTTAGGCAAACTAGGTACGAGTCTTGCACCAGCATTAGCAACATATTTTGCGTTAAAAGGTGATGTACCCGAAAGTCCTGATCCAAATGCATATAGAAGCCCTGTTGATGAATATTACGCAGCAAGAGCAAGAGGAGAAAATCCTAATCCAGCAGATTATGGTTTGGCGCCGACACCAGAAGAAAGATTAATTGGTGATTTAGATCAACCAAATTTTAACATGGGTGGTTTGGCAACATTAGAACCACAAGCTCTTCCAATGGATGATGTTATGAATATACATCAGCAAGCAACAATGGGAAGAGATCCAATGAATAACGTTATGGGAGTAGCAAATTTAGCTATGGGTGGTGATCCTATGTTTCCAAGAAAAAATGGACAGATAAGTGGACCAGGTGGACCAAAAGACGATAAGATACCAGCAATGTTAAGTGATGGTGAGTTTGTATTTACAGCTAAAGCAGTTGATAATGCAGGGGGACCATCTGCTATGTATAATTTAATGAACAACTTAGATCCAGAATCTTCGAAAGGAATGGGACGTGGCTGAACCAGTAACACAAACGAGTATATCAAGAGAGGCACCTTTTTTAGAAGACTATAGACGTCGTTTAATGGACTCTGTCTTTGAAGCAACAAAAGGAAAAATAGATCCATTAGGAAGAGAAATTGCAGGTTTCTCACCTTTTCAACAAGCAGGATTTGGAATAGGAGCTAGTCAATTAGGATTTGATTTTGATCCAACTACAGGAGCAGTAACAAAATCAGGTCAAGCCGTTTACGAGCCAGCAATGGCTAAGGGACAACAGACTGTAGAGATGGGAATACCAGCTTTAGCAGCCGCACAACAACAGTATGATCCAACTACATCTAATTATCAAGATTTTTTTAATAAGTATCAATCTGATGTAACACAACAAGCATTAAAACAAATTGATGAAGAAGCAGCAAAAGCAGAAGCAAAATTAGCAGGTCAAGCCACTATGGGCGGTGTTTTTGGTGGTTCAAGATACGGTGTTCAACAAGCAGAACTTGCAAAAAATATACAAGACATTAAATCAAGAAGAATTGCTGAAGACGTATCCAAAAACTTTATGCAAGCACAGCAATCTGCGATGGGAACTTTTGAACAAGCACGAGCTAGAAATTTAGCAGCCGCTCAAGGGTTAGGTGCTTTAGGAAGTCAAATAGGATCTTTTGGAGCACAACAATTTGGGTTGGGACAACAAGGTCTAGCAGGTATAATGGGGCTTGGACAACAACAACAAACTTTATCTCAAGCTCAGTCTGATGAAGATTTAAGATTTAAAACTGCACAACAACAAGAGCCTTTCCAAAGATTAGGCATAGTAGGAGACTTTTTATCACGTGTTCCTTCTGTTCAAATGGGTATATCTCAACAACCAATACCTTATACTAATCCTATTGTAGGTGCTGTAGGTGCTGGTATGACAGGGCTCGGCGCGTTAATGGGATCTCAATAGGAGGGATTATGGTTACAAGACCAGATCAACAAGTTGGAGTAGAAGATATATTTGAAGAAAATAATACAATAGCTGTTCCTCCTACAAATCAAATGCCTACAACTTTACCAGGCAGTTTATTAAAAACACCAGAAAAACCATCTGTCTTACCTCCTATGGATGTAAGTGATTTACTGGTTAATAGAGATAATTTTGCAGAAGCTTTTACTCCAGATAAGTTAACGGCTGAAGAATTAAATGATCTTTTTCCTAAACAAGATTACAAATCAGATAAGTATTTTGCTTTAGCAAAAGCAGGACTTGCTCTTATGCAGCCTCAATTAGGAGGTGCTATTGGTCCAGCTATTTCAAATGCAGGAGCTGTTCTATTAAATGATATAGGTCAGATAAGAAAAGAAGAGAGAACGGCAAACGCTGAAAGAAAAAAATCATTACTTACGTATCAACAAAAAGAAGAAGCAGATAGGTTGTCTTTAAAACTACAAGCGTTTGGAATAAATCAAAATCTACTACAAGAATCAACTTTTAAAACATACGAACAACAAGCAAAAAGAAACGCTGAAATGTGGGAAAACTATAACAAAATAGTAAATACTAACATGGACGAAGCATTAAAATATGGAATAGAAAATTTTAAGTCAAAACCTGTAACTATACGATACAAAAATAAAAAAGGTAATACGGTAGAAGACGCAGGATTCTTAGTTGGTAATCAATATTACGTACCTACTACACAAAAAGATGATGAAGGTAACTGGGTTTACGAGCTGGTTTCTGATCCAACAAACGTAGAGATTATATCTACTAAAAATCAAGATGTAAATGAAGCAAGCAAAGGTGCTTCTCAATATCTTCAAGTTAGAGGAGCGTTTGATACAGTTGATAAAGCAATATATTCTTTGGATAAAATTATTTTATCTATTGTTGATGATCCAAGCAGAGCTGGTTTTATAGCAGGCCTTGAAAAGAAAATTCAATCGTATGCAAAAATATTTAGTGACTTTACTGATCAATTCTTTGAAGGAGATAATGCTTATCTTGGCGCTGATGGTAAAGAAAAAACAAGAGCGGCTTGGATAACAGACATGGTAGACGTTATTAATTATTCTAATGATTCTAGCATCACACCAGAAATGAAAGAAAAGTTTCAAGGTCTTGATAGAATATTTGATACATTAGAAGCAGAAGGCGCTGCACTACTTAGACGAGATTTTGAAACTGGAAACCCTTTAGATGCTGATGGGCAAGCTTTTGAAAATAACGAACAAAGAGATTTAATATTTGGTAGATTACAATACGATAAAAAATTACCAGAAAATGAAGCAAGGGCACGAGCAATTATATACGCTTTAGCTAGAGCACGTAAATCATCAGGTCGTTTGAACTTAGATGATATTAACAAAGCAGCGCAAGACGTTAACATTTATGGAGACGATTCTATTGGTGTTATTGAAAAATTAAAAGTTGTTCGTGAAGATCTTATGAACGACAGAAGAAATCAAATTAGTATTTTAGAAAGAATGTTCCCTGATGCTGTAGGAGATTTAATTCAGGAAAGAGGAACAACTGATTATAATTTTGATTTTTACGAAGATTTTTTTAAACAAAATCAGCCACCAACAGGAGTTCAAACATACACTGTAGAGTTTGATGAAAATGGAGAAGCTAAAATAATAGGAGGCGTTAAATAATGTCTACAACGCAATATAGAGTAACAGGGGCTGATCACGGTATACCAGGACACGATGCTGTTATTACTATTCCAACGCAAGTTGATGGAAAAGGTATTAATGATTTTCCAAGAAATGAAATGGAACAGAAAATGTTGGACTCTGTTCTTGACGCATTAACGGAAAAAGCAGGTGTAAACAAATCAAAATTAAACCCTGATGGAGGAACATACGCGGGCCAAGGACCACAGCCTGATGAAGCAGAACAAGTTGTTCAAGGTTTTGAAGAATCAAGAATTAAAGATCCAATTAGAACTGATTTAAATTTAAGTGAAGCAATTGCAGAGCAATCGCCTTTAGGATTAGGTACTGCTTTTGAAGAATTTAAAAACATAATGCCAGGTGGAGATACATTTAGACCTGATATTATGACACAAAGTATACAAGATTATTTTTTACGTAAGATGCCTGATGATCCGAAAAGAGCAATGGGAGATATGGCTGTAATTGCATCTGATTTATTTTTAATGGGTTTAAGTATAGGTAATGTAAAATTTGCAGGAAAGAAAAATTTTAATATTCCTTTATTTACAAATGAATCTAGACGAGCAGGTCTTCGTGGATTTGCAGAACGTAATCCTGTTAAATCAACAGTAGCAGCAAACGTTGCGGCAAGAGTAGGTTCTGATGCTTTGTATGATTCAATGAATGAAATATATAGATATTTAAATGGTATTGATCCTGATCAAAGTGATGATCCAGCAGTAGAAAATATTTTAAATGCTAGAAACGAGTTGTTGTGGTCTGGCGGAGCAGGAGGTTTAGCAAAACTTTTTCCTTATATAAAACCATTTATAGGAAAAACATTCTTAGGTGTAAAAGATGCAGATAGATTAGCAACAATGGGCCGTTTAAACGGTGTACCAATGAGCGTATTTAATGTTTCTGAAAGTGGATTGGTGCAGTCATTACCAGGTACCATAGGTTTATTTCCTATCGTAGCAGGTAGAGCAAGACAAATACAAAATGCGCAAATGTCAGCAGCCTATAAAAATGTTATTAATGTGATGGATGAAATATCTCCTGTAACATTGTTAGCAGACGCAGGTTTATTAATAGATAAAGGTTTTAGAAAAACAGTATCTGATTTTTCTACAATGAAAGGAGCTTTATTTGCTAATGCAAATAAATATGCAAAAGCACTAGATCAAGAAGCTTTTATACCAACAAAAAAAATACAAGAATTAGCAAACGGCGTTAGACAAGCAATAGAAGGAAGACAAATAAAAGTAGAAGCTCGTCCTATAGGAGAAAGTAGTCAATATTACTATGGCGATAAAGTTCCGTTGGATGAATTACTAAAAGGTATATCAGGTAAAGAGGATGAGTTAGCAAAAGGATTAGCTATGTTAGACGGACTGCCTGATTATTTAAATGCAAATCAGTACATGGGATTGATACAAAAATTAAATTCAGTAAAAAGAAATCTACCTGAGCTACGATTGGATTCTGCTTCTGATGAAGCATTAATGTTAAATGATTTTCACGTAGAAGCTATAAGAGTTTTAAATGATCCCGCTTCATGGAATTTATCTCCGAATGCTGTTAGCAGTGGTACAAGAGAAATGGCAGAACAGTTCTCTGCAGCTTATTCTTTAGCAAATGATTTTTTCTTTAAAAACGCTGATACCATAAAAGGTAGAAGTTCTATGTTGTTAAAACAAACCGATCCAAACATAGACATTGCAGGAGCTCCAAACGTTCCTGGATTATTATTTGCAGATCAAATGGCAAAAATATTTTTAAATGACAACACAGTTTTATCTCCAATGGCTTTAAAAGAAATGAGAAAAGCAGTTGGTGATGATGCTTTCTTTGCAGCTTCTAGAACATTCTTTGATGACATTATTAAAAATAACACGGAGTTTGTATCAGGTAAAATACGAGTGCCGACAGAAGCAGCAAGCATATGGCAACGAGCAAAAGCAAAAGTAACAGGGAAACCTATAGCGAAAAAATTTCAAACAATAGAGTATAATATTCCTGTTATGGATATTAAAAAAATTAAAGAGGGATTTGGATTAGGAGATATTAATAGACGACAAGGTATAGAAGAAATATTTGATGCAAAAGGTTATAATGGTAAACAAATGTTGGGTAAGCTTGATGAGCTTTTTGAATTAACAGAAGCCGTTATGAAACCTAATTTTGGAGATGTATCTTCATTCGTTAAGCGTCGTGGTTTCTTAGGTGGCATAGGTTCAATTGCAAACTTATTTACAGGAGGTGCTTTATTAGCCGATCCTATTTCATCTGCAGGACTTATGTTAATGGGTAGATTTGGCATGACATCATTAGCCGATCCAAAATTTTTAGATGGCATGACAAAAGTTATGGATCCTACTCTTGGAGATGTGGCTAGAAAATCTGCCTTAGTAACTTTAGGTAGATCGGTATTTGATCCCGAAAGAGCAGTAGAAGAAGGATATGATATAAATGAAATTGGTGACATTATAGAATTAATTACTCTTGGTGAAATGAGTCAATCTCCTGCATACAACACAAGAGGTGCTGAAGCAGAACAAGCAGCAGCGTCGGCAAAAGCAGGTGCTGGTGTACCAATGGATCAAGTACAAGTTGCTAAAGATCCTTTCTTAGATCCAATAAATATTCCAGCAATGGAAATGCCTGATATGTCAGTGGCAAAAGCACCAACACAATTAAATCCTGAACAAAAAGTTGCAATGGCAACAGGCGATCTTGATTCTGCGATAGCGCTTCGCGGCTCAGGGAACAAAGGTCTTGGTAGTTTAAGGAGGACAGCATAATGCCACACGGAGGATATCACGGAACAGTCAAAATAGGCAATACAACCGTTCAACGATCAAGTAGACCAGATGGTAAAGGTGGACAAACTGGAGGCGGACAATACAGAGCTAAAGGTTATAACAATAAACCAAATAAAAAAGATCTAGATATAATCAATGAACAAAGAAATAGATTAAATCAAATAAACAATACTGCTAATATTGATAACAGATCAAGATTTCTAGCTAGTCAAGCACCTAAAGCAATTATGGCTGACGCACAACAAAGAAGAATACAAGCAGCTAATCAAAGAAACTTAGCTGAAAGATTAGCTACAGGAAGAAGTGTAGCTAGATCAGAGTTTACAGGAAATTATGGGGATGGTTTTCTTGGCTTAAACATAGGAGCTACTCAAACAGGAAGGCCTAAAATAAGAGAAGGCATGACCAGTGATGAGTACTCTAAATACATGAGTGGTCTTTACAATATTGCACCTCAAAGAATGGAAGGATTGTTTCCTTTTGCTAGTGGTAAAACAATGAGAAATATTTCTAGATTTATGCCAGGTCTTGGAACATTACAAACAATAGCAGGGAATGTTTTTGGAAACACTAAATCTTTTTTAGGAGATAAATTATCTGGAATAATGAATACCAGCGTTGGAAGAGATTTAGCAGCAGCTCCTAGTGGTTTTACAAATGATTTATTAACAATGCTTGGTTTAAATAAAAACAAGAAAGAGGGAGCAACAACGGCTACGGAACCTGCAGAAACTCAAGTTCTTGATGTTTTTCAAGAAGGGTCAATAGAACCAGGACAAATTGAAAGTATGGGTAAGTCTATAGCTCCTCAAGATCCTATGCGTTTTATGGATATGGAAGACATGTTAAAAGCAGAACCTTATGGAATAGCTTCTTTAGTAGAAGAATCAAAAATAAAACCTGTGATGAAACCTAAACCAGTAAATCCAAATCAAGTAGAAGTGAAACCTAGGGGCTCCGCTTATGAACAAGCAGTAGCAGAGTATATGAACACTTACGGTCCAGGTAGTGATCTTTTTCAAAAAGAAGTAGGAGAGGGCCTTTTAGATGAGTATAAAGGATTTAGCTATGATCAGCTGTCTCCTAGGAACAGAGAATTTATACAAAGAATTATTCAAATGTCAGGATCAAGTAGTCCTTACGGTGGCGGTATGATTAACTATAAAATGCCTCAAAATATATTAGAAAGATTTGGTACAGACGGTGGAACTGATTACGGTATGTTCCAAGACTCTCCTTTTAGAACGGATAACATACCTGCAGAAGCTTTTAGTGGCGCTAGATCGTCTCTTATACCACAAGCTGCAAGTATTATACCACAAGCTTTTAAAGAAGGTGGCGAAGTAGATACTTACAATACTTTAAAACTAATTAACGATACAATGCATGGATAACAGTCTTAAAAATATTATTTGGGTCGGATTGATCTTAGTAACCGCAGGTGCAACCTACGGAATGATGTCAACAAGATTGCAAGCAGTTGAATCAAAGCAAGTGCAATTAGAAAAAATAATATTACAAGACATCCCAGAAATAAAAGAACGAGTGATAAGACTCGAAATATTGCTCGAAAGAGCATTATCCGAATAATATTTTCTTTGGGTCTTCTCCCATAACTTGACTAGCCAGATCTATTTTAGCATTCAATGCTTTCACAATCTTCTCGTCTATAGTATGATCTGCCATTAAATCTACGTATGTCACCTTTGATGTTTGCCCTATTCTATGCGCTCGGTCTTCTGATTGTAGCCGTACTTCTAATGAGTAATCGTTAGAGTAATACACAACAGTGTGAGAAGAAGTAAGAGTAAGGCCATAACCTCCTGTTTTGGGATTTCCAACAAAAAATCGAAGAGGATCATCAGCATCCATAAAC
>Ga0222716_10004141_pt1 | contig 11420 bp, 11 predicted proteins | sample C33_13DmetaG_FD_165044 | JGI IMG/M metagenome (GOLD analysis project Ga0222716, IMG submission 165044) | Estuarine water microbial communities from San Francisco Bay, California, United States - C33_13D | ecosystem: Environmental > Aquatic > Marine > Unclassified | place: USA: California... | reverse complement strand
ATAGCCCATATCATACAAAATAATAGGATATAGATAGCTATATATAGATAAATAGCACTTTCAAAAATAGTGACAAAATCAACATCAATAGCCCATTTTAATATGACAAGTGCTATTGCTCTAATAATAAATGTCACTCCAATAAATATATATTTATCTTCCATTGAATATTTGAACGTAGAAATTTCATTATCATATTGTAGATCTTTTAAATCTTCAATACCTATATCTTTTATATCATTTCCTTCTCCAACAAGTATTTTATTCGCTTTTTGTAGTTTATCATATAACCCGGTTCCCCCATCTTGTCTCTCTTGATTATTTTTACTATTTTCCGGATTACATTTTTCTATAAGTTTATCAATAAAATTGTTTTTGTTTTGTTGATCTTTTTTTTTCCCATCAAGTAATGCTTTTACACTCTTTTTCATACCTTCATTTTTACATAAAAGGGCTATTTTAGTGATTAATTTTTCTTTATTTATTTCTTTCTGTTCTAACGCAGTAATTGTTTGTTTGAATTTGTTATACAAATTTTCAACATATGGAGCGATATGTTCATTATCAGCATATATTCTGTTTATTCTTGCTCTTGAACTGTTAATAGATTGCAAGAAAAGATTAAAGTCGTTATCTTTATCAATAATATCTTTTAAAAATTTATTCATATTCTTTGTTCCTAACTAAGTTTTTAATTTATGCCATCTCTTATGTTATATACTATTGTCATTACTGTTATTGCAAACATCATTAATACAATAACTGCCAATATACCCATAGGATAATTTGTTGACTCTATATTTTTATGAGTATAATACGATGCGCAAAATACCAGAGAAAAAATCGCTAATATGATAATAATAGATATTATTTGATAATTAGCATATTTTTGTTCAGTATCATGAATTTCTTGAAGGCATGTTTGGATATCATTCATAACATCACCGTCAGCATTGATATTAAAATTTTCTAGTTTTACTTTAAATTTGTCCGGATCATTCTCAAAGAAAGGAAAATAACAACAACCATTCAATTCAAATATATTAGGATTTGTAGCATTAATTTTCCCTTCTGAATCAAGTTCTATACTAGTGCATTTATAACCATCATTGTGACTAGCATTGTAGTTATTAATGACATATTTATCAAACTGAGCAATATGGGTTTTGTTGAACTCATTTGAAAATTCTCTGAAAATTCTAACAATGTCTTCTATATTTTGTTCAGTTGGTGTCATTATTGGTGGTTGTGAATTACCACTACATAATATGAAATTGATAAAATTTGCTTTATCAATATCAGTTTGAGAAGCATCTTCGTTTGTAAGTTGAGTTGGAATTGATTTATCACAGTTGTGCTTGATTTGCTTAATTTTCTTAGCAATTCTTTTTCTATATTTTTTCATAAATGTTGATTCATAAATGTTTGGGTTTTGATCATTAATTATTACATAAGTTTCTGTATTTTCACCAGATTGAGGACAACTATCTTGGTTATTTTCTTGATCTTCATCCACAACTTGATAATTTTTGGTTAATTTAATATATATATTATGAATGTTATACAATTTACCATATATATTTCTATTAGCATTAATAATATTTATTATCATTTCTTTCTCCCCACTTTCATTTGTAAGTTGTTTTTTCTCGTCCCCCAAGTCTTTTTCATGAAATGCTTCTATATACTCGTTAATTGCGTTATCTTCCAGAAAATGTGTTGATTTATCTTGAAGTACATAATTAAAATTTATATCATTTAGATAAGTACTGTCGTTTCTGTTTCCAATTTCGTTAAATTTTTTTTGTAAATTTTCAATATTCTTTTCATAATGTTGATGAAATTCAATAGCAAGTGTTTGTATAATTGATGACATTACAAGAATTGTTATGAACGAACATACAATTGCTAAAGTAAATTTTTTGTATAAATCTATATCTATATCAATCAAATTAGGTTCTCTTGATATATTGAACTTATACACAAACAAGACATGAAATATTATGGTCATAACAAACAATATCCAAAACCGTCTTTGAAAGTGTTCCAAAGAGTTTGCTCCTCTGTTTTCAAATATATCCTTGAAAACGAAAACATCTTTATATTCCAGAATGAAATTCAATATATTGATTATAAATAATCCTGTTGATACAAATGCAGAATAATAAAGTGCTAAAGGAATTATATCAGTGAAATTTTTAGAGGATGCTAATTTATATATAAACAATGTTATGATGAAACATATCGGTATAACATAAAAATATGCGTCTTGTTCAAATTTGATACTTTGCGTTTCGTCATCTTCAAGTATATTGGGAATAGATATTACAAGTATAATTATTAATGGAACAAAAAACATAATTCCGGGATATGCTAAATTAAACAAAAAGAGACTACCTTCGAAAAAGTTTCCTACATTATTATATAAAATATATGCTGGTCCAATAATTATTGCGAGGTATAGTAAAAGATACAAAATATCAAAAAACATATTCACACTATATTTGACCTGTTCTATTGAAGAGTATAGTTGAAACCTTTTTGTTTCAAATTCAATTGTTTCATTTTGACAACGTTGAGTATAAATGATACCTCTAACAATTCCAGCAATAAGAGATAAACTATAAATCATGATAGTTACAACTAAACTAAATACAGCAAAATATAGAACATTGTCAATATTATCCATATTTTAATTACATATTACAATAAAAAAAAGAAAATTACCAAGACGCTTTAATAAACCATATAATGACTAAAACCGAAATAGGATACGCAAAGCGTAAAAAGAATTCTTGATACCAAGAGAGAATGTTTTCATCTATATAAGTTTTAATGTAATAAAAAATGGCTTTGTCAAATGCTATTGCAAGTAAAATTATTAAAGCGAAAACAACAAGTTTTAGAACTTCAATTTTTACATCTCCAAGTTTATCAAAAAAAGATGGGTCCCGATATACTTGTCGTTGTTGTGGTTTTTCAGTAGCATACATATCTTCATTTGGTATATATTCTACATCAGGGGGTGCTTGAACTTGTTGTATCTTAGGTTGTTCTTGTTTTTGTGAAATTGAATGCTCTTCTTGATTGCCATATACAAGGGATAAATCTGTTCCGTCAAACATTGCTTTTATAATGTAGCCATAAAAAAATTCTTGCTATTTAATAAAATGAATAACGAAGAAATTCTTCTACTTGTTTGCATAATTTTAGCAGTTCTTACAATAGTAATATCGTTTTACGGTTGTTCATTCTATGTCTTTGAAAAATTTGAAGATGATGATACTGGATCAGAGTTAAACTATTGCGAAAGCGAACTTCTTCAAATGTTAAAAGATGATAAGACTGACAAGGAAATCACCGCTTATATTAAGAAAAATATTAAACAGTTCGACAAATCAAGTTTTGACAGACTTTCTAACATTGTTAGAAAGATTTACTCTGCTGAAGGAAAAGCTCAAGCGCAAGTTAAACCTAAAGTAAAAAAACCTCAAGCTTGATATAATGTTTCATTGTTAACAAATTTATTATAAAAATCATCTGTTGATAATTCTTCTTCTTCTTCACTTTCATTGTCTTGCTCAGCAACCGAATTCATATATGATAAAATATTTGGGTTGTAATTTGGATTTATTACACTTGTTATTCTCTTTGTTTCCCTTAGTATTTCATAATAATTAATACGAACTGTTATATTATGTTCAATACCTTTAAAGTCGTAAAGATTTCCTTGTGATGTTAAGAACCGAAATGTAAATCTTGAGAATTTCCCAATAGGATGAAATTCTTTAATTTTTGTAGGATTGACATAAACAGGTTGTTCATTATAACCAACTAATCCCAATCTGAATTTTGCTAATCCTAAATTATGTTTTGAATATGATAAGTTATGTGTTGAATGTTGTTCTATTTCTGGGCACCTTAATACAACATATTTCTCACCTATCAAATCAATTATACCCGAAGATGTTATTTGATATATCCCTCCATTTTCAATTGAATGATAGTATCTATTTACATCTTCGTTATATTTCAATGAAGAAACAACTCTATGGTATCCATCACTCAATGATTGCATCAAAGAGAATCCAAAAACTTTTCTGCATGTTGAATTGTTCATATCAAGTATGAAGTTTTTTGATGAAGTAAAAACAACTTTATTTTTCAATTCTGGTGGATTTGACAAAGAAGCAATAGATATGCCATAAGATGAGAGTAATTTATTCATTGTTGATATTAAAGTTTGTATAGTGTAGTCCGCTGGCTCTATTATTATTTCAACATTTACGCCTCCTTCTACAGTCCCTGTATCTATATTTATATCATTATTACTTTCATTCAAAATTAAACATAATTTGTTATTGTAAATGTCAACATTATACATTGTACGTGGGATTGAAGCATCACTTATTTCAAACCCAACAACATTCCTAAATGGATTATCAAATTCTATAACATATTCATTTGGATGTGGATTAATTATATAATTTCTATCTTGACTATCTACCAAAAAGGTAAAACTAGTTAATTTACTGTTTTCTTTTAAATAATCAATATCATCTACAGACATTTTTATATATACGTCTTAAATAAAATGATTATTATATTTAAATTAATTTTTTTATGTATTTTTATAATTTTGTTATTATATATAAGTTTCATATACTCACAAAATATAGAAACTTTTGACATGACGCGATACAATCACAAAACAACGGATAAAATCCAATTTCGTCCTTGCAAATTGTCATCAATCCCTATTGAACTTAAGAAATTTTGTGCGTCAAGATTTGGTAATATGGGTAAATGTCAGCTGATTTATGAAATGAGTAAACAAGATTTACCTGAAAATGAAAGATATGTGTTGAATGAAGGTTTTGAATTTAAACAAAATAATCCAGAATTTTTTGATAATCCTTGTGAAACATACCTGTTTTCAGGAAATGATACTAAAGAAATTCATAGAAATAATGAAAATGTATATCCAGACAAAAATGTTGCAGACGGAAATCTTGAAAGAAAATACGGAAATCCTTCTCATTGGGCATCGTGTTTTGTTCCATCTGAAAACAATATTGACAACATAACAAATGCAGTAGGTGCTGAAACAAATTCGGCTATTTCATTTGATACTTCTCAAAATTTAGTTTCAATTAATGATACCAAATTTTATGAACTTGAATTCAACAATACTAATATTGACAAGATTAAGAGTCAAATTTGTCCAAATATTACTTATACAGAACATGAAAACAATTTAGTTATGTTGAAACTTTCATTAAAAGAAAACATTACTGAGAATATGATGCCTTTCATAGTTCAAGACTGTGAAATTATCAAATATGATCCACTTAATAATAGTTTTATTTCTCTAGATGAAGATGATGTAATAAGACAAGACGCCGTAAAATCATTATTTGGGATTACTTATAACGAGAATGAAGTGTTTTATGCTCCACTTAATAAAAATGTGTCTGTAGTGAAAATGGCAAAGGATGTTTGCGACAATCCTGTTATTGTTTCTGAAAGCAATAAACATAGTATTGATTTTAGTCTCGCTCATATCGGTATCAAGAAGACCGTTATTAGAAATATTAGGAAATATATGATTAGTGAAACGAAAGATGAACAAAATATTCTGGAAATCAGAACAAGTTATCAAACAAATTTAGCTAATAAACTCGATAAATACATTACAACTATAAAAGATGGCATCGTAACACGACGTGAAAGAGAAAAAATAAGATTTAGAAGAATGGCTTCAACTTTCAAAAGTAATACAATATATAAAACATTAAGATACAAAGCCAATAGTATATATGCGAAATGTAGTGGTAATATTGATAATTGTATATATAATGAAATTACAAAAAAGGATGTATCAACATTATCATCAGAATTTCCAAATGTTGACAACAAAGTTTTAGTAGATCTAAAAAAATATGCTAAAGAATATAAATTCTTGAATAATGTTGTATCATATATTACATTACTTCAATCACTTCATAACAAAATTCTAAATTCAACAGATGAAGAACTTATACAAATATATGAAAATGATAATGTGAAAGGTATTCAAAATGCTGAGTTCTATCAGATTCAGACAATCAAAACACGTTTCTTAAGACTTTATAGCGTTATTCATTCTAGTCAATATTTTTCAAAATATGCAAGATCAATCAATTCAATGATGTATTCAATAGAAAATGAAGAACAAAATATTCAAATATTGAAAAACGTTATTGATAATGCTCTGTTAGTTGATATTGATAATTACAAAAATAGGTCACTCATTCTTCGCAACTTTAATAACACACTTTATAACTATATTTCTCAAGACAATTCTATTTACATTATTCTTGATTAATAGTATGATAAACAAATACAAAGGGAATTTTTTTTGTTATTTTTTTAGAATTAATGTTTTTAAGAGGAAAGTCTGTTATCAATTTTTTAATATAATCAATATCTCTTATACGCTTCAACACGGACTTATATCTTAATAATAAGATGTATTTAAAGACTATGTAAGCAAAAATATTGCTTTCAGTTTTTGTAATACTCAATACATATGGTATTAATGATTCTAAGTATTGTATTTCTTTTTGTATTGTTTTTTTGTCAAACTTATTTATGTATTTAAGATATGTTATTGTTGCAAGAAATTCAGTTATCCCTTCTGATAATAAATGAAGTCTATTATGTTTAAACATATCTATTGCATAATATTCAACAGGTATTTTATGATGTATTATTTCGTGGAATAATACCTTCTCATACTCTTGTTTTCGATAAATACAAATATAGTTACTATATATGTTTGTAAATCCACCGTTTATGTATTGAATATCCCCATATTTTGTTAGATAGCGTATTCCTTCATACAAATAGACATGAATATCTAATTCTTTGTTTGCTAGTTTTGTGATATATTTGAATAGGTTAGATATTCGCGTTTTAGAAGGTAATTCATTTTCAGTTTTAAAATGATATGTTAATGTTATCTTTTTATTATTCAATACATAAGTATTGTTTGCTTGACTGATATACTTTTCTATACTTTTGCTAAAATATTTGACCATTACTTATTAGTCTTGAACAATATATTTCCATTGAACTATCAATACCGCACTTATATAGCAAATAATACCAAACAATATATGCATCCAATGTGCTGGGCATTTTTGTGATCCTAACAAAGATGCGAACGCGCAATGATCATTATGTGAATACATTGACCAGAATATAGCATTTATCACTAGTACTAACACAATAATAAAAAGTAACACATTCATTTTCTTTTATCTTAGAAAAAAATTTTGATTTCCTTTATCAAATTTTTAATAAACTTTTCATTGAATTGCAAAGCATTTACAAATGACAAAATCGCATTTGATTTCTGTATTGAGTAATTCTTTTGATATATATCATTCTTATCATTTATACTTTCCAGTTTCCAAAATTCACTTCTTTTTATAAAAGCACTTGCTACATCAGCTTTAATACTTAATGTTAATAATTCAGCTTTATTGTCTTTTTGCCAAGTTCCATCGATAAACTTTGACCATGTTTTATTATCATCATTATATCGATATTTATTTTTTAATACTTTATAAACAATGATTGCAAAATCATTCACGCTTCTCAAATTTTGGCATCGGTCAATATCTTCATTTACAACGATATTCATACTTCTTTTTTATATATTTGTATTTTTTTTATATTCTTTTGTAAATAAAGAAATGGCGAAGTGCGCTCAAGGATGTTCTGAACCCAATAGACCACAACATTGTCCTATTAAGATGTCAGATGGTAGATGTTTTACAGATTATCGCCCACGTTGTGCTATGTATAATGAAAGTTTGCAAAATACTGATGTAGCAAGTTCATACGAATCACGAATGTATCTTCAACAGAATGCTCTTAAAGAAATTGAAAAGCACCGTAATAAAACTGTTCAACATTTAGCACCTTGCTATCCTTGCTCTCAATCACTTGATAAACCCGGAACACAACATCCGGAAAGATATGTTGTTAGATGTAATGAAACATCTTGCTCTCGTGTAGAAGTAAATCCTAATGGTCTTGGTGATGGTAGAAATTTTAACTAAGATGACAATGATTTAATTATTGAATCATGCAATTTTTTTATTATTTTTATATAATAAATAATGCTTTATTATGGTTTAACTGTTAATAGTCAAATAAAACATTCTAAAAATAAACAGCATTTTTCTAATAGATTGTTACATAAATTAACTTTTTACAATGATAAATTCGTTGATGATTTTTCCACAAGTATTTCCCATATAAAGAAAACAACTGTATCATACAATGATAAAAATAATAAATTAAATTTCTTCAAGGCAAGAGTTGATTTAATAGTAAACTATTTACTTAAAGACGGTACAAAATTTCCAAGTAAAATTAAAGAAAGTTATCCTTTTCTAAAAGATAAGAAAATCGCACTTCATAAAGATACTTCATATTTCAACCGTATTAAATTATTATATAATTCCGATGATTTTGATGTATCCAATGAAAAAATTAAAACAACATTTATATATTTTATTCATATTGACAATTTCAACATAAATAACAATATGTATAGTGATATCAAAAATGGAACAATTCGCACATCTCAATTAGATGTTGATGAAAAAAAAGTGAAAAAATACCAAAAACTAGATGTAAATACTTTGCCTAATGTAATAGTGTCTGTAATTGGGACTTTCGATACAACAAATAAAATATATTATATTCAATATGATTTAGATGATGGAAATCATAGATTAACTGCTTTGAAACTTAATAAATATGATGGATACGTTCCTGTATTGTTTGTTGATGAATTGACTGATTTTGATACAATGAGCAAATATGATAGAGTTGTAAGAAATATTGATAACCGAATATTTAAAAATAGTAATGAAACAAGCAATACTCAAATTTCTAGTAAACTCTCTTTAGAATCCGATTCTTAGGGTCACTTTCATATTCGATAGTAATTGGAAAATATACGCAATACACAGTTTATTTTACATAGATAGTGTCCATATCGTTTTTGATGAAAGAGCCGTCGGCCGCGATGGCAAGATAAGATTACAATAATTTATTAAGTGCTTTAATTCTTGATTCATGCAGTTGCTTTCTCAATATTTTACTTAAATATATTTCTTGTTTAAAAGTTTCCTTTTTCTGAAATTTATTTTTATGATATTCATCAGATAAAAAAATGTCTGCGTTATTTAAATTTTCTAAACGTTTTTGTGGATTAAAAGTTATCATTTTTTCAACATATGATGGTAAAGTATCATTGTGTAGAAAGGAACCGTTAATTATTAAATAATATAAACCTAAACTGAAAAAGTCACTGGTTTTTATAGTGTCTTTAAGAAAATATTCATAAAAATATAATAAGAAAGGTAATTGTTCTCTTCTAGATAATAACTCATGATATTCAATCGTTTTCATAATATTATCGCATATTGATACATAATAATCAACCATTTCTTGATTGATATCAAATACATAGTCAATATTATATATTTTTTGTAAAGATTTTGTAAGAGATTTACCTGACTTACATAATATGTCGCGAATAGCATCTTCACTATATATCGAATCCCAGAGTGATTCTGCTATTAAACGAACAATATAAAAATCTGGGCACCAAAACATATAATTCTTTTTTAATAAATCTTGTTTGTTTTCAATGAATTCTGCAAAATCTCTAAAACTTCCTGATAAACCAAAATCAATTAATACTAACTTTTTATTTTCATTGTTCCAAAGAATATTATCTGGTTTGATATCAAAATGAATAAAATTATTTGAAATTAATCTAGATTTAAATAATTTAACAAATGAAATAAATGCTTTTTCAAAATATTGATAAATATCCGTTTTTGTATCTATAATTTTTCCACCATTACCGTATATTATTTGAAAGTATTTGTCTATAATAATTTTATCATAAACTGGAACAGTAAGATCGCTACATAGTTTATAAATGCGTGATGCTTCTTCAAATTCATAATTTGCCTCTTCTTCAAGTTCAAATAATTTACCAACATAATCTGTTAAACTGAAATTATTACAAGAAGAACCAAATTTTGGTATAAAAATCTTATCTTGAATTTTAATAGGGATTGGTGTTTCATATTTTTCGCTTAATAATGGCGGGGATATAACAACACCGTAAGTACCTTGTCCAATTTTAGTAGGTTGCTTTATATATTTTTTAAAAAACCATTGGTTCATAATTGTTTCCGGAAAAATTGTTTCACTGTGTTTTTCTACAAATAAATTTATATATTGTTCATTTTCTTTTTCTATCAAATTATTAAGTTCATTTTGCAATTCTTTATTAGCATTCATTTAATAATTTGTATGAAAATAATTAATACTTTGCCTTCACAAACCAATTCGTAGTGTTACGTTCATAGTCTGTAGTTCTTGAATAAGCAATTTGAAACTATATGGGATACGCACTTGGCTAATGTTTGCTTTATTTTTACAGAAATCGCATCTGTATAGGTCTTTGTCTGGATTACTAACTGCGATAAATCCGCAGGTAGTACATATGAATTGTTTGGAATCGTCTGATACGTCTTGCATCCTTTCTTTGAGAAAGCACGAAGAACCGTGCGCTACGATTGCGTCTCTTTCCATTTCTCCAAGACGCAAACCACCGGCTCTTGAGCGTCCTTCAGATGGTTGTCTGGTTAGCCAAACTACTGGTCCCGTGCTACCACGGCTATGCATTTTATCAAATGTCATATGTTTAAGCCTTTGATAATATGTAGGACCGATAAATATTTCGGTTTTAATTTGTTGCCCTCTTCTGCCATCGTATAGAATTTCGTTGCCATATTTTTCCATCCCATAACTTTCTAAGATTTTTCCGATATCTGTTAGTTGTTCTTTTTCTGTATTGAATGGTGTTCCATCTCCGTGTTTACCTTGAAGGCAACACGCTTTACCCAATACACATTCCAATAGTTGGGCTATGGTCATACGAGAGGGAATAGCATGAGGATTCATGATAAGGTCTGGAACAATTCCATCTTTCGTAAATGGCATATCCTGCTGCCGATATTCCATACCAATAGTACCTTTCTGAGCCGAACGTGAATTTCCTGAGAAAACAGCGGTTCCATTTCTCCGAACATATACAATACCTTCTCCTTTAGGAACTGATACACAATAAACTTTACCTTTATATTTTATCATACCATCTTGTGTAATATCATCTTTAATAACCTTATTAACTATAGATTCGTTCTGTTTGGTGATAATAGTTAAGACCCAGTAATCCGCATTGCTATAAGATGGTTTGTCCGAGTTGTTAAGTGCTTCCAAACTGTAATTACGGGTGCCTTCTCGTGTCTTGAGTTTTTTATTACAGGAATATCCTG
>Ga0222716_10004136_pt1 | contig 11426 bp, 9 predicted proteins | sample C33_13DmetaG_FD_165044 | JGI IMG/M metagenome (GOLD analysis project Ga0222716, IMG submission 165044) | Estuarine water microbial communities from San Francisco Bay, California, United States - C33_13D | ecosystem: Environmental > Aquatic > Marine > Unclassified | place: USA: California... | reverse complement strand
CGCGGCGGCGCAGCCGAAGAAGCGGGGCCGCCCTCGAAAGGTGCAGCCTGACGGTGGGCAGGCGACGGCGGCGACGAAGCCCGCGAACTGACGAACAGACGAACTGAATGCGTGTGTGTCGATGAACTCGAATATCGTAATGAAACTTAACACGACGTGGGCTACGGCACGGACGGGCGTTCTCTCTCCCGCGCTGTTTCTAAATTTGCTGTTTCCTAAATTGGATCTAAATAGTCCCGAGGAAGTTGGAGCGTCGGATGGGGTCCTCCGGGTCGGGGTACTCGCCCGCGTTCAGCTTTTTGACGGATCCGTCCAGTTTCTTCACCGCCACCAGCCTGCTGGCCTTCTTACCGTCGCGCTTCACCCACATCAGCGCGTGGTACCCCGCGTGCTCCTTGTCCACGTCGAGCTTCGGGGAGGTGAGCTCGTACCCGCATTCGCCCCGTCCTCGCGCGTTCGCATCGCCGGGCTGGAGCGTGAACTTCGCGGCGCCCATCGGCGGGCGTTTGAGCGTGATCTTGGTCTCGTACACGATCTCCGCGAGGGACGGGACGTCCTTGGCGCCCAGTGTCGCGCCGGGCTCGTCCGGATCGGTCAGCCGCGCGAGGACGGCGAGGTCGGCGTCGGCGTCCCATTTGCCGATTTGGTAATGAGCGATGCAGCCGGACTCGCAGTGGCGGATCAAGTACCTTCGGCCGCGGTTCTCGTGGTCGGGTACGGACTTGACGGTGATGGCGACGGAGGGGCCCGCGACGGTGACGGCGGCTTCGGACATGCCGCCGGCGGGGGATGATGAGCCGCAGCCCATCGAGTCTGTCGTGCCCCGAGCGTGTCGTGATTTGATTGCCGATCTCGAGATGTCGGCAACTTTCTCCTGTCGTCAAAAGTCCCCCTTCTCGTCCCCTCTCGATCCGAGGGACCACTCCACGGTTCACAGACCCTGAAAAAGTGCTCGATGTGCGGACACATCTGCAACCGACCAAAATCATAAAAAAAAAGGCCACGTCCGAGCATTTTCCCACGGCACCCCCTGCCTCGGCCACACATCCGCGCGCCGCGTGACTTCAGACGATGACGTCACTCACCGCCCGCGCGACGCTCCAAGCGTCCACGCGAGCCTCCGCCGCGCCCAGGACGACGCACAAGGCGGGACGATGCACTCACGCACCCACGCGTCGTCATCACGGCACGCATCGAGCCACCGCCGCCCCGGGAGTCATCGCGTCGTCGTCCGCCGTCGACCTCGCCGCGGAGCTCCGCGCCGATTTCCCCATCCTCGAGCAGGACATCCCGGAGACCGGCAAGCGCCTCGTATACCTCGACAGCGCGGCGTCGTCCCAGAAGCCGCGCCAGGTGATCGACGCGCACCGCGACTACTACATGATGAACAACGCGAACGTCCACCGAGGGGTCCATTACCTCTCCGGTAAAGCCACGGACGCGTACGAAGAAGCCCGGGTCAAGGTGGCCAACTTCGTCAACGCCAAGTCCGATCGCCAGATTGTCTTCACGCGCAACGCGAGCGAGGCGATCAACCTGGTGGCGTACACCTGGGGGATGGAAAACCTCGGGCCGGGGGATGAAGTCGTGGTCAGCGTCCTGGAGCATCACTCCAACCTGGTGCCGTGGCAGCTGGTGTGCCAGCGAACGGGCGCGACGCTCCGGCACGTGGGCCTCACAAAAGACAACGCCGGCATCGACATCGACGAGCTCGCGGCCGTCATGGCTGAAGGGAAGGTCAAACTCGTGGCCACCGCGCACGTTTCCAACGTGCTGGGGTGCGAGTTAGACGTCCCCGCGGTTGTCGAACTGGCGAAGAAACACGGCGCGAAGGTGCTGCTGGACGCGTGCCAGTCGGTTCCGCACATGCCCGTGGACGTCCAGACCCTCGGCGTGGACTGGATCGTCGCGTCCGGGCACAAGATGTGCGGCCCCACGGGTATCGGCTTCCTCTGGGGAACGGAAGAGGCGTTGGAGTCCATGCCGCCGTGGATGGGCGGCGGGGAGATGATCCAGGACGTGTACATGGACCGGAGCACCTACGCGCCGCCGCCCGCTCGGTTCGAGGCGGGAACCCCCGCGATCGGCGAGGCCATCGCGCTGGGCCGGGCGTGCGATTACCTCACGGAGGTTGGCATGAAACGAGTGCACGATTTCGAGGTTGAGGTCGGCGGGATCTTGTACGACAAGCTAAGCGCCGTGAACGACGTGACCATCTACGGGCCGACGCCGGATCAGGGCCGGGCGAGCTTAGCGGCGTTCAACGTGGAGGGGCTGCACGCCAACGACGTGTGCACGCTGCTGGACCAGGCGGGGGTGGCGACGCGGAGCGGGCATCACTGCACGCAGCCGCTGCACCGGTACCTTGAGATCCCGGCGACGGCGAGGGCGAGTCTGTACTTGTACAACACCCCGGGGGAGATCGACGCGCTGGTGGAGTCGCTGACGGATACCATATCCTTCTTCAGGGAGATCAACGGGATGTGAGAGAGTAGACCACGGCATGCGTTGCGACGACGATGTTGGAAAAAAGCACTCTGATCACAAGCCAAAACGCCAAATCGAAAAACCTGAACTCTCGAATACTGAACCCTCAAACTGTCAAAAATCGGCCCGCTATGAGCAAACGGGAAAAAAATCAGCCGGTGAGCTTTTATCCTCGAATCGGCGAATTCTGATTGGTTGAGATTCGAGTTTGGTCATACGTGCCTCGCGCAGGTTGCTCTCGAGACCCCAGATTTTTGTGATTTTTGGACTTGCGGCTCGCAGCGAACCGGTGGAGGTTGAATTGGGTGTGGTCTCACCGCGCGCGCCACTTCCCGCACCACACGGGCGACGTCGCTTCCCACAGACCGGAACGCGTTTGCTTACACCTTCCCCTTCATAAGCTGCTAAAGGACGCAATGGCCGCCATGACCATCGCGACTCCCGTCGCCCTCGCCGGCGCTCGCCCCACCAAGGCGACCCTCTCCCGCCGCGCGGTCGCCTCCAGGGCCTCCACCAAGGCGCCCGTCTCCGTCGCCCGCGGCGCCCTCCAGGTTCGCGCCGCGATCGCGCTCGACTACAACGCCGAGACCCCGATGACGTACAACGAGACCGGCAAGTGGCGCGAGAACTTCGACCTCGCCGCGTGGGCCTCCGAGGTTCGCCAGGTGGAGAAGGACCTCAAGGCTGAGATCGGCGAGGATGACGTCGACCACCTCAACAAGATTCTCACGTGGGCCAACATGTTCTACTACGGCGGCCTCGCGGTGCTCTTCGCGACCCCGTTCCTGACCAACGCCTTCGCCGCCATCGGAGGCGTCAACCCCATCGCGGCCTTCATGATGTCCACCGCCATCTGCGCCCGCTGGACCATGGTCGGCCACCACGTCTGCCACGGCGGCTACAACACCGCGCAGTCCGAGAACGGCGTCGTGACCGGCAGGTTCCACCGCCGCACCTTCGCCAAGGGAGTCGCCCGCCGCATCTCCGACTGGATGGACTGGATGATGCCCGAGGCGTGGGACGTCGAGCACAACCACCTCCACCACTACCAGGTACGCACCACCCCTTCCCCCGATCACCGTAGCGCGATCGCCCGCGCGGGCGCGCGAGAGGCGACCCCATCGAACCATCTTGTTTATTCTTTGTTGACCTCCCGAGGCGAGAAAAAAAAGCCAAAAAAACCAAAGCCGCTAACCTCCCTCGTCCCCCATCCCTCTTATGACTAACAGCTCGGTGAGGCCGCGGACCCCGATCTCGTGGAGCGCAACATGAAGCCCCTCCGCACCGGCAACCTCCCCATGCTCGCCCGCTACGGCCAGGTCGTCGGCCTCGCCCTCATCTGGAAGTGGTTCTACTACGCTCCCAACACCATGAAGGAGATGTACGCGCGGCGGGAGCGCGAGGCGACGAAGGCTGGCGAGGATTTCGAGAACCCGTTCAAGACTGGCGAGCTCCCGTCCACCCTCGTCACCGTCGTGGGTGGCGCCTTCAAAGGCCAGTTCGGCGCGCTCATCGAGACGATCAAGTGCTTCGCGCCTTACGCCGCGTTTCAATTCGCCGCGCTTCCCGCGCTCGGCTACGCGGTCGGCGGCGCTCAGATGGCCACCGGCGTGCTCCTCACCTCCATCCTCGCGGACGTCATCACCAACGTGCACTCCTTCATCATCATCGCCACCAACCACGTCGGCGACGACATCTACAGGTTTGAGAGCGAGACCAAGCCGAGGTCGGATGACTTTTACCTCCGCGCCGTCATCGGCAGCGCGAACTTTCGCACCGGCGGCGACGTCAACGACTTTTTCCACGGCTGGCTCAACTACCAGATCGAGCACCACATGTTCCCCGACATCTCCATGAAGTCCTACCAGAAGGCGCAGCCCAAGATCAAGGCGATCTGCGACAAGCACGGCGTGCCTTACGTTCAGGAGTCTGTGTGGAAGCGCGTCGTGCAGCTCGCGGATGTCATGGTTGGCAAGCGGAGCATGCTCGTGTGGGAGAACGGCGATTAAGGAGACGCGTTCTTACTATAGAGGCGATGCGGTATCGAGGTGCGATGAGAGTCGGATGTGGAGACGAATGAACCCGGGGATTTGGAGTGACGGGTCAGTCGGTGTAGCCGACGCATCGAGACGCTTCTTTCATTCATTACGGGAGACGACATCTCTAATTGATGTGTTTTCTGGTTGAGGCGCGCCGAGGGGCGGTCGCGCGTGACGCGCGACGCCGAGCGGGCGCGGTGTAGGTCAAATTTAGCAGCTTGCGTTTTAATCGTTGATGACGCCATCGACGTAAACACTATCGACGTCTCCCCTCTTTATTGATAAAACGAGTTTCCTTTTTCCTTTTCACGGTTGATATCAATCTCCGGCGAGGATTGTCCACCACTCCGGCGTCGCACCCTTGGCCACACCGGCGCGATGTCCGCACCGGACGCCGACGCCGTCGCGGGCGTCTTACCCGGAGGTAAGGTCGAGCTTCGCACCGGCCCGAGTGCGCACGGCGGACGCAGGCTATTCGTCCGCGCCCCGATCAAGGCTGGCGACGAGATCCTCTCGCTGAATCCCTACGCCGCGGTGCTCAACGACGCGAATCTGACGACGCGATGCGACCACACGTTCAGAACCAGCGAGGGGTCCCTCCTGCGATGCGCGCGGTCCAAGGTGGCGCGCTACGGCTCACGAGAAGCGCAGGCCGCCGCGTGGAAGCGGGGGTACAAGGAGGAATGCGCGTCGCTCGTGAAATGCGCCCCGCGGGTGCCCCCGCCCACCGTCCGGCTCGCCGCGCGCATCCTCTGGCGACGCGCCCGCGAGGGACGATCGCGCGATGGGGGATCCACCGGCGACGACGACGAGATGCTCGAGGACGGCGTGAAGGCGGCAACCGCGCTCGGCCTCGGCGACGGATTCGACGCCCTCGACGCCCTCGACGCCAACTGGGATGCCCTCCCGGACGCTCGCAAAGCGCAACTCGCACACGCCGCGACGCTCACCTCCGCCTTCTTCGCCGGGACCCTAAAGGGCGCCGCCGGAGCATCCATCGACGATACCGCCACCGGCCCGGACCCGCGCGACATCGCGCGGTTACTCGGCAAGATATCGTGCAACGCGCACACCGTGTGCGACGAAGAATTGAACCCCGTCGGCGTAGCCGTGTACCCCGCGGCGGCGATGGTGAACCACGCGGACTCGCCGTCCGCGGCGCAGTCCTTCAAGGGCCGGCGCATCACGCTGCGTGCGACGAGGGACCTCAAGCCCGGGGATGAGGTGACGATGGCGTACGTGGAGTTGCTCGCGACGAGGCAGGAGCGGCGGGCGGCGCTGTGGCGCGGGTACAGATTCGACCTCGACGGCGGTAACATGGACACGTACTGTCCACACTTGTCTGAGATTGAGGCGACTGCGATGAAAGGGACGACGAGGACGCGGTTGCCCGGCGGGGCTGTGCTCGTGGACCACGGGGAGGGTTCGGACGCGCCGCCGTGGAGAACCGGCGCGGCTGATCCGTATCTCTGCGCCGTCGCCGCGTCAGACGCCAATTCATCCGCCGGTGTTCTTCACGGCGGTCTCGAGGTCATCACGCGTGCACCGACCGTGGACGACGATGAAGTGACGGACGATGAAGTGACGGAGTCGCCTGTGGACTACTCGGGGGGGCTCGGGGGGCTCCGCGGCGCCGGCGGGTTCGGGCGGACGTGGGCGGACGAGGCTAAGAAAAATTCAGACGCGAAGAAAAATGCATCGGTGAAAAATTCGGGGATGAGGGGAGATAAGTCGCGGTTCGAGGTGCACGTGTGGGGAACGCTGGGCGGCGCGGACCGGGAGCACACGGCGTTGCGCGTCGCCGAGTGCGCGCAGCTGTTGGCCGACGCGGAGGTGCGCCTCGCGGATCCGAGCCGCGACGAGGTGACCAAAGTGACAAACGCTCTCGAACCGCTCACGCGAGCGTCCTCGCTGATGAACGGCGACGAGTGTGCGTGCGCGCTGGGACCCATACACCTGCTCCGCGTGCGTGTCCTGGACGCCATGCAACGATCCGCGGTAGCCGCCGGTGACTTTGAGAGCGCGCGCGACGCGGCGTACGCTGTGCTTCCCGCGTTTCGATTGGCGTACCCCCCGTGTCACCCGCCACTCGGGCTTCACCTGGCGCTCCTCGCCAAGATCGAGGCGCACCTGGTGGACTTACCTGCGGCGGTGCAGTTCGCGCGTGAGGCGATATCGTGCCTGAACGTGTCGCACGGGCAGAACGCGCGGGTTGTTCGGATGATGGAGACGCTGTTGGGAGAGTCCGAGGCGGAGCTCCGGTATGACGAGTACAACCGGCGGAGCGGCAACCAAGACGCCGCGGGTGAGAACGAGGGGTACCTAGAGGCTTACGAGTGAAATGCGTGCACCGGCTTCGTGTTCGCACGTGTATTGAGAGATAAGAGGCTTACGAGTGAAATGCGTGCACCGGCTTCGTGTTCGTACGTGTATTGAGAGCTAAGTTAAAGGCTAATGAGGGTTAAGGGACGAAGTAGCTGAACACCCTGTAGGTTTGCATGGCGGCTATGAGCGCGAGGACGCTGGCGATTGAGTTGGGCCAGTCCAGCGCAGCCGCCGCCGTCGCGAGTTCCCCGCTCCCCAAGTTGGCAACCGTGGTCAGTAAATCGCCGCTTACATTCCCCCGCCCCGCGACGCCGTCCAGCCCGCGGCACAGGTACGCCTCCGACAGCTGCCACAACGCGCCCGCGACTGCGCCTGTGGTCCACCCCGGTTTCAGATATTCAATCAATGTCCTGTCGTCGCCGAGGAACCCCGCGCGTCTGAACTGACCGGTTAAGGTCCCGACGCCGAGCCACGCGACGCCGAGGCACGATCCGGTCCCTACCACGCATCCGAGCCGCAGGATGTCCTCGACGCTGAACCCTAGGTCCACAACCTTGCCCCCCGGCGGCACGTACAGCAGTTCCCTGGCGAGGACGAAGCACCACAGGGTGGTGACGTCGAGGCGAACTTCGAGGGGCTCGACCGCGTTGACGCGGGCCCGTAGCTCGGCGGACGGGTCGTCTACGCCGAGGCTCGCGAGGGTGAGCGCCGCGAGCGCCCCGGCGGTCAGCATCGCGACGTCCCCGTCGGGTAACAGCGTGTCCCCGTCGCTCCCGAGGTCCAACAAGCCCAAGACGAAGATGGGGCTGGCGGGGTCGACGCCGGCGTACCGGGCGATGCGCCCACCGCGGCGGTTCGTGATCCGCGATGACCCACCCTCGCGGCGTGAAGGTGCGATGTGCGCGCGCATCGGGACGGCGCGCGCCGCGAGCGACGCCGGCATGGCGAGGGTCGCGCGCGGCACGCTGTGGCGATCGAAGTTTCTCTTCTGTGATCACGGCGGCAATTTTACCAGGTCAGCAATTGTTTCAACTCCTGGAGGCCTTCCTCTGCGGCCAGAGAGAGGACCGCGAGACGACCGCGAGACCACTACGACCCTCGCGGCGCCCGAGATATCCCGCCGCGTTCAACGGTGTGAGCCCCGACGGTGCGACCCTCGCATACGCACACTCACTCCAGCCTCAGTCACTCCCGCGTTCGGTGTTGAATTCTCCGCTCGGCGCGCAAACAACTGAAACAAACAAATGCTCGGGGAGGCAGCCTTGGGCGTCCTGCTGCTGTGGGCCGGGGTGAAGGTCGGCGCGGTGACGTACGCGTGGGTGAGGTACGGCAACTGCGGTGATAAGGACGACGCGGCGAAACCCGGGGAAGACGTAGAGCCGAGTTCCGTGGGAGGCGAGGCGATGAGTAGCGCGGGGGACGAAGCCGAGGGGTTGAGGCGACGCCCAAACGCGACCAAGGAGGGGAGCGAGGAGGAGGAGGGCGACGCCGCGTGATGACACCTAAACGCCGTCGTTCGCGTTCGCGTCAAGAACAAAAACGCGATCAAAGTCCTATCATACGTATCGTTTTGTAACAGTAGCACTACAGTACGCCAAACGCCCGTTCACGGAGAGAGACACGCACGCTCCATCCATCAGTTGCCCTTCTCCATGGCATCTGCCACGATCCTCCGCCGGAAATACTCCATGTCACGCTGATGAAACGTGAGCGGGCACCCGACCGCGATGTAGTCCGCGTACTTGAGCATGAACACCCCACAGTCGCACCCGTTCATCTGCCTCGGTATGTCCTTCGGGATCTCCACGCTCCACGACTCCGTGCTCACGTCCTTCTCCTTCTTGTTACGCCACTCATCGGTCACCCACCGGAGCAAATCTTCGACCAAGCCCTTATCGTTCCCAAGCAAAGAGTCGTAGAAACGAACGCACGTCGCCTTGAAGTCGATGACGGCGAGGACCCAGTGAATACCCTGGTGGACCGGGATGATCACCTTGTCGCACTCGAGCAAATCGTACCCGAGCTGTATTAAACAAAACGTCAGTATGGGCAAACAGTTAGAGAACAAAAAAAGAAACTCACCTTCTTCGCCGTCGTCCAACGCCGAACCGCGTTGTAGTCGTACCCGTCGCCCTGAGCCGTCAACTTACCGACGAAGAACGTGTTGAAGAAGTGAACCCGAGGTTGGGTTCCACCGCACCGCGCCATCTCCCGGTCCGCCATCGTCCCGATCGTGAAGTTCACCATCTCGTCGTTGAGCCACTCGCCGGTCGCCATCGTCGCCACGTCTTTGCGCGTCATCTGTAAAGAAAAAACACGTCGTCAGTCTAATTGCCCCCACAAACGAAAATAAAGAAATAAACTCTCACCTCCAACACGCCTTGTCCGGTGAACTTTCCGGACGCGACGATCTCCGACGGCGACCCCGGGGCGTACGCGCGCTCGATCGCATCCGCCTGCTCCGCACTCAGCGGCCGGGTCAGCTCCGCCTCCATCGCCTCAATCTCAGCCGCGCTCGGCCCCTCGTCTTCACCCCCGGATGGTAATCCCGCCGGCAATGATTTCAACTCGGCTCGCTTGATCTCGAGGTCCTTCGCCGCGAGTTCCATCTCGGCGATCTGCCTCTCCAGGTCCGCCTCGAGCGCGACGTCCACGGGTGCGGACACACTCGCGTTCGCCGCGCGCACCTCGAGCGCGAGCTCACGTCGCTGCGTGGGAGTCAGCGCGGTCCGCGCGGGTTCGGGCGGTGAATCGGCCGAGACGTCGCCGAGCGCCTGCGACGTCGATCGGCGTAAGCCGTCGATGGCGTCGTCGACGTAGGAATCGAGCGATGTGCGCCTGTTCGGGGTGAGCCCGGCGGGCGGCGGGGCTTTCATCCTGTACTGCGTCACCGGTTTCTTGGGCTTTGCGGCGCCGCGTGGCCGTCTCTTGGCAACCGGCCCGACGTCTTTTTCGTCGTCGGAGGACTCCGCATCGTGATCAATCGATTGCTTGCGGGCGGAGTCTGGGGGCGCGGAGGTTGGCCGCCGCCGTGCACGCCCCGCGCTCGACGCCTCCACCAGTTTCTTGTACGCGTCCACGTCCCGCACGTCCAGCCCGAGCTTCTTCCACGCGGTCGATCGCCGAAACTCCAACTGCGCCGGCGCGAGCGCGCCGCCGAAGTACCCCCCCAGCGGCGCCGGCTTCGAGCCTCCGTCGTGCACTCCGTTGGACGCCGCCGCCGCGGACGCGACGTGGTAGCCCGCCTTGAACCGCGAGCGATCGTGCAGGGCGCGCATGTCGGGCGTGGCGCTCGCTATGCGCTCGGCGCCCGCGCGGAAGGTCATCGCCGTCGCTTCCCGCACCGACGCGTTTCTCAGATCGGACCGATCGATATCGATCGATGCGTCACCGCCCGCTCCATCCGCTCCTCGCTCGCGGAAAGGTGTGATGGGCCTCGGTCCGTGGGCGTAGTGCCCGGTGAACATGCGCGTCTGCAACGCGTCGTTCATCCCCGGGGAGGCATCCGCGCCCGCGTGTTCCCTCGCGAGGCGCTCCGCTCGATCCTCCTCCGTCTCCGCCGCCCTCGCCCTCGCTTGCTTCATGGCTGATTGCTCAAAGGTTGAGTCTCCGTCGCCCGCGGCGTTCGGGGTGGGCGCGGCTTGGCGGACCGCGAGGAAGGCGGAGAAGTCCGCGGCGGTTTGGTACGTCCCCGCGCCGAACTTGTGCGCGGCGGTCGGGTACCGGTGCTGCGAGCCCACGGTGGAGGCGCCGGCCCACCGAGATCCCGACGCCGCGATGCCGCCTTTGTTGTCGGCGCCGGTGGACGGATGGGCGGGGTGCCAGCCGGGCCTGCCGATGGTGGGCCCGCGCCGGTGGGAGCTGACGGGCGCCGCCCTGGTGACGAGTGTGGTGAGCGGGTCCGCGCCGCCGGATCCGTCGCCGTCACCCGCGAAGTCGATCTGCACGCGCGGCCCTGGGGTGCGGAACGGCGCTCGCGCGGGTTGGTTCGCGCCGGCGTCCGTGCCTCCTCCCCTCTGATCGTACGGATGGTGCCGCCCCTCGCGTCTGGTGAGGAAGTCGGCGCCGCGCGTGGCCTTTCCCGCGGGTCCGGGCGATGCGAGGAGCTGCCGCGTCCGCTCGTCCCGGACGAGGCCGAGCTCCTCGCGCCTCGCCTGCAGGTGCGGGTTCCGCCTCTCGAGCTCGGCGTTGAGCCAGTCGAGCGGGGGCCTGTCTCCCGGTATGCGGTTGGGTCCGTTGAGCGTGAGGGGCTCCTTCGGAGGCTGCTTCTCGGGAGGCGAGAGGAGGAAGGCCTCTTTCAGCGCCCCGAGAAAGAGCTTGCCCACCGACATGGACGAAGCCGGCGCCTTCGCTGGCCGCCGCTCGCGCTCTCTGGCGCAAAGATCTTTCCAAGAGCCGTTGGGGTGGCCAACTTTTCCAAGAAGAATTTTGGCGCGAAATAGCGAAATAGCGAAATAGAAAATTTGGTAGGCATCCTCGGTTTCCATCTTGTCAATATATGGCATAAACTGACCCGTCTCACTGGTTAACCATACGTTCGGAGCGTCGTCTCCGAAGGACCAAAGGTGACGGAAA
>Ga0222716_10004130_pt1 | contig 11435 bp, 22 predicted proteins | sample C33_13DmetaG_FD_165044 | JGI IMG/M metagenome (GOLD analysis project Ga0222716, IMG submission 165044) | Estuarine water microbial communities from San Francisco Bay, California, United States - C33_13D | ecosystem: Environmental > Aquatic > Marine > Unclassified | place: USA: California... | reverse complement strand
TACCCATCCCTTGTGTCCATCATAATAACACCTTTGAATATCAACCATTATAAAAAAGAAAGATTATTTTATAGAAAGACAAGATGGGTCTCACAATAATTATGGGAAATATGTTTTCTGGTAAAACATCTGAACTCATCAGACGACTTAAGAGATATAAAGTCATAGGTAAGAAAATTGTTGTCATCAACTCTACAAAAGATACACGTTCCCCTGAAGAAGTCCTAAAGACACACGATGGTGTCGAATTTCCATGCCTCAAAATTGACCATATATCTCACTGTATCATCAGCGAGGCATTTTGTGACGCTGAAATTGTGGCTATAGATGAAGCACAATTTTTTACAGACCTCAAAGACTTTGTGGGTATGTGTCTCTTTCTAAAAAAATCAGTTATCGTGACAGGTCTTGATGGTGATTACAAACAAAGAAAGTTTGGAGAAGTCATTGATTGTATTCCCATGGCAAGTGACGTTATCAAGCTATCAGCTCTATGTATGGATTGTTGTAATGGAACTCCCGGACCTTTTACAAAACGAATCATACAATCGGATGAAATTGAACTTGTGGGTGGCAACGAAAGTTACAAAGCTGTGTGTAGAAGACATTTAGAATCTGTGGATATCAAGAATAAGAACAACTCTTTTCTGAAATCCGCGTTTAACAACGCGATGGATTCGCGAATGGTCAAATAAAAAGTCTTGTCCGGGTTGGTGGCGATGGGGTCCATATTCTGTATACAAGGTACAATCCCTACCACTCTTTATCGTGAGATGATATCGAAGCATTAAATTACTTTCAGCTCTGTGTGCTGGTATAGACATTGGTGCGTCCATTACAGCAAACTTTGCGGTATCCTTATCTATACACGGAATTTGCTCAATTATTTTTTGAATTTCTGGGAAATCTTTGACTTTATAGTAATAGTATTTTTCATTCTTTCGAAACCAAGGGTCGAGCTTATGAAAATAACGTTTCTTTGCGCGTCCAACACCCTTTTCAAACTCTTGTAGAATCTTATTATAGTTTACCTTAACAAACCAAAGATTTGGATAATCGAGAACATCGTATTCCACTTGGTGAAGCATCATATCCACCAGTGTATTTCTCATACCTATAAGGGGGCGCAGCGGCTTCTGGAAATATAACTTATCTATTGGAGATTTCAAATAATCGTGAAGGACCAGAACTACGGGCAACCACAGGATACGCCACATTAATTTCTCAGTATAAAATAAAAATGCCAGGTTACGGCGCAAAGATGGAACGATTTACACCTGAACCCACACAAGAAACTCAACAATTGGAACAACGATTTGTAGCACCAAAGATGACGTTTGTTCAATTGTCTATTCTCGCTATGATTGTTTATTATGCGTGGTCTGTTCGTAAGATGAATAAGGCTGTTCTCTCCACTGCTGCTCTCGCCATTGGTCTTCTTCATATGTATGACCATATGTACCGGGTAAAGCGTGGTGACGAACAACTCTTCTTTATCACCAGTGATAAGAAAGAAGGATACTGTGGCGCCTGCCGAAATTAAATTAATAGTAAATTGTAAGTATGCACGTCAAAATTATTCGTAGCCCTAATCCCAAAAAGAAGTTCAGGGCAATCTTAGAAGACGGCAGGACTGTTGACTTTGGTGCAAGTGGTTATTCAGACTACACCAAACACAAGAATCCTTCGCGTATGCGTTCGTATGTCCTTAGACACGGTGGTCAAATTCCAAGACGTATTATAGCCGAACGCAATCCAGCAATGATACATAGAATGATGCGAAATATCGACAAGAGTGATAAAGAAGATTGGAAAATGAGTGGTATCGATGGGGCTGGTTTCTGGTCACGTTGGTATCTTTGGAGTCAACCAAATTTCGAAGATGTTCGTAAATTTATGACAAAGAGGTTCGGGATTAAATTCGTCTAATACAGTAGTAAATAATGATAGCAGTTATTTTTGCTATAATTCTAATTTTGGCTTTTGTAGTATATTTTATTTTGAAACAAGAGCCAGAACCAGAGAAAATGATAGATCCAAGTGCTCCAGGTGTTCATTATTATGAAGAATGTGATTACAGTGGCAAACATAGTCACACAGATAAAGTTCCATCAAAAGTTGAGGCAAACTTTAAATCTATTCGTGTAAGTGATGATTTTGCGGTACGAGCATATAGTACTACAGATCAGGAAGTATTTATTAAAGGTCCAAGTACAGTTAAATGTACCCCATTCAAAAAGATGGATATAACTCCAAATTAGTTGTTGTTATTCGCAAGACCTCGCTTTTTAAGATCCGCCTTAAGGTTAGCCATAAGCTGAGCTCTTGGATTGAGACCTACTGGTCGTGGTGGAGGTGGCGGTGCCTGAGGTATTATGGGTGCAAGTGGAACCAATCGCTTTGGAGACATTCGTATAGTTTGTTGTCTCGTACGTGGAATCTTTGGTTCGGCTTCTCTGAGGACCATCTTACAAACGCGAATGAACTTCTTCGCACTCTTAGCCTGATTTTCTAGTGTGGGAACTGGAATAGCTCTCACTGGAAGTTTTGATTTAAGTTCATTTTTAGTGAGTTTAACACGCTTACCTTTGACATCCTTAGTCACTCTGAAGCCCATCTTTTTGACTTTGTCTTTGAGTTTCTCGTACTCCATTTAATATAGGTGAGGAAATTATTGATACCTGACGCCAGCTCTGGTTGCCGCATCATCAATTTCGTCTACCATTTCCCAAGCCCAGCGACATTCCTGGGCATCTTGGTGTTCACATATGGCGTACGCAATATCAAGAGCTTCGTGTAAAATCATTTTGAGACGCATTTGTCTCACAGTAACTTCGTATGGCTCTCTCAGCGATGGAGATTCATACAATTGCTGAAGTGCGATACGTGTGATTTTACGTTTCTTCTGTTCATACCCAAGTTCCTCACTTCTTTGTGCTGCGATAATGCGAAATCGCGGCTTACTTACAGAAATGGGTGGTTGTGACCAGTATCCAAACCGTTTGAGTGTTCCCACCATTAGATATATTTCGTTAGATATTTTTAAGTCTTTCTCACTTAAGAACTAAATACATATAATTTATATATGGAAACACGAGTTCTCATTACTCAAGTGCTTCTTCCTCGTATCAGGCAACTTGAAGAGGAGGTCGCATCACTCAGAAGGCATACATGGCCATATGTTCAGGCGAGAAAGGAGCTTACCAATATCGATGATATTGAGGCGAAGCGAGACTTTTTTAAAAATCTCGATGATGATACAGTTCTGGAACTCCTGAAACTCAAAGCGAGACTATCAAGAAATCCAGGACTGGGTGGGAGAGAATATGATATTATCATGAGTTTACGAAATAATTTTTGTTGATATATAGTATAAAATGGCAAAAAAAAAGGAAGAACCAATGAGTTATTCAAGACTCCTAAGTCTTTTATGTTGCACTTTCATTACATTCAAATCAACCACAAAAATGATGTCTTTTCCAATAAAGACTCCGCCATTCCTCATGGCGTTGGCTGCATGTTGTATCTGTAGCTGCTCGTCCTCTGGTATGCTAGTTAGGGACACAAAGAAGCGTCTTGGTATTTAAAAAAAATCATCTGTCCGATACATATTCACCGAGTATGAACCAGTTTTTCCTAAAACTGACACTGTTTCATTCCCATATAGTTCTTCACATCCAATATCTTCCATACAGTCTCGTGCATTATGAGTTACGGGAAGTGGATATAGATTTTCACCACCCGTGGTTGTATAGTAATGGTAACGATCGCGTCGACCTGTCACTTCCTTTCCGTATAATGGAAGTGTTTCTTCACCCGCACCTATGAGAACACCCATCTGTTGCATATGACCAGGTTTGTATTGTCGAATTGGTGCGTGTCTGAATTCTGGTTCGTGTACCCGCTGGTGTTCACGTTCACGTTCACGTTCGCGTTCTAATGTATATCTTGGTGTAATAGGCATTACGGGAACCTCTACTGGAACTTCAACAACTTTTGGATTCAACCACATGTAGCTCAAAATGAGAGTAAGTACAACTATAACCGACCACAAGACTTGGTTTTTATTTTTACTCTTTATCTTCATTTATATTAGTTAAGGAATATTATTTACATAAAGTCATGAAGATCTTATCCATAGACATTGGATATCATAATATGGGTCTTGTATTAGCTGAATGTGGAAATGGACCAAAAATCAATGTCGAGTATATAAAGAAGGTAAGTCTTGAGGATTACAAACATATATATTCAAATGATATTGTTGATTTAGTTCCTTTATTTATAGATGATCACAAATTCATATTTGACGCGGCAGATACAATTCTTATAGAGAGACAACCACCGGGTGGTTTTACTAATATCGAGGTGCTTTTAAATTACATATTCAAAGATAAAGTTATACTTATTTCACCTGTGAGCATGCATACACATTTTGGTATGAGGCATCTAAACTATGAAGAGCGCAAAGAAAGGACGGTTTCCATTGCAAATAAATATTTAAATGAAGATATCCCCTATGATAGAAAGCATGATATAGCCGATGCATTATGTATGATAATTTATTATAATTTTAAAGTATCTGTACATTTTTTTGATCGTTTTAAGTTTGATTCTTCTCGGCTCTAATAATTTCTAACGCATTAGCTACTGAGTCTAGCACATTAAATATATTTGTTGTGCTGCGATTTTTAACACATTCTCGAATCGATTGAATATTATATTCGAATGATTTTTTTTCTTTTTCTTTTCTTTCTTCAATTGATTTTATAATTTTTTCAAATTTTTTAATTTCAAAATCAATATTACGTGTGATAACCTCGATTGCTTCATCCATCTTAATAATTTCTTCTTCACACCAATCCAAGTTTCGCTTGAGAAGATCTCGCTTCACTTGGGACTTTGTCCTTTCGATTTGTTTTTCAATTCTATCAATTTTTTCATCAATAAGTGTAATATTATTCATATATTTTTGGTGATGATATTCCTTTGAATGTTCAAGGGCTTGAATTTGTTGCTTGATATCACGAATCATCTCCATGGTTATTTGTAAGTTCATCGCGTCAAAACTTTATGCTATTATTTACTTTGGTGTTTTACCTGACATCATTAATTTGAAGTCGTCAATAAACATATCAAAGCGTCCAAGACGATACTGAACAACAGCCCATAAGAAGAAGAACAAAGTTTTTGTAAGATTGTTTACATCATTATCTTCCATCTTATATATAGGACTTACAACTCGGTGCATGAATGTGGTTTCTTTTTCCTGTCCCGTGACTACCATTTCCATTTGTGTGAGTGCACAAGTATCGTCGTTGACTGACCAATGATAGAATAAAAATGGAATAAGTATAGAATAAAAATCTAAATTACGTCTGTCATTTGTGAAAGGGACGACAAGAATTGCTATTAGAAATGCAAGATGGATCCAGAATATTATGTTCATCTATTATAACATGAGCGCAGAAATTATTGACGATGAAATGATTAGACAAAAAGAACGTGAGCATCGACGAGAAAGTTGGAACGACCAACACGAAAGTATATTACGTCAGTGGGGTGAGGCTGCTGGGTGTTACAGATATATGCATCACAGAGCATTCCTAATGTACAAAAAATTAAGCATGCGTTTTACTTTGCCTGTCATTATTCTTTCCACATTGACTGGTACAGCAAACTTTGCACAAGACCAATTTCCAGAGTCTGTCCGCGGAATGGTTCCATCTGTAATCGGTGGTCTCAATCTTGTTGCGGGTCTTGTCGCTACTATTATGCAGTTCCTTAAAATTAATGAACTCATGGAAAATCATAAGGCTGCAGCCCTTTCATATGGACTTCTCTCCAGAAATATTAGACTTACATTAGCTCTTGCAAGAGAAGAAAGAAACTCTGACGGTCTCGACTTTGTAAACAACTCTAAGACTGAATACGATCGTCTCATTGAGCAATCACCAGCCGTACCCACAACTATATTAGTTGCATTTGAAAAAGAATATCCACTTGATAATGTGTTTACAAAACCAGAAATTTTAGATGTTCGCGCTATTCCAAAATTGAAACTGACAGTTAATGATGTTAAGAAGGGTGTGAACATCATATCAGCTATTACAAAAGGTGGACCACTGTCTAAAATTGGAGATCTTGTAAAGTCCAGGGAAGAATATGAAGCAAAAACTAGAATACTCGAAGAAATGCAGTCAGAGTTAGACGAGGAAGAAGAACTTACATCAGTGGCGTCTGAAGAAGAGACAGACGTCGAGCAAGGTACACCAACAGAATAAACATTCCTAGATTAGTTAAAATTGAACAAGCAATATATGGTAAAATTTTCCTTCTTAAAGGTTTTACGATACGTTCTTGTAGTGCGTCATTTTCGAGCACCAAATCTATGGCTTGATTAGTAAGATCATCAATGGACTCTTTCATTAAAATAGTTGGACAAAAAAAAGAAGAGCCTGTGAGCACACTTCATACAAAGCAAATCGATTTGTTACGGAAGTACATCACAGAGGGAAAAAATGTATTTATTTGTGGTTCATCTGGTGTGGGGAAGAGTTATGTTTTGAATTCGGTACTCAATGAATCAAACAGTCTTGAAATACAACAAGAACATTTGAAAAGTAAATCTCCATTTTTAACTTTTATAAAAAGTGCTGCGAAACACACTTTCATAGAGGATTATGAGTCTGAATATAAATCTCTAATCGATAGAGTTTCTGACGGAGAAAAATTATCTCGTGGTTCTCTCGTAGTTACTTCCATAAATATGTGTATGTTTCCAAGATTTGAGACGATATTCATACCGAAACATAAACCAGATAAGTTGTTAACTCTTACAGATGATCGCTCACAAAAAGCTGAAATGGCGGCTATCAGATGTGATGGCAATATTCGCAATTTTTTATCATATCTAGATGATTCTGTTGAAAAGGATACATTTAAAACACCCAAAGAGTTTATACATGATATTTTATGCGACCCAAAAGCTATTCGTATGCCATCGTCAATACACGAACATGGTCACATATGGGATATATTTCAAGAAAACTATTTAGATTCTAAAGGTATTAATGTCGTACGTGCAAGTCAGGGATTTTCCGATGCCGATTTGTATGACACACAAATGTACTCTTCGGGTGATTGGAATCTTATGCCATATTTTATTATTAATGCCATTTCCATTCCAAAATCAGCACTTGGAAAACCCCTCATTCGCGATAAAATTAGACCTGGGAGTTGTTGGACTAAATATGGCAATTATAAAATGAGATTTCATAAATATAATGATATTAAACATAAATGCCCAACGGGTCTAGATAAGGAGAAACTATACCTGTTAAAAACGTATGCAGAGCACGGAAATATAGAACCAATGTTAGATTATGGTTTAAGCCCACAGGATTTTGATGTCATGAATCATCTTGCAGTCGCAAGTAAATTAAAACAGAGAGACGTTACAAGAGTAAAGAAAGCATTGAAAAATGCCATCGAACAAAGAAGCCGATAAGATGGTTGAAAACATCCTTAATTCTCTCATGCCTGCGAATAAGGGGAAGTTGATTGAAGAAGACGATGAACCTGAATGTACTAAGACCATTGGTAATGAAATTCACTTTTACGGTGAAATTACACCTGAAAATACTCTTGAGTTTGTAGAATCTTTTCGTAAACTTGAAATTCAACTTCTTAAGCAGAAAGCCGACCTTATTGGATATGAACCAGAAATTCGTATTCATATTATGAGTGAGGGTGGTGATATGTTTTCCGGCTTCACACTCAAGAACGTAATCGAAAAGTCTAGGGTAAAGGTTATTACAATTGCCCAAGGTGCCTGTTGCTCAGCAGCTACATTTATGTTTTTGGGTGGTTCAGAACGTCGCATGGGTGAAAATGCATACCTTCTGATTCACCAACTTTCCACAGACTTTTGGGGGAAATATCAAGATCTCAAAACCGAAGTCAAGAGTTGTGACACATTTATGAAGAATCTCAAGAAAATGTATATGGACAAGACAGAAATTCCAGAAAAGAAGTTTAAAAAACTTATGAAGAAAGACCTCTTTTTGCCGGTATCAAAGTGTCTAAAGTATAAGATTGCTCACGCGATTGACTAATAATACTAGCACGTCTATACAAAGCGAGAACACATAAAATTATAAATATAACACAAAATGTATTCATATTCATTGGAATACTTGTGCGCTCGGGTGGCCTAAGTCGCTCCATTCTACCATAATTTACAACTGGTATCATATTTAAAGTTGAGAAATTAATTATACGTATAATGGAACGTCTTATCCGCAAAGATAAAAATGGAAAACAGCGATTTACTGATATTCACGTAGAAGACCTTGGCAATGGAACCGCCGACATTGTAAAAACAAGTGGAATGGTTGGAAGTGACAAAGTTACAGTTTCAAGGACCAATGTTACGACCGGATACGAAAAAGCTCTTATTCGCGCCAAGACTATGTGGAATAACGAGAATACCAAGGGTGTGCAAATCTTACCAATGTTAGCTAATAAATGGGAAGACCGGGAGAAATATATTACATCTCCGTTTTATGTTCAACCCAAATTGGATGGTATTCGTCTTCTTGTATCCAAGGATGGATGTTTCTCAAGGACTGGTAAAATTGTTAAAGGTGTTGAGCATCTCGCGTATAAACTTGGAGATGGGGAATGGTTAGATGGGGAATGTTACAGCTCGGGTATGACATTTGAAGAACTCACAAGTGCTTTCAAAATGAATCCCAAAAGTTTAGGATTTCACGTATTTGACTACTTTCATATTCAAAGACCAGACCTTCCATTCGCAGAAAGACAAAAGATTATGAAAACCAAAACAGATATTGTTGTTGAGACTATACTCGTAAAAGATAAGAGTGATATCCCCAAGTTACACACCAAGTTTGTCGACCAAGGACACGAAGGAATTATGATTCGTGAATCTACAAGTATTTATGAAATTGGAAAACGAAGTAACTATCTTTTAAAGTACAAAGAGTTTCAAACTGAAGAGTATGAAATTGTAGGGGCTAATACTGGTCATGGAAGAGATGAGGATGCTGTTGTATGGGTATGTAAGACTGCAAATGGTCAAGAATTTACAGTTCGCCCAGAAGGTACCATCAAAGAAAGAGAACGATGTTATCGTGAAAAGGATAATTACATTGGAAAACAACTTACTGTGCGCTTTCAAAACCTGACAGCTCTCGGAGTACCAAGATTTCCAGTAGGTGTAGTAATTCGAGACTACGAATAATATCCAGGGAAAGTAAATGAACACCAAACTCGCTGTGGACATAGACGAGGTTCTTGTTAATCTACTCGAACCCATGGCTAAATGGAGAGGTGTAGCACTTCCAACTAAACCAAAATATAAATACTTATACCGAGAAATATTCAACTGTACAGAAGAACAATCCCAAGAAATTCTTCATAAATTTTATCGTTCCAAAGACTTTCTTTATCTCAAACCAATTATTGGTTCACAATTAGCAATGCACAACTATAAAAAGATATTTGATAAGCTCTACATTGTTACCGGACGCCAAGATGTAGTTAGAACTACTACAGAACTGTGGATCGATAAATTCTTTCCGGGTGTATTTGAAGATGTAATTCTTACAAATAGCTTTACTGAAAATGAAATTAAGAAAGTGGATATATGTCGAGCTTTGGGTATTAGTTGCATAATTGATGATAACATGCAAATATGCGACGAATGCATTGAATCGGGTATGGAAGCTGTAAACTTCATTGGCGAAGATGTTTATCCTTGGTGCGAACCAAGTGACATAAGCTTGAGAGGGTGGGTTGATAACAGGTCTAAAATCATTGAAGTGTAATTTTTGGTGTATAAAACTCAATATAGAGTATCACACGGTCTTCTTGTGACGTATTTTCTGCCCAATGTGGATATCTAGCATTTAAAACTATGTGTTTTCCGTCTTCTTCTTCAATATCTCCAAGGGTTTTGTGATGTAAAAAACATCCTTTAGGGCATTTTAAACCCAAATGATATGTGAATCTATATCTCTCACCAACTGGATCTACATGTTCTTTCAATTTTACACCACCTTTCATTAGGGAAAATCCAGCAATCTGTATACCTTTGATTTGAGAAAGTAGTTCGTATGTTTCTAAACATTTTAAACAATTGCCCAAAACAGGCTTACCTTCCCAAATAAGAGGCCAACTTATCCAATCATCTTGAACATGCGTTTGTCCTCCCTTCAACCAACCATATTTTCCAGATGAATATTGAGATACAATTTTCTTAATAAGTTCAGAACCTTCCCATTCCCCAGTTGGACGAGGTTCTTCTGAAATGAACACAGATGGAAGTTGCTCTAGTTCTTCTCGAATGGTTTTCCAGTGATTTTTGAGTTCTTTGAGCTCCATTTAAATCATTTAAGATATTAAATGTATCTTCTTTTATGCAAGCCTATAGTTGTGATTCCGCAGAATACACTGAGTGCCAGAGAATGTCGAATTGTACACACAAGACCTACACAACAAGAAAATAAGCTAGAAGTTGAATTGTTAGACGCACCACCAATAAATGTAGACAATCAAGAAATTTATCAGAGTGATAGTATTTCTATCGTTTCCGCTGTGACATGACAACTAGTATTATAATAACTAAACATGAACATGAACATGAAGACATAGACGCGGAGATAGACATAGGAAGTGTTGAGTTCGTATTAGATTGAGGATCTGAACTTGGTGTGGGACTTGTGGATGTGGGACTCGAGGGTGTAGGACTCGAGGGTGCGGGACTCGAGGGTGTGGGACTTGAGGGTGTAGGACTCGAGGGTGTAGGACATACCGAATGTTCCGGTTTTAAACTACAAAAGTTATTTTTATGTGTTGTTACATCTTCCTTAGAGAATAATCCCTCTGTACAAAAATTTAATGATTGACCCGGAGTAAAATATCTTTGCTCACTTTCTGTGGTAAGGTTAAGATAATTAGAAAGTTCGGTCTTATCTGTACATACTTTTTTTACGTAATCTTTATGCGACGGAATATTCCACGGACGGAGATTACTCATTAATATAAATAACTATTTTTTTACAATCTTGATAGATTGTAAAAATAATGAGGAATAAATAGGCAATCAAAAAAATTATCAGAGTGATAGTATATGAATAAGCATATTTATGCTTTGGTAATATCTGTTATATTTGGATATATTTTCTATCAAATGATGGAAGCATCAATTCCAACGGAATCAAATTGCAGTTACATGGCTGCTCCAGTCACAGATCTCTTAGCATTTATTTGGGGTTTTGCAATTGTAAATTACGGGTTTAAATACGATAATCCAATTCTTACACTACTCGGTGGTTCTATAATCGTTGAACACATTTTTCAATTAGATAGAAAGATATAAATAAAGTCATTTTTACAATATGGAAAAC
>Ga0222716_10004122_pt1 | contig 11446 bp, 14 predicted proteins | sample C33_13DmetaG_FD_165044 | JGI IMG/M metagenome (GOLD analysis project Ga0222716, IMG submission 165044) | Estuarine water microbial communities from San Francisco Bay, California, United States - C33_13D | ecosystem: Environmental > Aquatic > Marine > Unclassified | place: USA: California... | reverse complement strand
TAAACTTTCTTTTGTATCTTTTGTTCTAACTACAATATCTCTTTTTGTAAATTGTTTTAAATATGATACTGTATTTTCTGCCCAATGAGGCATATTAAAATACTTTTCTATATGATGTGACGGTGCTAATACAAGTATATAACGACCTTCTTTTTTCCAAGGTTTTATTTCAATGTGTTTTTTATACTTTTCTATTCTTTCATTATCTTTATCATTTAATTCATCTATGTAAGTTAATGAATAATCATTTTTAGTTATACGATATACTTTATCATTGACATATGGACTTTTACCGTGTCTACCACCTAATGTATATGCGTGGTCAAAGTAATAAAAGATTTGAGGAATTGCTAAACACTTTTTAATCAAATCACCTGTGCCACGTAAGATACCAAATACAGCAATAGGTGTTTTTAAATTTTCAAAAGTTTCCCATACTGTTTTGTCATACTGATCTACAGGTGCTTTCTTTTTATGTAATACACCATTGACACTTTGAACAAATGCTCTTATCGGTTTATCTGTAGTTTCTCTTGTTTCAAATCCTTGTATCATTTTAACTCTATTTTAAAACAGTCTGTATAATAATTAAACCAGTTTTGAGCATAATCACAATTAGAATAATCCTCAAACCAAGGTCCACCTTCGGTAAAATGTACGTTCTTAATATCTTCTTTGTATTCATATTCACCAGCTAACCAATTCCATTCTAGTGGTAAATCACCAATTAAATGATCTCCCTCTAACCATTTAAATTGATGTAATTCTAAACCAGACGCTTTGTTAACGTAGTCAGGTGTTAAAGTAGTACACTTTTTACAATTCATAAGCATAAAACTAGACCAGTTCTTTTTAGGATAAACTGTCTGTACTTGATTTAGAAATTTTGTTTGATTTTTAGGAGTGTAATCGTGTTTACATACTTGTACAGCATATCGGTCATCTCTTAAACGCCAAAGTTCAGCAATATCAGCTTCCATAATCATATCACAATCCATAAACAATGCCCAACCTTGATAGTTCATAAGGTGTGGTATAATAAATCGACTAAAAGAAAATTCAGTAGAAGATAGATTGTTTCTTTCTCTTACAAAATCATCTTTTATATTGTTTAAATAAATTGGTGTAATTGCTACAGGCTTAGTTGAGTTCTTTAATATGCTATATGATAACACATTAAATGCCACCTTCTCTTTACTATCGTAACCTATAAAAACATTAATCATTAACTGTATGCCCTACCGTTTCTCTTTCAATATCATTATGGTTAAATTCTGCCCAATATAATTCAAAAGCAACACCGTCTTCCAATCCTATAAATTGATGATAGACACCAGGTTTAACTTGTGTAAATTCGCCAGGATTTAAAATAGTTTCATCAACTAAATCATAATCTTTCTGCCATACTTTAACTAACATCTTTCCTGACTCTACAAAGAAGCCGTTCCATTTAAATTTATGTTTATGTTTAGAACAAGCAACGTTTTTTTTAAATTCTATTCTATGAAACTCTAATACTCCGTTGGCGTGTATCAGTTCAGTTTGTCCCCATATTTTACCAGCTTTCATCTGTTTCTCCTTAACCATTCTGGACTTACGCCAGATTCTTTTCTGTTTCCTTTAGTGTGATCGTAAACAGTACCTAATATAGAACGTGCTTGTACGTGTGCTTTAGCTTGATCTCCTATGTTATAATTTTGTACATCAAAATTTACTTCAAATCTTTTTCTAACAACATCAAAGATATAACTATCGTGTTGTTCTATTTCATTGTATATCAAATCTCTATCGTACATCTCTTTCATCGCCAAAGCAAAATCTTTTATCTTAGGGTGTTTCATATTAAAATATAAAAACCCACATTCACTGTATTGATTACCTCTACCTAAGTATGTAATCATACAATCTTCAGAATATATATGCTCTTTAATCCAGTCTTCATCAATAGGTTTATAAAATACACTATCAGCATCTATCCATATAACACCATCAGCATCATTATTTAATATAGCGTGAGTATATGAATATACTTTATAACAAAATCTAACGCCGTCAAATAAAAAGTTTTTGTATTTTCTATCTTTATTTCTTTCAACAAATTCTTTACATTCAGGTACTAAATCAAATAAGTTTTCATCTTCATTGTATATTCTTTTTTCAAAAGACCAACAATATGTTTTATCAAATCTATGAGCATACCTATCGTATAATTTTTTATTATAAGATGTTACTAATAATGTTTTCATACACTTTTTCCCATTTTTTACCTATAATATTCAATTCGTAGTTTTCTCTAACAAATTTTTGACCTTTTTTAATTTTATCTAAAACTTCTTCTTTATTATTAAGAGCCCATTTATAACCCTCATCTAATTCACCTATAAAAATAAATTCTTTTAACAAATCATAACTAGGCACACCCTTTGAAGTTATAACAAATCTACCCATTCTCAATGCGTCAACTGGTCTATTATTACCTTTACACCTCATCATATTTTTATTCTTACTAGAAGTAGGTAGTAAAACTAAACTAGATTCTCTAACAAGTTCAGCTTGTTTTTCAAAACTCCAAGGTATTAATTTTTTAAAATCTTCTTGTATTTTTAAAGCAATCTTTATTTTACCGTTCTCATCTGCTTTTTGATATACCTCTCTATATGGTAACATTTTAGCAGGTAATATTTGTTTTGGTATGTTTGTAATTATTTGTAAATTAGTTTTGTGTATATTATTTAATTTATCTCTTATAGAATCCCAATCAAGGTTTTTGTAATTACCATTACTTCCATAATATACTACCAAATTATTTTCAGTTACTTCAAACTTAGCCACTTCTTCTTCTCTCTCGGTAGGGTCAGGTATAACAATTGATTTTCTACCAGTGTTATCTCTTATAACATCACTTAATGCTAAACAAGTTGTTGTTACTACTTTTGCTCTTTTAGAAGTATAATTTAATTCTTTCTGAAGAAGTGGCCATTTGTTATCTGAAATATCAAATATAAAAGGTATATTTTTTTCAGTAATAAAATTAACTTCTTCTATTTTTACTTTTTTATTTAAAACAGCAACATCATTGGTGGTTATACTATTCAGATCATCTGTAACTCTACTATCTTTTATTTTAGATGAAGGCAATTCTGCTCTAACTCTATATGAGTAAGGCACATCTTCGTCTTTTAATTTTGAATTGTAAAATACTAACATAAACTTTTCAATACAGCTTCAATCATTTTAAAAAAGCCTTGTTCTCTTTCTTTAGATGACATATTAGTTGTATCAACATCACTATCTAAATGATCGGCAATTGTACAGACTGATAATGCTTGTTTGTTAAATCTATGTGCCAGATTATATAAAATATGTGTTTCCATTTCTACAGCAAGTGTGCCTTGTTTTTGATGTTCTTTCCACCAATTCTCATTTGGATTATAAAAATAATCACTTGACACAATGGGACCAACGTGTGTATCTGATTTTTCTTGTACAAATTTTTCTAATAAAGAATATGTAACACTAGGACTTAATTGATATGAGTCAATAAAGTTTCTTGTCATATTACTATCTGTACTTGCTGTTGTGGCAGCTACAACATCACCAACTTTGACATTCTTTGATACACCACCAGCACTACCAACTCTTATAATTGTTTTAACATCATAAACATTATATAACTCGTGTATGTAAATACCATTTGATGGCATACCCATACCACCAGCTTGTACTGATACTCGTTTACCATTATAAGAACCTGTATAACCTAAACAGTTTCTAACATCATTTACTAAAAAATGTGATGATAAAAAAGTTTCAGCAATCCATTTAGCTCTTAAAGGATCGCCTGGCAATAATACTACATCAGCATACTCGCCTTTATTTGCTCTGTTGTGTGGTGTCATATAGTTCCTTCCAATTGTGTATTCGTTTACCAGTCCATTCTCTATTGTATGGATGATCCATAACGTAAGTATCTAAACCTATTTCTAAACCTTGTTGAGCATAATCTAATCTATCTTCTACCCATATATAATTACTATCTTTATATCTTTCTGCTAATAAATCTTTTTTTGGTTGTGTAAAATGACCAGCACAATAAATGTAATCAAATATATCACCAAACAGTCTAATCAAATTCATCTTTCTTAAACGATTAGCATACTTGTCTGGTCCTATCATTGATATAACTTCTATACTCCAACCTTCTCTATGAAATCTTGTAACGTATTCAACAGCGTCTTTATACGCTGGCAAATAACCTAATACACCTGTGTTGTTAAATTCTATTACTTTTTCGTATGATTCATCATTTGATATACCAAATCTTTTTGCCATATTAAAGTATTTGTCTGTATCTGGTAATTTAATATAACCTTGATCTGCCATCCATACTTCAAAGGCATAACCCCAATCTAATAAAACGCCATCACAATCAAGTATTAATTTTTTCATTCATCAACTTTCTTATTTCAGACCAAGTTCCCAAATCAACATAATCTAAAACTTCTATTCCTTTTGAACCAAAGATAGGAGTATTTGTTATTTCATCATCTAATCTTTTTAAATTAAGTGTTGACTTTTCCATAAAGTTCATACACACGTCAAACGTTCTTTTTCTAAAAGCAAACGCACACCAAAAAGCATTATATCTATCTAAATTTTCTTGTGGCTTATCTTCATAATCTATTACGTTACCCTCATCATTTACAAATAACGCACCTTTTGTTTTTAACATATCTTTATTATTTTCTTTTTTATAAAGAAATGTAAAACCAGTTTCTAACAAACTATTATCAACAAGTGTGAATAAGTCTTTACCTGGTCTTAATTTCATTATGGTGTCTGGTAATAAAACTACGTTATGTTCACCAAATAAACTTCTAGCACTTTTAATAGCACCAGTGTATTCATACTCATTAGGATTTTGAAATGTAAATGATATGTTAAACTTATCTTTATACTTTGATAGATAGTTTACTAATTCTAATTTATGTTCATTGATGACTACAACAAACTCTACATCTTTTCTGCCATAATCTAAAAAGAAATCAAAACCATTATCTATTAATACTTTTCTTTCTTCATACTTCATTATCTCTTTAGGATAAGGAAGATTTAATCGTGTGCCTTTGCCGGCTGCTGGTAATATTACTGTTAATTTACTCATTGTATCCAAATCTTTCAAAATCAGGTTTATAATATGTATAAACTATTTCTTTTTGTTCATCTGTTAATGATATAGTTCTTTTTTGTGGTTTACTGTTTTTCTCATTAATATCATAGCCTAAATCATTTAAATAAGTCCATATTGTACCTTCTTCTAATTTAAATATCTTTGTCTTCTTAAAATCTATCCATTCACATTGTCGTCTTAATATACCATAGTCTGAAAAGAAATGAGCATTATCATTTTTTAAATAGTTTAATATTGTATGTAAAGACAAATTTTGTCCTCTATACATTTGATGATGATAAGCACTTAAAAATCTTTCATAAGGATTTCTAACTTGTACAATAAAATTATTAAAGTCTTCAGCAATATCACAACCAGAGTGTGTACCATATTTAATATTCCATTTATACTTAGGTAGTTTTCTTATTTGATTTAATACACTTGTACCACCACATTTAGGTATATGAATAAATGCTAATTGTTCTTTTGTTAAGTATATCATCTTTTATATTGATTTAATAATTGTAGTTTTTGTTCTACACTAAATTTCTTTGATGTGCCAGCAGTAATCCAACAAATATTATTTCTATAAGATTGTCTAGGTGTTTTAAATTGTTGTTCAGTGACAATGTGTTTGTGTGTTAAGTTTTGTTCTTGCCATAAATTCATTGGGTGGTCATCATCTGGTGGATCATCAAACATAACTTTTGCTTGTTCAACTACTTTCTTAGCACCTTCAGGTGTAAATACAGCAGCTGATACCCCACCTATTCTATTGCCTTTATCTCTAGCAATTCTTAAATGTTCAACACCATCGTTGTAATCATTGAAGTTTTGTGTGGCAACAGGCAAACAATTAATTTGTGTTTCTAATATTAAATCATTTTCTTCGTAAGGTAAGTTATACCATCTTAGTAAATAGAAGTGTCTTCGTTCAGGATTTTCTGGTAAGTATGCTTCTTTCCATTCTATATTATTATCTTCACATTTCTTAATTATTGATTGTGTAGGATTGTAAATGGCAATCATCTTTCTCATTGTCGGATAGTATTTCTGACATTGTGATTGCCATAAATCAAAGTAATAATTAAAGTAATTAGGATCAGCGGCACAGTATAAAATCATTTAGGTATCTCCGTATGAGCAATATGTTGTAAACTATGTATCTTTCTTTTATCTTCCATTGAATTAAAATAATAACCCTCTATCTTATCATAACCATTTTCTTTTGCCCACATCACACGTTTATTACCAATATGTACATAGTAACCTGGTATTAAGTTACCGTCTTTATCTTTGTGATGAGGATTTTTAGGTAGTATTCTATCTTTGACCCATTGTTGCCTATGATCGGTAACAGCTATCGGCCAAATCATTCCGTGCTTTTCAAAACTTTCATCATAACCAAATTCGTTTGATCTATTTTTGAGCCACGTATCGTTAGGAATTGTTCGTAAAGATTTTACATCAAAATATTGTGTAGTAAAATCAGGAAGACTTTTTTGTGCTTTTAATATTTTCATAACCAACTTTTTGTATAAAATAACTATCAGCAATATCTGAAATAGGATTACCTACTTTATCTGTATCAAATATTTTCTTCAAGTCAATTTTTGTTTCTTTTAAAAATGCCTCATACATCATATCTTTATCGGCATTACCTTTACCAGTCGCACCTTTTTTTACTACACTTGGTACAACTGTATCATATGATAAATTTAATTGTTGTAATCTGTACTTTAGAATACCACAGTTTTCTGCTATTTGAAATATAGCTTGACCTTTTGAACCAAAAGAATAACCTTCAATAAAAACTTTTAAGTTTTTTAAATCGTAAGTTAATCTGTTAAATGTATTGATTGCCCAATCTGATATTTGACTAAATCTTTTTATGGGTGTGTCGTATTCTTGGTGTTCATAACCAATAATGTTTTTTGACATTTGACCGATATATTTTTTCTTACTTGTCAAATAATAAAACATATATTCACCTTCATTATTAATACAGACGGCAGGACTGGTTAAACTATAATCAATTCCAACTATCGTCTTCGGGTTCGGGTTCGTTTGTCCATATTTCGTCATCTAGTTCCTCTACTTCGTGTCCACAGAACGGACAAGTTAAAGGTTCTAAATCCTGTATTTCTATATCCCATTCTACTGTATATTTAGTTTCACAACTAGAACAGGTTTTTTGTCTTTTCTCTATCATTATAATTTAAATTTCTTAAATTGGTCTTTCTTTACATCTTGTTTAACACCACCGATAACATAACTTTCTATTTCTGTTTCTTGTGGTGCGTTTTGTAATGAACGACTATTTAACCAGTGATCTACCCAAGGTAATGGGTTTGTCTTTTGTTCATACTTTGGTTCTAAACCAATGGCTTTCATTCTTCTATTTGCCATATATTCTACAAATTGATGTAATAGTTTTTCTGATAATCCTATCATTGAACCTTTACTAAACAAGTATGTTGCCCAACGTTTTTCTTCTTGTAAGGCTTCATCATACATTGTATAAACTTCTTGTTCACAATCTTTCATCACCTTCAACATCTCTTTATCACCTTCTCTATCACGCCAATTGTTGATGATAGTTTGTGACATCGCCAAGTGTTGACTTTCATCTCTAGCAATAAATGATATAATCTTAGCAGAACCTTCTAGTAATTTTAATTCACCAAAAGCAAATGAACAAGCAAAAGAAACATAGAAACGTAAACCTTCTAAGATGTTTACTGTTACCATAGTTCTATACAATTTCTTTTTTAACTCATACATATCAACTTTTTTATTATCAAGTGCCCATTGATAACCATAGTTAATCATTTCATCATAAGTTTCTGTAATTGTTTTTGCTCTTTTCTCAATCTTGTCATCTTGTATAATCGTATCAAATATTTCTGATGGATCAGAATATAAATTTTTAATAATGTATGTATAACTTCTACTGTGTATTGTTTCAATAAAGTCCCACGTTACAATACAACCTTCGAGTTCAGGCAAACTACAAAATGGTAAAAATGCTAAACAAGGTCCTCTACCTTGAACACTATCTAACATTGTTTGGTATTTTAGATTAGATGTAAAAATAAACTTTTGTTGTTCAGATAATTCTTGGTAATCATTTCTATCTTTTTGTAATGAAACTTCTTCAGGTCTCCAAAAATAACCTAATTGTTGTTGATTTAGTTTATCAAAGATAGGATATTTCATATTATCATACCTTTGTACTGCTAAATCAGGACCAAAAAACATTAACTGTTTTGTTGAGTCTAAATTTTTATCTTTGTTAAATACACTTTTTGCCATTAATTTTCGCCTTCCTTTAGTTCATAAAAATAGTTATCATCATCTCCAGCGGTCCACTTCAGTTCACTTTCAACCGAATATTCTATGGTGGACACTTTAAAGTCTGGAAACTTCAACTGACTTGGAGTTAAAGACTTATCATAAAATATTACTCGGTTATTAGGTTGAGCGGCAAAGTAGCCGTTCTCTAATTTCAATATGTTAAATGACTTATGTTGTGATGGTATTTCACTATAAGTTATATTTCTTTCTAAGTTCGTACTGTTGGCATTATCTATTGTGTACATATACCAACCGTGATACCATTTTTTATTTGGCGACAAATACTTACATTTGTTACCTGTTAACATTGTTTTTTCACATATACTAATATCATAACTAAAACAATCCCATAACTGTAATTCTGTTAGTGGTATGTCTTCTTTAATATCTTTTTTCCATACAAAAGCAGAAATAGGTAACTTATCAAATAAAGCACCGTATTCTGGTAGATATGTTTCAAAGTATAATGCTCTACCTTGAATACTTTTTGCTGTTACCCATACACCTTCAACAAACTCACCGTGACCTTTTTGTAAGTCATACAAATATTCTTTTTTCACATAAACATCTGTATGAGGAACATTAGTGACTAAAAATGCCATATGTTCTCTCCTTTATATTGTACAAGAATCACAATTAGCTTCGTCTTCTAATTCTTGTGGTTTAGTGTTTTCCTCTGGTACGTTATCATTAAACCCAACAGGATGTGCTGGTTCATCAATATCTTTTTTACTGTCATATGTATTTTGATAATAAGAAGTCTTCCAACCTAACTTATATGTAGATAACAAATCTTGTGCCATAACTGATATTGGCACTTGACCGTCTTCAAAATGTTCAGGATTGTATGACCAGTTACCACTGATAGCTTGGTCAAAATACTTTTGTATAACAGAAACTACATTTATATATCCTTCCATTGACTTCATATCCCATAATAAAGTATAATTATTTTTTAGTGTAGAATATTGTGGTACAACTTGTTTTAAAGGACCTTTTTTAGATTTCTTAATACTTAAATAGTCCCTAGGTGGTTCTATGCCGTTAGTGGCATTAGAAACCACACTAGAGGATTCAGAAGGCATTTGGGCTGAGAGTGTGCTATGTCGGAGCCCAAACTCTTTGATGTCTTTTCGTAGTTTCTCCCAAGGCATAGATAGTTTACGATTTACAATCTCATCTACCTCTTTCTTGTAAGTGTCTATCGGTAAGATACCGTCTGAATATTTTGTCCTATCAAAGTAACCACACTTGCCTTTTTCTTTAGCAAGTTCATTACTAGCTTTTAAAAGATAATACTGGAAGTATTCAGTTAACTCATCAACTTCTTTCCAGGCTTGTTTATCTTCATAGGAAACTTTCATTTTAGCAAGATAGTGTGCTAAACCAATATAACCAATACCTAAACTTCTTCTTGCCTTTGTTGATATTTCAGCCGCCTTAACAGGATACTGTTGATGTTCTATTAGTTCATCTAAAGCACGTACTGATAAATCACAAAGTCCTTCTAAGTCTTCTAAGTAAGAAATTTTACCAACATTGATAGCAGATAAAATACATAACGCAATTTCGCCATCGCCGTCAATGTGTTCTATTGGTACAGTAGGTAATGTAATCTCTTGGCATAAATTTGACATTGTAACTCTATCTTTAAAACTAGAGTGAGTATTACAGTGGTCAATATTCATAATATAGATACGACCTGTTTCAGCTCTTTCTTTTAATATGTCAAAGAATAATTCCTGAGCACCTATCTTTTTCTTTTTAACACTTGTTTTTCTTTCACAAGCTAAATATACTTCATCAAACTCTGGTGTTCCCCACGCCTCGTATAGATCAGGTACTTCGTGTGGTGAAAACAAAGTGATGTCTTCATCATTGATAAATCGTTCATAAAATAGTTTTGATATTTGAATTGAGTAATCTAATTTTCTAACTCTATTATCTTCACTACCTTTATTGTTTTTAAGAACAATGATGTCTTCTATTTCTTGGTGCCAAATGGGGAAGTGAACAGTTGCCGAGCCGCCTCTAACACCATTTTGAGTACAACATTTAACGGTTGCTTCGAACTTTTTAAGAAACGGAATAACTCCCGTATGTTGAACTTCGCCGCCTCGGATCTTCGAATTAATTCCTCGGATTCTTCCTGCGTTAATACCAATACCTGCCCTTTGGGCAACATAGCGACCAATAGCCATATCACCGCTAAAGATACTAGGCAAAGTATCGTTAATATCGACCAGTACACAAGAAGCATACTGCTTAAGAGGAGTCCGAACACCAGCCATAACAGGTGTAGGAATATTGATTTTGAATTGACTAATTGCGTCATAATATTTTTTAACATAACTCATCCTTTTACTTTTTGGGTAATTAGCAAAGATAGTAGCAGAGATTAGCATATACATAAATTGTGGTGTTTCAAACACCTGACCGTTACTTCTATCTTGTACTAAGTATTTGTCAATAACTTGTCTTAGACCAGCGTAAGTAAATGTATAATCTCTTTCGTGGTCAAGCCAGTTTTCCATTCGGTCAAAATCTTTTTTATCATATTGATTTAATATTTCTTTATCATAAACACCTTTTTCTACACCAGTAATTACGTGTTTATAAATGTGTGGGTGATCCCATAATCTACCAAAAACTTGTTTTCTTAAACTGAATAGTAATAATCTAGCGGCTACAAATTGATAATTTGGATTTTCTAGTGAAATTAAATCTGAGGCTGACTTAATTAAAATTTGTTGAATTTCGTCTGTGGATATACCATCATAAAATTGTAGTCCACTGTTCATCTCTACTTGTGAGGCTGACACGCCTTTTATATCTTCACAAGCATACTCTACCATCTCGTGTATCTTTTCAATGTTAAGAGGTTCTTTTCCTCTATTGTTTCTTTTGTTTACTTGGATT
>Ga0222716_10004114_pt1 | contig 11466 bp, 19 predicted proteins | sample C33_13DmetaG_FD_165044 | JGI IMG/M metagenome (GOLD analysis project Ga0222716, IMG submission 165044) | Estuarine water microbial communities from San Francisco Bay, California, United States - C33_13D | ecosystem: Environmental > Aquatic > Marine > Unclassified | place: USA: California... | reverse complement strand
TGATGGTGCAATAGTGATGAATGCTAGTGCTGGAGTTCCTATGTTGAATACATTTTCAGTTACACCTTTTGCGTTTGCACCAAAAGTGTAGTCTGTAGAACTGTCGCCTCTAACTATTTGTGAGTATAAATTAGCCATTTTATTTTTCTCCTAAATTAAGTTATCGATTAAGCAAATGTCGCTGCTGCAACTGTAGATGTTCCACCTGTTGCTGCGTCGATCGCTGCTTCAAATAAACCGTAGCCAGTTCCAGACTCAGTTGAACCTGATTTAGTATCTACGTTTGAAAGTGTATCTGTTGACACACCAACGATAACTGTGTTAGTGACTACTGATGCGTGATATACTTCAGCCATTGCTGCTACGCCCTTAAGGACTTTAGCATAAGTGCCGTTTGCATCACCTGTAGTTCCTTCAACGCCTGTGAAACCTGTAATTTTCAAGAATGAAAGTTCACGTGTTCCGTGCTTGTTGAAAGGTGCTACTGCTTTGTTTGCGTTTCCGCCGATGTTGATTGTTGCTAAGCCATCGTTTCCGTATGCTGCTGCAACTGCTAGTAAGTCTGCCATGATTAGTTCTCCTATATTATCATTATGATCCCGCTCAGGGACCGGCTTTTTTATTGCAAACGTATTTATCCAAAATGCATAAATCTAGGAGTAGTGGGGGGATTTTTGGGGATTTTGGCGGATTAATCGCTTCTAAATGGCGTCCAACGGTCTCTAGGCACTAGTTTTACCTTGTCCTTGGTCTTGACATAGCCTTCTCCGCCTGGCTTGCCACCCGTTGTAGCAACTACATCACCTTCTGCTTTATCAAGTTCGTCGATGACTTCGTTCTTGGCCTTCATCAGTTCAGTAACAAGATAGAAGATGTCCTTCATTACCTGTTCCTGTTCCTTAGCAATATTTAGTATCTTCTCCTGTTTGTTAGCAGATACCTTTGAATTTTGAAGCCAATTGAGGAAACTGTTTAAATTTAAATCCTCTAACTTCTTGGCACGGCTCATTTGATTGATGTAGGTATAGAATATGTCTGCTAGATCGCTTAGGCCTTTCTGTGGAGTAAAGAATTTTTTAATATCACCTTGTGCTTTGTTTGCTACCTTTTCAATGTTGCCTAGATTATCTGCATTCACAGCAGGAGACTTTGAAACATACTGCTGTCCAAGAACAACTAGATCGCCTGTTCCATTAAACTGTTTTACATTATCTATAGGTGTTCCGCTCTTGTCGCCAAAGTATTCATAGGTATTGTGTGCTGCAACAGCAACCTTGCTTTTACCTATGCGTCTTCCTATGTCGCTACCTGCTCTTACATTATAGGTAGTTTGATTAGGAGTAAAACTTATGGAGCCATCACTGCCAGCATACGGCTTGCCTGGGTGATATAATAGGTCACCATACACATACCCTCTATAGTCTGCTGGTGTTGCCTTTTCAAAGATGGGCCAAAGTGCTGCCATATCACTTGCAAACTTTTCTCGCCAGTCTTCACCTTTGCCTCTACTATTAATAAACTTTTCTAGTTCTTCAGGACTGCCGCTCTTGCCTTCTTCTCTGCCCCAATTGTTCTTGCCCACCATGCGGAACGTTCCATCTTCATCACGCCCCCAATACACCGTAGGATTGCCGTCCCATTTGATTGCAACGTCAGAAGCATCCTGCTCCATGTCTTTTAATATCTGCACGGCACGCTTGGCACCATCATCTGGATTCGTGAAGACTAGGTCTTCCAGATGATTAAACTCTCTGCCCACCTGCTTTGCTTCTGTTACACTATCCTTGTATTTTTGTTTGCGAGGAATAACTTTTGTTTTATCACCATGAGAGCCAGCAGCACCACTCTTGCGAAGTGCTTCCATATCACGCCAGTTAGGATCGCGAGACTTAATTGGTTTGTCCTTCTTGGCTTCTGTTATAATTTCGTATGCTCTCATTTCTTTAATAGTTTCTTTTGTCTGTTTGTCTTATCCACATACTTTGCATGTGGAACTTTTAAATTCTTCTTACCATACACATCACCTATTGTGTGCATCTTGCCAGGCTTTTCAAAAGCACTGTATCTTATGTCCAACACTTCACTAATCCGCATTGACGATATCTATCATTTGTCTCATCCAACCTATTGTTCCTGGTTGGAAACTTTCTACCTGTCCTGCCTTGGGCAGTTCAAGTCCATCCTTCTCGAATGTTTCTCTTGCATCCGCTACCAGTTCCTCGTAGTTGGGCAACTTCTTGATGTAGCCTATGATGCCTTCCACACTGTCAATGGTGGATGGTGTTGCCGTTTGACCCAACAGAGTTTTTGCAATCTGGTTGGGATCCTTTGTGATTAATTCATTTGTTTCTCTGTCTATTAAACCATTGTTTGCTGACCACTTCATGTCCTTGGTTTTTGCTATGCTGGCAAGCAGGATGTGTCTATGAACACCTTTGAAGGAACTGCCTTCTCCGCTTCCCTGTAGGCTAAACTTCATCCATTCAGGATCACCAAACATTAGATCAGTTTGCACGAAACCATTTGCAGGGTCACCCTTGATTGGAGTTTTAAAGTGAACGGAAATGCCTGACTTCCTTATCCACTGTTTAACTTCTTCACCTTCGTGATTCTTATTAACATAGTCTGCTAGTTTGCTTTCCAGTTCTCCCTTGGTTATCTTGGTGCTATCAACGGCAACATCTAGGTCTCCGCTGTCTGCTTTCTTGCCCGTGGTTCCGAGCATGTTATCGGTAAGTTCAAGATCTACTATTCCTTCCAACCATTGTAACGTTGGAATGACATCGGCCTGCTGAATTCTCTGTGTGGCATTGTTGCCTTCAGCATCCTTAAATATGTTACCACCTTCTTTAAGTAATGTTCGTGTCATCGCTCTTCTTATCTTTCTTAGATTCTGTAATCTTGCGGATGCCTCTGTTAAATTTGGCTGGATCCGATCCCTTGATGCTGTTTATGAAACGCCTTTCTAGATCAAGAGCAGTTTCCTGATCATAATGCTTATGAATTAGTTCCATAAGATTTATGGCAGAATTTATGATATTAGTTGCTCTGCTCTCTATAAGAGACTCTTTGTCCTTGCGATCAGCAATTTCATTAAGTTCTTGTAGGATTGATCTTGTTTTTAGTTTCATCGGCTTTCCTAATTTAATGTATTTAACCTTTTTTGTTACAAATTATATACGGTATGATTTCTATTGTCAATCTTTAATTGGCACACTCATGCAAAAATAGCACTACAGCCATGCACAAAAATAGGTTGATTTTTTTGTTGCGATGCATTATATTAGTATAAATAAAGGTGAATAGAGCAGTAATCCTGCACTATTTCTCACACAGACACTTGGATAGACAAGCGCATAATCCATGCGTTACAAGCGATTGACGATACCCAAAGGGTATTGCACCGCCGGGGAAGTTCCGGGGTATTGCTTTCCTCAAGCATCCATACATCAAAGGAGAAAACATGACACACTTAATAAGTGGTCTGATGTCTTGGATGAAAAGCGGCAACAGCCGTAATGATCTATTGACTTGGGCCAAAACTGAATATGGCAAGGACTGGAGATTCGCATATGAATTTATGCTGAAGAACAACGGTCGTGGGCCAAACCTATCCGAACTACACGGACCAAGATACTTCCGCAAGGAGGTGGCTTAAATGCGAACCTTACTTAAATTCTTTAAACAATTGTTTTGGAACGAGAGAGACTGGCAGGAACATTACCTTGCTGGTGCTACTGACCACGCTGATCTTGAACGCAGGATTAGGCAACTGGATAGGGGCGAGGTCAAGGTCGGACCTTTTGGAACCTATCAATCATACAAATACTTTTAACACATACACACATAAGGAGATATAAAATGTTAATTTGGGAAAAAATGAAAAACACTTGTGCGTCAATTGGCTATGCGAGAGCGGCGGCACAATTATCAGCACAGGGCAGACACGAGTTTGCAAGACAATTAATGCTTGACGGCCTTAAAGAAGTTGCAGAAAAGAAACGTGCCATCCAAAGACTTGAAAGAGTAAGGAAAGCCAAGGCTGCATACGAGCCAGGCGATCACTACATGAAAGGTCACAAGGTAGCATTCTGGAGAGGACACGCTGATGCTTAAGAACTTTTTAGATGTTGCACTACCTTTAACCGTTGTATTTGGAATACTAATAGGATACTTTGCAATAGTTGCGTCTTTCTGGGGAGGAATGTTATAATGAATAATATTTGTAACTGGTGGCCTGTGACTGACGAAGAAGCAGACTATCTTTCTAATCCAAAACCAAAGAAATAAGTTTATAAAGTATGCGGAGGAGACGCCCGCCAAGATGACTCCTCCACAACTTTATTCAAGTTTGGTTATTACTTTTTAGTAATGATGTGATACAAAACCCAAACTGCTATCAAGCCAACTAATCCTTGTGCTGAAAAACTAGCCACAATAGATTGAATGTTAGCAATGATGTTGATGTTTGGCCAGAACGGAATGTTCTGTCCCTTGAATAAGACTTCAAGCACAACGCCCAACGCGAGTAAACTTACGCCCACTTCTGTTAGGGCAACTGCCCAAGCCTTTACCTTGTTTAGAATGTCCATATAGAACCTCCTTATAAAAACTGATCCAACTTTGTAGATCAGTGTGTTATTTAGGTTGTACATTCTAACATTAAAAATAGCATAAATGGTTTGCGATATCAAAAAGACGGTTTGGACATAAAAAAAATACAGAATCCTATTGACAAACATAAATAATAGTGTTACATTACTAGAGTTACAGTAAGGTAACGAGACACATTAAAACACACACAGAGGAGAAAAAAATATGTCTACATTCGATCAAGTCGAAAAAAATATTCAGCAAGGCGCTGAATACGTTCAAGGTAAAGTAAAAGAAGCAATGCCAAAAGTATCGTTCAACAAGAACGGTTACGAAATCAGAACTCAGGTTTTGGATTTGGCAAAGCAGTGGAACGAGTTTGAATACTCACAGAAGTTCGTTGGTTGGGAAATTTCACAGAAGCGTGACAAGGACTCAGGCCAAATCGTTACAACAGTAGGAATGCCAGATGTTCCAGGTGTTGATAACGTGCTTGAAACTGCTGAAAAGTTCTACAACTTTATCAACAACTCAAGCAAGTAAATTAGAAAGTATATTATAATTTCCCTATTCGGGATGACGAGTATAGAACACCGCATAGCGAATAATAATAATGGACTATAAGGGAAGGAAGGGTGTCAGTTTTGGCACCCTTTCTTTTTCTCTTGACAATCACAATCTTTGATTGTATAATACAGGCATGAAGAATAAGAGAAATAAATTAGAAAGAAAATTGGACGAGTATAATCATACTATGGAATTGGTTAGAACCATTGTTCCCCTAATAGTGTTAGGACTGCAAATCTATATTATCTTTAAATTGATATAGTGAAAAGGAAAAAGGAATTGAAAGACAAGATTATCCTAGTGGATGCAGATGGCGTCCTGTTAGATTGGGAGTGGGCATTCAACGTATGGATGGGCGAGCAGGGATTCCAAAGAGTAAAGGGCTATCAGTTCGTGTATGAAATGGGAGAACGCTACGGCATCTCCAAGGAACAGGTCAAGAAACTGATCAAGATATTCAACAACTCAGCACACATTGGATTCCTACCGGCGCTGCGTGATGCAATGTTCTATGTAAAAAGACTACACGAAGAACACGGATACGTGTTCCACTGCATAACAAGCCTAAGTGAGGATGACAATGCGGGCAAACTGCGCAAGATGAATCTGCGCAAACTGTTTGGCAAGACAGCATTTGAAAAGTTTATCATCTTGGGAACGGGTGATGACAAGGATGAAGCACTGGCTGAATACAAGGACACTGAGTGTTGGTGGATTGAAGACAAGCCAGATAACGCACTAGCAGGACTACGTGCTGGACTTAACCCCATACTGATGGAACACGGACATAACATGAGTTTCAAGCACGATGAAATTAGTAAGGTTAAGAACTGGAAAGAGATTTACGATCTTGTAACTTCTTCCACAAGTATCTAGCAACCACCCAAACTTCACACTGTGTTAAATATAGATATGAAGACTAATAAAAGAAATGATAGATTACAGGTTCCAATGACCATCGAATGGAATGGCAAGAATAGAAGAAAAGATTTTCTAGGACACATCATTGAAACAAACAATTTTAAAACATTGGTAGAAGTTGGTACTAGATACGGCGGAACTATCTTTTATCTTTTAGACAGATTTCCACAACTAAAGGTATATGCTATAGACTCCGACATATCACAGTTTTACAACTCCACTGTTGCTGAAAAGTACGGAGATAGATTAATAGCAATAGAAGGATTAAGCCAAAATGTTGCAAAACAAATACCGGATAACAGCATAGACTTAATTTTTATTGATGCTAATCATAACTACCCTTACGTGAAGAATGACATCAAGGATTACAGAAAGAAATTAAACGATAAGGGTATAATGGCCGGTCACGATATTGATTATCCAGGAGTCAATAAAGCCGTTAATGAACTAATAGAATCCTATGATGTCGGACCAAACTTTGTTTGGGTAGCAAATAAATTTAAGAATTAACTTTCTAAATAGAACACGCTAGGATCAAGTTTTTGGCATTCGCCCTTGATCTTGCCCTTCCAATCAGACTTGTTAAATCCTTCATTCATGAACTTCTTGCGCTTTTCGCACTCCGCAAGCGTTTCATACTGTATGCTGCTCCATCCATTGGGTGCAACAATGTCTCCCGGCTTCCAAGTGCCATCATTCATTAGGAAATAAACTACTAAAAACCATTTCAAGATTGCGTCCTCCGGGCTAGGAATTATAGCACCCGAAGGTGCTATAAATTATTTTACTGACTGTTTCCAGTCGCAGTTTCTTTTTCTGTGTCCGTTCCAAGCCACGAAGCCACCCAGTCTTAATGAGTAGTAGGCCAAGTAGTTCATCACATAGAAACCATTCACGTTGATGTTGATGTCTCTAAAGATTTCATCCGCTCTCTTCTGAGAGATAACACCAAGTGTTTCCTTCTTGTTTTTCATCAGCAGTGTTTGATACTTGTAGGCATAGTCGTGTATCAGTCCGCCCATTAGCAATACACCAACTGGTGAAAAGAACGTGTGCAAGAATTTAGGAATGCTTGCTCCATCGAATTGAAATCCCTTAGGGATAATATAATCCTTGTCGTTCAATTTGTAGTGAAAGTCTTCCGTAATTTCCCAATGTCTAACTCCCATTAGCCATAGTATGATGCCCTTCCAGAAACCCTTGCCCTTGGTCTTAATTGGCAGTGGTTTCAGCACTGGCATCTTGTCATATGCAAATGAGTGACAGGGTGCTTTTCTTTTATCAAATTTATTGATGATGTAGCCTATGATGACGACTATAATTAGTATAGTCCACATCCAGAACTTCATTGCGAGTGTTAGTAATAGATCCATTTGTTCGCTCCCGTTTGTATAACAAACGTATTTATTTAAAGCACTGTTTTATTTGGATACCAGGGCTGGAGATCCCTACCTGAAATAACTACACACTTAATGTCTCCCTCGAATTCTATCACGAGAGTGTAGGTATTTGTCTTTGGACTTAGATACATCACGACCCTGCCCGAAAGGGTTTGGCCATCGGGTATTTCCCAGGAGCCTTGGCTTTCAAAGAATGGAACTTCCTCATAGTCTTCAACCATGCGATCAACAATTTCACTTGCCGTGCATTGTACCATGATTGGTAGCCTTGTGATGGGCACCGTTGGATTTTGCGGTTCTGCCAGGGCGAGCTTAAATGTGGCCAAACCCAGCAAAACGCAGAGGACCAGCCTGAACATTTTGTTTCTCCTATATAAAATATTTAGCGTAAAAAAGAATATATAAATATAATAAACAGAGCATATAATGAATCCAAGAACAGTTATTTTAAATTGGTTAAAACACGTAAGACAACCTCGCAAGGAGTTGGGTGGAAAGAGCATCTGTCCATTTGCGGTGGTTCCGGAGATAGTTGTTGTTGAAAGCCTAGACGAATCCTGTTTTGAAAATTTATCAGATAAAATTACAATATATGTTGAACAAACAATTGATTCTACATTTGAAGAATTAAATGCTGTCTCTAAAAAATTAGGAGAACTGCATCCTACTCACATATTCCTTCCTGATCATCCACACAAGAAAAATTACATACAGGGAATAGAAACAGGTAATGGACACCTGCCTTTAATCATAGCACAAACTAGAAAAGAACTTACCGAAGCAAGAACACTGATATCAAAAACAGATTACTATGATTATTGGGATGAAGAATATCTAACAGAAATTAAGAGTTACGGGAATTAAATTATCTTTCTAGATTGGCCCTTGCGTTTAATATCAAGAGTGGAACAGTGTATTCCACCTTCCCAATACAGGCTGTGTCTTGTATTACAGACATGACTTTCTATAGCATGTTCTTTCTTAAGAAACCTAAATAGATCAGGTATTTCTCTACCCCATATGATATTTTTGCTGTCAAGTATCAATACATTTAAATCAAAACAAACTTCCTGATTATAACCTTTCCAGTTTTCCAGATACTTGTCAATCCATTCTATGTCATATTTACTCTTGGTGGATTTTACATCTTTCATAAAATTATCTAGAACTAGTTTAGGAAGAAATGGTTTGCAGTCAATAAGTTTCTTATTTCGTAAAACTTCAGGAACCCATTCAATACCAGCATGAATTACGGTATCATCATCCACTAACAAAAATCCATGATCAATGTGGCCGAAGTTTCTCATTACTGTGCCGGGGTTTGATATGAATCTAGTTGATGGTAAATTTCTTTGAATCCATTCATAGCCTTTGACACTTCCTGGACCTTGTGAATTTACTATAACCGCATCGCCTGCTTGAAACATATTAGCAGTATGCCAAAGCACCCTGTCACTTAATTTTGTATAATAAAGCATATCGTCAAGAAACCAATTTTCGTTATCATTGAGATTTTTAAGCATTGGTAAGGGTTGTGCTATCCAGTTATATCCTTCTTCGAACATGTTTGCGAAGATATCATAATAGGATAAGGAATCAAAATATCTATCAGTAAGACCTGTGTAGGTTTGAATTATGGTTTTACCCCTAACCATGTATGTGTCTCTAGGGACCACAGGACTCATGGGTAAGTTGATATCAAACCCCGGCATATTAAAGTTGTGTTCATAATTATAAACTTTTGGTCTATGAACTTTAATTCCTGCTGAACTAATAAAGTTGGATAGGTTGTCAAGATCTTGTTTAGTTTCTTCTAGGATCTTATTGAATCCTGCTAGACTTTTTTCTGGTAGGAACTTATCAAGATCCCCAGGAGCATATATGTCTCCAACAATGACTTCTTCTAATGGATCAAATTCTGTATAAATCATATTGCGTATTTGCTACTAATAAACATCTGTAAACTATAGCGTTTTACCCCCTGTTTTGTTATCTGTGTGACCGCGTGATAGTAATCTTTAGGATTGTATATCACTCTATTTTTCTTTGGCATTACAAAATTACCCTCGGTGCTATCCCTGTGTTCCTTATAGATATATAATCCACCATCATCACTGTTCCAATCGTTAAGGAACATGGTCATTCCTATATAATCAATCTTGTCACTTTCCCAATCGCTCATTCTATCCTTGTGCCATAATGCTGAATACGGATATTCCGTAACGTGGTATCTTAACATCACTTCCATGTCATCAAGCACCTCCGGATGAAAATAGTTTCGGCTCACTAGTTCTTTAACAAGCAGAGTTCTTGATTCTTTTTTAAGCATGAAAAAATTACTATTATCCAACCCAATGTGATCGTATTCTTCTCTTAGGTCACAACCATCAATCTGTCTATCCTTGCTGGTTAGTTCCGCCTGAATGTTATTTTGTAAAAGCGAGAAATTGTGATCGGATAAGAAGTTATCAATTACTATCATTTAGATTCCTTTCAAGAACATAAAAATATTCATCGGTGGCATTCATAGGTATCATATAGAGCATGCCGTGAGATTGTTTTCTAACCATAAAGTAAAGTCCGAATCTATTAAGCACGTGATACCCTGCTTCTTCAAATACTTTAATAGCCCTTGACACTAACTCATCGTGCCTATCAAGTATCTTGTCCTGTTCAAGCATATCAAGATACTCCAATGCACTTACCACACCCGGTATGCTAAAGTTGTATGTAAATCCGTGATCCCATCTAAAGTTATTAGGAAGTGATTGTTTTACGTTGTCGCTGTAAAATGTAATTGCTAAAGGAAAGAACCCACCCGTTATTGCCTTGCCCATGGTGAATATGTCAGGTGTGACTGGTAGATGCTTCCATCCAACATAGTTTCCAGTCTTGCCACCGCCCATGAATATGTCATCCACTATTAACAATACATCGTGTTCTGACTGTATGGTTTCTAGTTTTTGCCAAAACTCATTTGAGTTGGGAGACATGTCCCCACCGTAGGAACAAGTTTCAACCATGATGGCGGACACTTCTGACCAATCAACATCCTCTATCTTAAATCTTCGACTTACTCTCTTAACACCATTGTATCTATCCATAGTGTAGAAAGGATCAGCCATTAGATTTTCACAACCTATGCTGCTGGTAAGAAAAGTGCTTCCATGGTAACTGTCAAGGAAACTAACGACGGTGTTCTTGTTTCTATTTCCACGTGCATGATGATAGGCACTGGCAAGTTTAACTGCTCCTTCATTGGCATCACTGCCGCTAAGGCAATAGAAACTATTATAACCTGTAAGTTTCTTTAGCCTATCCTGTAACTGGAAACTAACGTGGTTTAATCTAAGTGCTTCATTAGGAACTAGTGTTTCTGCTATCTCCGGTTTTAGATTCTTCACTGTATCAGCAACCTTATCAACTATGCTGGGCTGATTATATCCTAGTGTAAAACAACCATAGTGTAGTATTGGATCAATTTTCTTTGTTCCATCTTCAACTACTCCGTAATCCCAATAAGGAAGTTCAGTTCCTACTGATTTTTGGTATTCCGTTATTAGCCCATTATACTTCATCGTCAATCCTAAATTCTATTTCATCATAAGTGATTTTATCTGAGCCCATAAAAGACTTACGGCTTTCCCATCTTATGTCTAATGGATAGACATATTTGCTTTCAAATTTTATTTGATGGGTCTTTCCTTTATGATAATCTTTGTCTAAAGTTTTTGTTTCTCCATTAATCGTAAAATCTACTCTATAATTTGTGTCAAGCAGTTCGCTTCCTTCTACATAATTCTTTCTTATTATAAAAGTATTGCATGCTCCTTCAGGCAACAATTGAAATATCACATCCGCATATTCTTCGGCCGTATCAATTTTGATATTATATTCAAACCTAAATCTATTAATTTTCTGTTCATCGTATTCTATTAAACTTTCGAATGTTAGTGGCAAGTATTCTTCAGCATCATTAATATTA
>Ga0222716_10004112_pt1 | contig 11467 bp, 12 predicted proteins | sample C33_13DmetaG_FD_165044 | JGI IMG/M metagenome (GOLD analysis project Ga0222716, IMG submission 165044) | Estuarine water microbial communities from San Francisco Bay, California, United States - C33_13D | ecosystem: Environmental > Aquatic > Marine > Unclassified | place: USA: California... | reverse complement strand
ATTATGGATTTAGATGGTTATAAAGCATCTTTTGATAAGCTATGGGGCTATACAAATGTTGTAAGATATGGAACAAAATATTTAAAAAACAATGGTAATATTGTTTTGGTAAGCGGTTCACCAGCAAGAAAATGTAGACCTGGTCAAATTGCAATATCTTCAGTTGGAGGAGCTGTAGAAGCATTTGCTCGAGGTATAGCTCCAGAAATTGCACCTAAAAGAATTAATATTGTATCGCCGGGTATCATAGATACGCCTATGAGCCCACTTCAAGGAAAAGATAGGGACGAATATTATACTAACGTTACTAAAAGTAATCTTATTCCTAGAGCTGGTACACCTGATGAAGTCGCACAAGGTATTATTTTCGCTATAGAAAATGAATTCATCACTGGCACAACAGTTGATATTGATGGTGGTTGGTTAATATCGTAATTAAGCAAAGGAAGAGTGTTAAATCACTCTTCCTTTTAAATTAAATTTAGACCTATAGGACTAAAGATCAAACCTAAGAGACCACCGAAAAATCCACCCCAAACAACTAACCAACCTAAATGCTCTCTTATCATTTTTTGAATAATAGTTTTAATATCATTCGGTGATAAATCAGCTAGCCTAGCATCCAATATGTTTTCAATTTTAAGAAATAACTCATTAGTAGAATTATTATTTCCTGCATTCTCTTTTATAAAATCTTCTATAATAACCCTAAGTTTTTTGATAAATGGCTCTTTTAATGGTTCTAAAGCTTTTCTTCCCCCAATCATAGCAAGCATTCCACCTAACTGGGAACTTTCTATTGACTCAACAAGACCAACAAACACTCTATCGAAATCTATTTTTTCTATGATTCCTCCAGAGGCTTTTTCCTTGTTGTCAAAGATAAATTTTTCTATTTGATCAACTGAAAATAATTCTTGAAGAATGAGGTTTTTAATACCTAATTTAATATCTTCAAATCTATCAAGAATGACACCAGAACCATATAAAAAAGGGATCTTCTCAAATAACATATGAATTGCTAGCCAATTAGTTACGCTTCCTGATAAAGCAAACACCCCTACTAAAAAAATAAAAGAAAATTCATCATGATACAAAAAACCAACTAAAATAATAAAAATAGATACTAAATTTGTAATTAAAGATTTGTTCATCATAAATTTATTTTAATTTGTGTACTTATAACTTTGGTGCAGCAACAACTGGATTTTTTAAAACACCTAACAATCCTATATCAACCTCTACAACATCCCCAGGAACCATGTAAACTGGTGGGTTTCTTTTGTCACCTACTCCACCGGGAGTTCCAGTAACAATTACATCCCCTGATGACAACGCTGTAAACTCAGATATATAACTTATAAGCCTTGGTATCGGAAAAATTAAGTCAGACAAATTAGCTTTTTGCATGACTTTTCCATTTAACCTGAGCTCAATAGGTAATTCCCTATAATCTCCAACTTCACTAGGAGTGACCATATAAGGACCAAAACCACCCGTTCCTGGGAAAGTTTTACCTGGGGTATATTGTGATGTATGTCTTTGGTAATTTCTTACACTACCATCATTATAGCACGAGTAACCTGCAATATGGTTGAGTGCATCCTCTTCAGAGATAAATCTTCCACCCTTTCCTATGATGATTGCCATTTCAGCTTCATAGTCAAAACGATCAGAATTATCTGGTTTTATTAATGGTTGAAGGTGGGCAACCTGAGAATCTGCAAATCTTGTAAAAATAGTAGGATTATCGACGTCTGGCCTACCAGTCTCTTTTTTATGTTCTAAATAATTTAAACCAACGCACATTATTTTTTCAGGATTAGGAATAACTGGCATAAAGGTTATATCTGAAAATGAAAGGTCTTTTGTCTTACCGTCAATATATTCCTCAGCTTCATCTTCTAAGTTAAGAGATATTAAGTCTTTCAATGTATTTACATCTGGATCAAGTTTGCCAGTTAAATCAATAACACCGTCTTTAACAACCGCCCCAAAGGAAGGTTTACCCAATCTGATAAAACTTAATAATTTCATTCTTTTTTTCCTTTACATAATTTAAAAAATGCATCTATCCAATAAAAATCAAGAGCTTATAAACTTAAATAAATGATTTATTGATCCATGTCTACTAGGTAGACCAGGTCTAAATTAAATGCTAATTAATTTCTATAAAATTTAAATTTATTCTTATTACAAATTCATTTTTAATATGAGGAAATATCATTGAAAAAATTCGTATTTTTTATAATCGTTTATTTGTTTTCAACTGCACTCTCTTTTCCATCGCTAGCAGATAAAATAACCTTGAAATTTCATACAATGCTACCAATGCCTTCCAATACAATAGCTAATTTTGTTAAACCTTGGTTTAACAAAGTCAAAAAAGAAAGTAATAACGAGATAATTACTGAATTTTATCCTTCTATGCAACTTGGAGGAAAACCACCACAACTTATTGACCAGGTTCGTGAAGGAGTTGTGGACGTTATATGGACAGTAGCGGGCTATACTCCCGGAAGATTTCCAAGAATCTCTGTTTTTGAATTACCGTTTATGCCCACAAGTGCTAAAGTTACTGCCCAAGCCATTCAAGAATTTGCAGAAACCATAGGAGCAGAAGACCTTAAAGATTACAAAATTCTTGCTGTACACGTACACTCACCTGGTACTATTCATACAAAAAATACTCTAATTAAGTCGTTAAAGGATTTTCAAGGACTTAAATTAAGAGGCCCTACTAGATCAGCAACAAACCTATTAAAAAAATTACGAGCCACGCCAGTTGGGATGCCAATTCCAAAAGTTGCCCCATCTTTATCTAAAGGTGTCATTGATGGAATGGTTGTACCTTGGGAAATAATGCCATCTTTTAAACTTCAAGAACTTACAAAATCTCATACTGAAGTTGCGGGTAACAGAGGAATCTATACAGCTCCTTTCTTATTTATAATGAACAAAAATAGATATAACGCATTATCAAAAAGCCATAAGGAAATTATTAATAAAAACTCTGGAATGTCTCTTGCAAAACAAGCTGGAATTTTATGGGATAAATTCGAAGGCCCAGCTCGTGATTTAGCAGTTAAGGCTGGTGGAAAATTTCATATCCTATCAGGGGCACCATTAGAAGAAGTAAAAAAAGCTGCTGACGATGTTATTCTAGACTGGATTAAAGATGCTAATGATAAAGGCCTTGACGGACAAAAACTATATGATGCGGCTAAATCATTAATTTCAAAATATGAAAAAATGAGCTAAATTTAATTTTAAAATGTTTAAAGAAAAATCAACTGAAATTAGCTTATACAAAAACTTTGGTCATCTTTTAAATCTAACATCTAGATATTTTGCGTTTTTGGGGGGTATTGCTTTACTAATAGCTGCTCTGATCAGCATTTTTTCAATTTTTGGAAGAGTTGTTTTCTCATCTCCTATTATTGGTGATTTTGAATTAATTGAAATGGCTTGTGCGATTGCAATTGGCTCTTTTCTTCCTCTTTGTCATCTAAAAAATGGAAATATTAAGGTTGACTATTTTACAACTAAATTATCTTCCCGTAACATTAATATTTTAGATGCCGCCAGCTCTCTTTTTTTTGGTTTAGTTGCTTTTTTCTTTAGCTCTCGAATGATTCTAGGAGCAAAAGATATGTATGTTTTCCAAGAAGAAACCATGCTTCTAGCCTTTCCTATTTGGGTTCCCTTTTTACCAGTAATTCTTTCATTTTTCCTGCTTACAATTTGTTGTTTTTATACGTTTATCTTAAAAATAAATGAAATATTGGAACATTAGTTATAATGGATAAATTTACACTTGGCATAATAGCTTTCCCAATTTTGTTTTTAATGATGGCGTTACGAATTCCTATTGGTCTTTCAATGCTAATTGTAGGCTGTTCGGGGACTATTTTAATAGCAGGCTGGCTACCAATTTTGTCTCAAGTCAAAACGAGTGCATGGCATCTATTTTCAAACTACTCTCTATCAGTAATTCCTCTTTTTTTATTAATGGGAAATTTTGCTGGCAAAGCTGGTATGAGTGAAGCTTTATTTAAGTTTACAGGTGCTTGCTTGGGTCATCGAAAAGGTGGAGTTGCTATGGCAGCCATAGGAGCATGCGCTGGCTTTGGAGCAATTTGTGGATCTTCTCTAGCTACAGCCGCTACTATGGGAAAAGTTGCTCTTCCAGAATTAAGAAGGCTTGGATACTCTGGCGCATTAAGCACTGGCACATTAGCAGCTGGAGGAACCTTAGGCATATTAATACCTCCATCAGTTATTCTAATAATATATTCTATTTTAACAGAACAAAACATAGCCAAGATGTTTTTAGCTGCCTTTATACCAGGTATTCTAGCAGCACTAGGTTACATATTAGCCATAGCACTATATGTAAGATTTGTTAAAGACTCTGGACCTACAAACGCAAGAATAGGTTGGAAAGAAAGGTTCTCATTATTTAGAAATATATGGCAAATTATTCTTATTTTTATTGTTATGATTGGTGGTATTTACTTAGGGTGGTTTACTCCAACTGAAGGCGGAGCAATTGGCGCTGGTGGTGCGGGTATAATTGCAATGTTAAGTAAAAATTTTAAACTTAATGACTTAATAGATGTGATTGAGAGTACCGCAGTTACTTCTGCAATGATATTTTTAGTTTTATTAGGTGCTGAGTTTTTTAACTCTTTCATTGCTCTTACTCAATTGCCTAATCAGCTAGGAGAAATTGCATTAAAAAACAATTTATCTCCCTATTTAATTGTTGCTTGTATTTTGATATTATATTTATTTCTAGGCTGTTTGATGGATAGTTTAGCAATGATATTATTAACTATACCTGTTTTTTTCCCTTTGATTATGAATCTTGATTTTGGAATGACTGCTGAGGAAACAGCAATATGGTTTGGTATTTTAACCCTTATTGTTGTTGAGGTAGGATTAATTACACCACCAGTTGGCTTAAACGTTTTTATAATAAACAAAATGGCTGGCGATGTAAGTATCTCAGATACATTTAAAGGTGTTTTACCGTTTTTATTTAGTGATATAATTAGAGTTGTTATTTTATTCCTGTTTCCTGGAATTACACTTTTTTTATTAAAAATATTTTAAAATGAATGATCATAACAAAAAACAGCTATGGAAATTAATACAATTAACAGGAGATTTTTTACTTAATAAATTACCCGATCATCCTAATCATCCAAATGGCAGGAACCCATATGCTCATGTCGCCTTAAAAGTTAAAACTAAATTTGGATCAAGTTACAAAGATCTGCCTGATGATAAAATTAATGAAGTGATCGAATATTTAAAATCTATCAAAAACACAGAAGTCTGAATTCATAATCTTGTTTAAAGAAAGGATTTAACTTTTGATAACAACTCTGCGTTTACAGAACGATATTCATCATTAGATCTTTTTTTATGCCTTCGAGAACCAGGGAGTCTAACACCGTCAATTGATAATAATTTTTGAAAAAAATCTTCACAGTGTTTCTCCCAGCTTGAATCACCAATTATTTCTGGATTTAAAGCCATTATAAACTCACCACCACTTGGAGGCCCTCCATCATTATTATCATTTTCTTGAGCCTCATAGGAAAAGACATCTCCCGTTAAACCAGCCGCAAATAGTTCAACCATCATAGAAATAGCTGACCCTTTATAACCTCCAAAAGGTAATAAAACCCCTTTTAAAACTTCTTTAGGATCATTTGATGGCTCGCCATTTTCACCAAGTCCAACGCCATCTGGAAGCATATGTCCATCTCTGGCAGCAATCATCACTTCACCTTTAGCCATAGTTGCTGTAGCCATATCAAACACTACTGGAAAATTATTCTTTCTAGGCCATGCCATTGAAATAGGGTTTGTACCAAAAAAAGCTTCCTTAGCTCCTGCTGGTGCTACTGATGGCTTAAATGCAGTGCATGCAACCCCTACTAAATTTTGTTGAGCTAAATATTCAGTTTCTGGCCAAAGGGCTGCAAAATGATAGCATCCTTTAATACTTAAAACAGATATTCCATTAGTTTTTGCTGCCTCAGCAAGCATAGGTAATGCTTTTTCATGAGCGGTTGATGCAAAACCATTATCGGCATCACATTGTAGAATTACAGGTGTAACATTTTTTACTTTTGGAGATGCTTTACCGTTTACTTTCCCTGATTTTAAGGATGCCACGTAGCCTGGCACTCTAAAAAGACCATGTGAACTAGCTCCATCTTCTTCAGCCTTTGTAATAGTTTTTGCTAATGCTTTTGCGTTATGTAAATCACACCCTTGTTTTTGTAAAACTTCAGTTACTAACATTTTGATTTCATCTAGTTTGATTTTAATAACATCATTCATTCTCATTTCCTTATTTCAATTTAAGTGCAGCTCTAAGATCAATCATTACAGGAGCATTTTGAGGTAATCTTGTAACTGCGAACACAGACCTTGGGTGCTTGCCATTTTCTGCTAATTTCTCTATGAACACATTAGAAGCAAAATCTGCTAATCTAGATATTCCGTCATAATTTTCTTTACAAGAAACATAAACTTTAAGATCTAATATTGATTCAATTTCACTGTTGTTATTCTTGGCTGCTATTTCCAACCAAGAGAATGCATGTGTTGCACAAAGGCTCATTTGTCTTGATGCTTCTTCTTCAGTTATACTTTCTGCAACTCTTCCTATATTTTTTACAGCTCCATTCTCTTTTGCTAATTGCCCTGCTAAATAAACAATATTGTTATGAACCTTAAACGGTAAATAATTAAAATCTGGTTTTCCTGGTTCCATTGATTTCTCTTGAAAGTAATATTTAAAAAGCTTTATTTAACACTTTATATTAAATAAATTATCTGTAAACTGAATGAAATTTTAGTTCGGAGGAATAAATGAAAAAATCAATACCATTGTTATCACTATTGACAGTTGGTCTAATATTTGGAGGACCTATTGATAGTGTCAAAACTTCAGCTTTAGCAGCTAACCATGGAAAAAAAGTAAGTTGGAATCTTTCCACATGGGGCAAAAGGAGAGCCTTTACAGAAGGTATAGAAGCAGTTTCTGCTTATGTTGCTGACAAATCAGACGGTCACTTTACTATTAAAATAAATTATGGTGGCACCTTATCTAAGCCAAGAGAAAACTTAGACGGGATATCTCTAGGAGCCTTTGAGGCAGCAACTTTCTGTGCTTCATATCATGCTGATAAAAATAAATCAGTAACCGTTTTAGAACTTCCATTTTTACCAATCACAAACGGTGATGCTCAAAAGGCTGCTGACTTAGCCGTATATAATCATCCAGCAACTATTAAAGAAATGAAAAAATGGAATGCTAAACTCTTAATGTCTGCTGCCTTGCCACAATATGAGTTTATGGGAAGAGGAAAAGAACCAAGAACGCTTGCAGATTTTAAAGGTATGAGAGTGAGAGCTCTTGGTGGAATTGGTAAAGCAATGAAAGTAATCGGTGCGGTTCCTACTACTGTTACAGCTCCAGAAACATATAGAGCCATTGAAACAGGAACAGTTGATGCAGCAGCATTCGCTTTTTATTCACATTTTTCATATAAAATTAATGAAGTTTCAACATGGAGAACTACAAACCTTTCACCTGGTTCGGTAAATTGTCCAATGGTTGTAAATATTGATGCTTACAATAGTTTATCTGATAAGAATAAAAAAATCTTAACAGATGCTGTAAGTGCAGGTTATGCGGCCTTAGATAAAGCTTATTCAGCTTCCATTGATAAGTATACTCCTGTTGCAGAAAAACAAGGCATCAAGAAAATCACTTATACTGAAGCCGAATTAAACGCTTTTAGAAAAGCTGCGGCACAACCTGTATGGGATCAGTGGATTAAAGAAGCTAATGCAGTAGGACTTCCTGCTCAAGAACTTCTTGACCTAGTTCTCAAAACAGCAAAAGAAGCTAGCAAATAGTATAATTTAAAGGAGGATGGAACATATTCATCCTCCTTTCCTAGGTAAAATATGATAAATTATTTTGATAAATCATTAACCAAATTTGAAAATTTTTTAACTGCATTTTCAGCTTTTGCTATATTTTTTTTAATGATAACTGCAACTGTACAAATAGTTAGCAGAAAATTATTAAATCTACCTATCCCTGGCTATATTGACTTTGCAGAACAATCAATAGCTATATTTGCTTTCATTGGTATTGCATACTGCCAAAGACTTGGTGGTCATGTTAGAATGGAAATTTTTCTATCTGCTTTAAAAGGACGTTCGAAGTGGATAGCTGAAGCCATTCAAACTGCTGCTACTATTTTTATAATTGTTATTTTAACCTACTACTCATTTAAACACTTTCAAAGAGCATGGGTTATAGGTGACAGCACAATTGATATTCAATTACCAACTTGGCCTTCTAAGTTGATGATACCTATAGCCTTTGCTGCTTTAGCTTTGAGGCTAACTATACAATTTGCCGGATATGTAAGATTAATAATTAACCCAAACCTTGAGCCAATCGGAGTGCCTCTTATAGTAGATGTTGCAAATCAAGCAAAACAAGAAGCATCACAAGTCAATGAAGAAAAAAGTGTAAGGAATTAATTTTGGACCCTCTTCAGATAGGTATAACAGTTACATCGGCAATGATGTTATTGATTTTCTTTGGAATGCGAGTGGCATTTGCAAGTGCTTTAGCTGGAACCGTTGGCTTAGTATGGATCTTATCTACAAAACTAGGGCTTGAAAAAGCTTTATTTGCAGGCCTCGGTATGGCTGGGACAATACCTCATTCGAAGGCAGTTACGTACGCTTTATCTATCCTACCTATGTTTATTTTAATTGGTTTTTTAGCATTTCATGCAGGTTTAACAAAATCTTTATTTGAGGCAGCCAAAAGATGGTTAGGTAGATTACCTGGAGGGCTGGCCGTAGCAACAGTTTTTGCCACAGCTGGCTTTGCTGCAGTTTCTGGAGCAAGCACTGCTACAGCTGCCGTATTTGCAAGAGTTGCCATTCCTGAAATGCTTAAAGATGGATATGACAAAAAGCTTGCGGCCGGAGTTGTGGCTGCCGGAGGAACATTAGCAACTTTAATACCACCTAGTGCAATCTTAGTTATATACGCCATAATAGTAGAAGAATCTGTTGGTCAACTTCTGCTAGCTGGCTTCCTACCTGGAATTGTTTCTGCTTTAATATATGGCTTGATAATTGTTAGCATAGTATCTTTCAAACCTGAAATGGGTCCTAAAACTAGAATTTTTTCCTTTAAAGAAAAAATTGTTTCTTTACCAGGTACAGTGCCAATTTTTTCAGTTATAATTATAATTTTTGGTTCTATGTATTTTGGTTGGGCAACACCAACTGAAGCAGGAGCTCTTGGAGCTTTCGTCGTATTTGTTATTGCAGTTTTAAAAGGTATGAAAGCAAGCGCTTTAAAGTCAGCACTTTATGAAACAGCAAAACTAACAGTAATGATTTTTTCAATTATATGGGGTGTTTTAGTATATGTTCGTTTTCTAGGTTTTGCTGGATTACCAGATGCCTTTAGTAACTGGATCACTTCTCTAGATTACCCACCTCTGGCAATTTTATTATGTATATTATTGGTATATGCAATTTTAGGTATGTTTATGGACGCTATTGGAATGTTGTTGTTAACATTGCCTGTTGTTCAACCTGCTGTAATTGCTTTAGGTTATGATCCTATTTGGTTTGGGATTATAGTTGTGAAAATGGCAGAGCTTTGTCTAATCACACCTCCGATTGGTTTGAATTGTTTTGTAGTCAGCGGTGTGCGGCCAGATATTCCAGTACAAGACGTTTTTAGAGGATGTGCGCCGTTCTTTGTGGCTGATGTCATTACAGTGGGAGTTCTAATTGCTTTCCCAAGCATAGTCTTGTTTTTACCAAATGCTATGCAATTAAGTTAGTTAAATTAACTAATCTTTTTTTCATTGTTTCAAAATATGATGCTGGACAAAGAATTGTATAACTTTGAGATTGTTTATTACATAAAATTAAACAGTTAATTTTATTAATAGATGCTCTTATTGCACTTTCTTTTTTGAATAAATCTAGATCTAGAGTTAATAGTTTTTCAAGCAAGGATTTTGTCAATTTCCCTTCTAAATTGAGCGTAATCCACCCACCTGTTTGATCTGTAATTGACGCTAAGTTATGACATGTATTCATAACATCATCGTATTTTTTTTTAGTGACAACAAAATAGCTATTAGCCCTTAACCAGATAACTATAGAATTCTTGTCCATAGTAAATTTACCAATGTTTGGTAGCTCTAATAAAAAAAATTTTTTAAATTTTTGACTGAGCTGTTCTCTTTCGTTTTTATACTCAGTAATTGAGAATATATTACTTGTTTGGTATGATTTTACTATTAAGTTTTCATTTTCTATCAAAATTTCAGAAGTTAATTTAGATGGGGATAATGTTTGTATTTTAAGCACGTAACTTATCTCCATTAGGGTCAACAAAAACTGGGCTACATATTTCTGCTAAAAATTCCTTTTTTAAAATTGGGTTTATCACATTAACTTTATCACCATAACGATTAGTACCATTTTTTAAAAAACCAAGAGCTATAAAGCTACCTAAAGTAGGAGAGAAACAAGATGATGTAATGTAACCTTTATCATTTTGGGGACTCACCTTACTACTTAAATCAAATAAATGTGATCCAGAAATTAATTGATCATTAGAGTTTATTGGCTTTATACCTACCAACTTTAGGACATCAGTTTGATTTAAGCCTTCTCTTTTGGACAAAACAGTTCCAATACTATCCTTATTGTTAGATACCATTTTTCCCATATTTAAATTCAATGCAGTAGTTGTTCCGTTTAATTCAGCACCAGCAGCATGCCCTTTTTCTATTCTCATAACACCAAGCGCTTCAGTTCCATAAGGTATTATATTTTCCTCTTTTCCTATTTCCATAATGTAATTTACAAATGACAATGCATATTGAGTTGGAAATGATAACTCATATGCCAATTCTCCTGAGAATGAAATTCGAAATAATCTTGCTACAATACCACCACAAATAGATATTTCTTTACAAGCCATAAAAGGGAAATTTTCATTACTTATATTAAATTCTGGATCAACAATTTTAGAAAGAATTTTTCTAGAATTTGGTCCAGCAATTGCGATTTGAGCCCATGCATCTGTCGTGGAAATAAGATGGACTTCCATATCTGGCCATAAGCATTGGTGACAAAATTCTAAATGCCTATATACACTCTCTGCGTTGGCGGTCGTCGTGGTCATTATAAAATGATTCTCACCCATTCTGGCCGTAGTTCCGTCATCCATAACAAGGCCATCTTCTCTTAACATTAATCCATAACGAACTTTACCCACCGGTAATTTTGCAAAAGCATTGCAATAAATTTTATTGATAAATTCTTGAGCGTCTTTTCCTTGAATATCTATTTTACCCAGGGTGGAAACATCACAAAA
>Ga0222716_10004110_pt1 | contig 11469 bp, 17 predicted proteins | sample C33_13DmetaG_FD_165044 | JGI IMG/M metagenome (GOLD analysis project Ga0222716, IMG submission 165044) | Estuarine water microbial communities from San Francisco Bay, California, United States - C33_13D | ecosystem: Environmental > Aquatic > Marine > Unclassified | place: USA: California... | reverse complement strand
GGTTAAGAACTTAATTGATAGCGAGGAGTTTCGAGATGTCTTCCCTAATGTCAGTCTTGCGTCAGACGCTAAAGCGAGTGGTCGATGGAGTACGAACGGTGGCGGCGAGTATTATGCGGTGGGTGTTGGAGGTGCCTTGGCAGGCCGTGGTGCGGATTTGGCGATCATTGATGACCCGGTTTCGGAACAAGACGCGCTGAGTGCGACTGCGTTAGATAATATTTACGAGTGGTACACCTCTGGCCCGAGGCAGCGTTTACAGCCCGGTGGTTCGATTATCATTGTTATGACGCGGTGGTCGATCAGGGATTTGACTGCGAAGGTTTTGGCGAAGCAAAGCGAGAAAGGTGCGGATAAGTGGGATATTGTTGAGTTTCCTGCGATTATGCCGTCTGGAGATCCCCTTTGGCCTGAGTTTTGGAGCTTAGACGAGCTTGAGAGCGTTAAGGCGTCTATTCCTGTAGCTAAGTGGAATGCGCAGTATATGCAGAACCCTACTGCGGAAGAGGGTGCGATTATTAAGCGTGAGTGGTGGAACATTTGGGAAAAGGACGATCCGCCTACGTGCAGCTATATTATTCAAAGTTATGATACTGCCTTTAGTAAGGGTGACAGGGCTGACTATAGTGCGATTACGACTTGGGGCATTTTTCATTACGATGAAACGCGAGAGGATCACATTGTGTTGCTTGATGCTGTTAGGGGGCGCTGGGAGTTTCCAGAGTTAAAGCAGCAGGCGCATGATTTGTATGAATTGTATGAGCCTGACATGGTTCTTGTGGAGCAGAAGGCGAGTGGTATGCCGTTGACGCAGGAGTTGCGTAGGATGGGTATTCCTGTGACGCCGTTTACGCCGAGCCGTGGCGCGGACAAGTTTACGCGGATGCATGCGTGTGCGCCTGTGTTTGAGAGTGGTATGGTGTGGTGTCCTGACACGAATTTTGCTGATGAAGTTATGGAAGAATGCGCTGCATTTCCAAATGGTGAACATGATGACTTGGCGGATTCGATGACTCAGGCTATACTGCGTTTTAGGCAAGGTGGTTTTATCACTACTCCGAGTGACTATGACGACGAAGATGAACTGGCGTTTGCACGTCGAAAAAGGGAATATTACTGATGCACTGCAACACAGGAGCTAAGAAAATGATGTATGGTGGGAAAGTTAAGAAGATGAAAAGTGGTGGTCTTGTTGGCGGTCAGCATAAGTTGGACAAAAACAAAGACGGCAAAATCTCTGGCGCGGACTTTAAAATGATGGAGTACGGAGGAGAAGTTAAGAAAATGAAGTACGGCGGTCAGGTCGGAAAATGCAGAGGCGGTGGTGCAGCTATCGCGGGAACTAAGTTTACAGGATGTAAATAATGGCTAAAATCGTTATCAACATTGACATGGATGAGCTTAGGTCTGGTATCAACCAAGTTGTTGATGACGATATGTATGAGGCGGAAGAGGAGTTTGTTTGTCCTCTTTCGACTCAAGACGCAGATTTAAACGATAAAAACCGTGAGTATGCCATACAGGAATATGCTTACGGTCATTCTGTGAAGAATTGGGAAAAAAAGAAAGAAATCTGCGGAACCTGTGAATACTACAACATTCGCTCCAAGATGCTTGATTGCATTGAGAATGGCATTGGAATGGATGAGGGCGACGAGGTTGGGTATTGTACTAAACTGGATTTCACCTGCATGGCTGAGAATGTTTGCAATGCTTGGGAAAAAGGCGGTCCTATGACTGACTTTGATGACATTGACGAACTGGAGCCACTTGAAGGCAATGAGAAGGACATTTTCTAATGGCTATAGAACGCGGTCTAGGTGCGGGTGGATTGCCCGAAGAACCAATGGTTCCACAGGGGCCAACATTTGAGAATGTGATTGATTTGGCTGCACAGCCCGGAATTACTGAGTTTGATGACGGTAGCGCCGTTGTGGGTGAGTATGAGGAGCCTATGGAGGCTCCTGTTAGCGTTCCGTTTGATGGAAACTTGGCTGAAGTTATTGACGAAGCCGAGTTGGGTTTGATTTCATCTGATTTGGTTGGTTCGATTGAGGATGACTTGTCCTCTCGTGAAGACTGGGAAGATACATACAAAACTGGCCTTGAGTTTTTAGGGATGAAGACTGAAGAGCGCACAGAACCGTTTGAAGGGTCTTCTGGCGTTATTCATCCATTATTGGCTGAGTCTGTCACACAGTTCCAAGCGCAAGCGTATCGTGAGTTGTTGCCTGCAACTGGACCTGTTCGCACGTCTGTCATTGGTGCGCAAAATGAAATGCTTGTAAAGCAGTCTGAGCGCGTTAAAGACTACATGAACTATATGATTACCTACAAGATGGAAGAGTACGATCCAGAGTTGGATCAAATGCTGTTTTATCTTCCTGTCATTGGTTCTACGTTTAAGAAAGTTTACTTTGATCCGCTAAAGCAACGCGCTGTTAGCAAGTTTATACATGCTGAAGACTTGATTGTGCCATATGGTGCAACTGACTTGGTGTCTTCTCCGCGCATTACGCATCGAATTTCGATGGATTCTAATGAAATCCGCAAGATGCAGCTTGTTGGCTTTTATCGTGATATTGATCTGCCAACTTCTTCTGAGGGTAGTTCATATGAAGCTGATGAAGTTGAAGAATCAATTGATGATATTCAAGGCGTTCATCCTAGCGGACCATCTGAAGAGTTAACACTTTATGAAGTTCATACGAGCCTTGATATTCAGGGCTTTGAGGATATGGGGGTCGATGGTCAGCCAACTGGCTTGAAGTTGCCTTATATTGTGACGATTATTGCGGATTCAGGCGATGTTTTGTCTATTCGCCGCAATTACACTGAGGCTGATCCGATTAAGAGTGCGAAACAATATTTCGTACATTATAAATTTCTGCCCGGTCTGGGGTTCTATGGCCTTGGCTTGACGCATATGATTGGTGGTTTGGCGCAAGCCTCTACGTCTATTCTGCGTCAGCTAATTGATGCAGGTACGCTCTCCAACTTGCCTGCGGGTTTTAAAGCCCGTGGCGCTCGTATTCGTGATGAAGATGCTCCTCTACAGCCGGGTGAGTTCCGCGATGTCGATGTGGTTGGAGGCACCCTGCAAGGCTCTCTGATGCCCCTCCCCTTCAAAGAGCCTTCAGGGACGCTTTATAACCTTTTAGGCACTCTCGTGGACGCAGGACGCCGCTTTGCGTCTATGGCTGACTTGAAGGTTGGTGAGATGGGCGGTGAAACGCCCGTTGGCACAACGATGGCGATTATGGAGCGCGGAACAAAGGTTATGTCCGCGATTCACAAGCGTCTTCATTACTCACAAAAAATTGAGTTCAAACTTCTAGCCCAGATTTTCGCAGAAACGGTGCAGGCATATCCATATCAGGCAGATATGCAGATGGGTCCTGAGATTTTTGTGCAGGATTTTGGACCTCAAATTGATGTTTTGCCAGTTTCTGATCCAAACATCTTTTCGATGTCGCAGCGAATTGCTTTGGCGCAAACTGAGCTACAGTTAGTTCAGTCTAATCCACAGATACATGGTGGCCCACAAGGGCTATATGCTGCTTATCGTAAGATGTATGAGGCACTGGGCGTAACAAACATTGATGCGATATTGCCGCCTCCTCCACAGCCTCAACCAGTGAATCCATCAAAAGAAAATCAAAACGCTCTTATGGGCGCTCCTTTGCAAGCGTTTCCTGATCAAGATCATGAGGCGCACATTGAAACACACATGGCGATTATGTCCACACCTGCGATGCAGTTGAATCCACAGGCTCTTGTTACACTCCAAGGGCATATTCAAGAGCATATTGGAATGCTTGCAGAAAATCAGGCACAGCAGGAAGTTATGTCTCAGATTCCACCAGAGCAAATGCAGATGATGCAGCAACAAGCTCAAATGCAACCTCCACAAATGGGACCTCAAGGGCCAATGCCACAAGATCCAATGCAAATGATGATGATGCAATTTAAGCCTCAAATAGATGTAAGAGCCGCGCAAATAGCGGCGGACATGACAGAGCAACTTGTGCAGGCTATGTCTCCAGAGGGCCAAACGGAAGATCCGCTAGTGGCAATCAGGCAGCAAGAATTGCAACTGAAGGCCGCAGATATGCAGCGTAAGCAAGGTGAATTTGAAGCACGTCAGGAGATGGAGCGTGAGAAAGAGCGCAATGATGTGTTAATCGCGCAGCAACGTATTGATGCTCAAGAAAAGGCTATAGATGAGCGTTCCCGCGTTGCTGAAGAACGCATTCAGACCCAGAGAGATATTGCTGCGGTGAATGCCCAAATGAAAGGACAGTAAAATGAGTTCATCTGTTAGGGAGAAAATAGTTGAGCAGATTCGCGCAGCTAAAAAAATAGCAAGGGAGGCTGAACATGCCATTAAAGAAGGGGTCAAGTCAGCGAGTGATAAGCTCAAACATATCGAAGCTGAAGGCAGAGGGAAAGCCGCAAAAACAAGCAGTAGCGATAGCTCTAAGCCAAGCAGGAAAGTCCGAGCGCGGACGGAAAAAGGCCACTTCGTCAAAGATGATCCGAACACCCCAGAAAACGAAGCGTGGGTTGAAGAAAAGCCAAAGCCAAAGAAAAAAGCCCCAGCCAAAAAGAAAACCAGTAAAAAAAGCTAACGGTGGGGTGATTAGCAGGTTTAGCAGAATTGCTAGACCCCAGAGATTCCAAGGTATTTTCTGATTTTATGGTAATTATACTTGTGCTTTCCAAATAATCGCATACTATATGCGGTATGGACGCACTAAATCTTGCAGAATATCTCTTGAAAAACATACGTGAGCGCGATGTGCGTCTAAAAGACAAGCTCGCGGATGGTTCGATACAGGCTTTTGACGAGTATCGGTATATCGTAGGCGAAATACGCGGAATGTCCTACGTTGAACAGGAAATCAAAACCGCGATGAAAGGCATAGAGTACGCAGATGACTAATAAGTTATTTGTGCCAGATCACGTTGCAAAGGCAGCGAGAAAGGCAATAAAAGAAAACGCAGAAATGCCAAAACCTATAGAAAATGCTTTTGGTAAAGGTGCGGCAAATAAAAACGAAGATGATCCATCCCAAATGGAAACATCTGCACTAGAGAGATTACCACAGCCAACAGGCTATCGTGTTCTCATCATTCCCTATTATCCAAGTGCGCAAACAAAAGGCGGTTTGTACGTTCCAGATCAGGTTCGTGACCGTGAAGCCTTTGCGACTGTAGCTGCTTATGTGGTTAAATTGGGTCCAGACGCATACAAAGATTCCCAAAAGTTCCCAAATGGTCCTTGGTGTAGTGAAAAGGATTGGGTTCTTATAGGAAGATATGCTGGAAATAGGTTCAAAGTGGAAGGTCTTGAGGTTCGTATTATAAATGACGATAATATTATCGCAACGATTCTTGACCCAAAAGACATTTCTTATGTATAAGGTAATGGAGAGCAAGGAAAATGGCTATGGCTGAAGACATTCGTGAAGACGAAGACATCGAAGAAGCTACGTCTGTTGATTTTGATGACGACGATCAAGACGTTGAAATTGAAATGTCTTCGGACGAAGAAGAAGAAACCCGAACAAATGTTCGTAAAGATTCTTCAGGAGACGAAGAGCTAGATAGCTACAGTGAATCTGTTCAGCGTCGAATCAATCAACTAACGGCAAAACGTAAGCAGGCAGCAGAGGAAGCTCAAGCTGCTGTTCAGTATGCCCAGCAAGTGCAAGCTGAAAATCAGCAAATGCGGCAGCGTTTGCAGCAATTAAACGGTGCATACAACAATGAAGCGGAAAGCCGTCTAAACGCTCAAGAATATCAAGCCACTCGCGCTTTGCAGGAAGCAAATGAAGCTGGCGATTATGAAAAAGTTGCAAAGGCACAGCAGGCACTAGCAAAAATTGCTATGGCAAAAGAAAAAGTTAGTGAGCAAAAAGCAAGAATTGCGCGTCAAAATCAAGAGCAGGAAGCTCAACAAACGCAGCAAGCTCAAGCCCCGCAACAACAATATGTTCAACCACCACAACAGCAGCCACAGCGTGATCCCAAGCTGGAAAGGTGGATGGAAAAGAATCAATGGTTTGGGTCAGATAGAATCATGACCCGCGCTGCTCAAGCAATTCATGAGCAACTCGTATTAGAGGAAGATTACGATCCTACAAGCGACGATTACTACAAAGAAATCGACTCTCGTATGCGTAGGGAAATGCCTCATAAGTTTAAGGATAAACGGTCCAACGCCCAGACCGTTGCTCCTGCGTCTGGTAACGGACGGTCTGTAAAGTCAGGGCGGAAAAAGTCGGTGGAACTTACACCCGGTCAAGTGGCGTTTGCCAAAAAAATGCGCATCCCTCTGGAAAGATATGCGAAAGAAGTCGCTCGTTTAGAGCAAAACAGGAGAGATTGATATGGCTGACAGGACATCACGCGAAGTACAATCGCGGGAGCGCACAGAGCGCAAAATGGAATGGCGTCCCGGTACAGCCTTAGACGCTCCTGAACCTCCCATTGGATATGTTCATCGTTGGATTCGTGAATCTGTGATGGAGTTCGATGATAAAACTAACGTTTTTAAGAAACGGCAAGAAGGCTGGGACCTCGTTCGCGCAGAGGATTACCCAGATTGGATTGGACCTGTAGTAGACGAGGGTCGTAACGCTGGTGTCATTGGCAACGGCGGTCTTGTTCTCGCACGAATGCCCGTCGAAATGGTTGAGCAGCGGAAGAATCACTATAAAGGTGTGACTAAAAATCAAATGGACGCAGTGGACAATGACTGGATGCAAGAAAACAATCCAGCCATGCCGAAACTTGCTCCGCAACGTAAATCTTCTGTCTCGTTCGGCTCTAGTCGAAAAGGCGGATAAATTGAAGGATAAAGAAAATGGCTAATCAAGATGCCTCTTTTGGCCTTCGTCCAGTTCGTACAAGCATTAGCTCACAACAGCAAAACCGTTATCGGATTGCTTCAGGCTATGCTACCGCTATTTTCCAAGGCGACCTTGTTGCTATGGTAACTGGTGGTGGTATTGAGCGTGTTGCCGCAGGAGGATCAGGTTTGATCCTTGGTGTGTTCAACGGTTGCTTCTATACCGATCCAACAACTGGCAAGCCAACTTTTTCAAACAGCTACCCCGGTAGCGTTTCAGCATCTGACATCATAGCAAACGTTATTGATGATCCGGGTGCAACATTCGAAGTACAAGCAAACGCTGCATTCCCTGTAGCTGACCTAGCAGGTAACTTCGACATCGTAGACCAATCACCAGTTGGCGATACCACATCAGGTATCTCTCGCTTGGAATTGGCTGTATCAACTGGCGCGACAACAGCAACATTGCCGTTGAAAGCCATTGATATTTCTCAAGACCCTGAGAACAGCGATGTATCAGCCGCGAACACAAACGTGATCGTAAAAATCAACAACCACCTGTTCAGCGGTGGAACCGCTGGCTTGGCATAAGGAGATTGAGTTATGGCTATTTCACGCTCCCAACTCGTCAAAGAACTTGAGCCGGGCCTGAACGCTCTATTCGGTATGGAATATGACCGCTATGAGAATCAGCATGCAGAAATCTTCGATACGGAAACATCAGACCGTGCATTCGAAGAGGAGGTCATGCTGGTCGGATTTGGGAATGCTCCCACAAAATCCGAAGGTTCTGGCGTTGAGTTCGACAATGCAAATGAAGCATACACTGCTCGTTATACACACGAAACAGTGGCACTTGCATTCGCATTGACTGAAGAAGCAATCGAAGACAACCTGTATGATCGTCTTGGTGCGCGTTATACGAAGGCGCTTGCGCGTTCTATGGCTCACACTAAGCAGGTCAAAGCGGCTGCTGTTCTTAACAATGCGTTTGACAGCAACTTTGCAGGTGGCGATGGTAAAGAGCTTTGTGCGACTGATCACCCTCTCGCGGGTGGTGGTACATTCCGCAACGAGCCGTCAACAGCAGCAGACTTGAACGAAACTTCGCTTGAGAACGCTTTGATTGACATCTCTACCTTCGTTGATGAACGCAACATGATCATTGCTCTACGTGGCACCAAGTTGATCATTCCACCACAACTGCAATTCGTTGCAGACCGCTTGTTGGAATCGACTCTTCGTGTTGGCACAGCAGACAATGATGTGAACGCGATTCGTAACATGGGTATGCTTCCAGAGGGTTACACTGTTAACCACTTCTTGACAGACCCAGATGCGTTCTTCATCAAAACTGATGCGCCTAACGGATTTAAGCACTTTGAGCGTTCTGCAATGAGAACGAACATGGAAGCTGATTTCGACACAGGCAACATGCGCTTTAAGGCTCGTGAACGCTATAGCTTCGGCTTTAGTGATCCACGCGCAGTATTCGGTTCCCCCGGAGCCTAAAGTGTGTTACAGTAAGGAGGACTGATGGTTTTTCATTAGTTCTCCTCCCTGTTTAACTTGGGGCAGCTTCGGTTGCCCCTTTCTTTTTGTCTTAATTATGTTATTCTGATTTTATCCCTGACAGTCGCATGGTGCGGCTGACACTAGCCACGACAGGAGATACACATGGCTAACACAACTTTTAGCGGTCCAGTACGCTCAAAAGGCGGATTCAAGGAAATTGATGAAAACGCTACAACTGGTGCAATCACAGAGAACATTTCTATCACACACGATGGAACAAACAGCGTTGTGATTATCAAAGACCTACCAACTTCTGATCCATCTGTTGCAGGACAATTGTACAGCAACTCAGGTGTCTTGACTGTCTCCGCAGGATAAGGAGATAGATCATGGCTGACGCAGTAACGTCCCAAACACTTATCGACGGTGACAAAAAAGCTGTTATGAAGTTCACCAATATCTCTGACGGTACTGGTGAATCAGCAGTTGTTAAAGTTGATGTAAGTGCGTTAGCCGCCGATTCTCAAGGCCGCACATGTACTGGTGTGGCTATTGAGCGTATTTGGTGGCAGTGTATTGGTATGAAAGTGCAAATCTTATGGGATGCAACTTCTGACCAATTTTGTATTGAGCTAGGTGAAAATCAAAGCGGCAATCATGATTATACTGTTTTTGGCGGTCTGACGAATAACGCAGGTGCTGGAAAAACAGGTGATGTTGCTTTTACCACTATAGGTCACACAAGCGCGGATACTTATACAATTATTCTCTATATGAGAAAAGAGTATGGCTAACTTTCGTTCCATAACGCAAGTTGGAACATCTGAGCCATTTGAGCTACAGGTGGCCCGTGGTCAAATCACGGGTCATAAAACGACATTTAAGTTTGGTTACAACAACGATGTCGGAGACTCAAAAGAAACCATCTGGGAACAAGGTGGTTTGTATTCCTACCCCCCATCAGCCACGGTGATGACTATATCAAGCAGTTCGGCTAACGACACTGCCGCAGGTACTGGTGCAAGAACGGTTGAAGTTTTTGGCCTAGATGGTGACTACAACGAAATAAACGAAGTTGTCACGTTGAATGGGCAAACTGCTGTTAACACCACAAAATCTTACCTACGGATAAATCGCGGCATTGTTCGTAGTGCGGGTAGTGGTGGCGCAAATGCTGGTATAATCTACGCTGGCACAGGAACAGTGACCACTGGAGTTCCTGCTAACATTTATCTTCTTATTAATGGCGATGGTGATAATCAAACATTAATGGGTCTTTGGACAGTTCCCGCAGGATATACAGCCTTTCTTACAAAGATGGCTTTGTCCACAGGTACATCAACTCAGACACCTGCTATTCTGAATGCGAGTCTTGTTGCTAGGCCATACGGAGAAGTCTTCCAGATAAAAGAAAGATTTACTCTTACAGATGGCGCACACGAGCAATTTTACACTTTTCCATTAAGGTTCACAGAAAAAACAGACTTGGAGATGAGGGCGTTTTCTTCCTCTGGATCTGTTAACTTTGATGTTTCTGCGTCAATGGAGTTTGTCTATATAGAAAACGAGGATTGGACAAATGGCTCGTAAAAAAGAAAATCCAATACGCAAAACCACTGGTAAAGGCGGTAATTATCGCAAAACTAAAGCTGGTGCAGGAATGACCAAAAAGGGTGTTGCCGCGTATCGTAAAGCAAATCCCGGCTCTAAACTTAAAACCGCAGTTACAGGAAAAGTTAAGCCCGGTAGTAAAGACGCTAAACGGCGCAAGTCATTCTGTGCGCGTTCTGCGGGCCAAATGAAAAAGTTCCCAAAGGCGGCAAAAGATCCTAATTCAAGGTTGCGCCAAGCTCGTAAGCGTTGGAAATGCTAATGGCTGATAAAACTGTTCACGATTTGGAGTTGGAGCTAGTGAAGTTTCAGACACAACAAGATCATTTAGTGGAAAGCGTTGATAAGCTGAAAGATGACATGAAAGAAGTCAAGATCACTTTGTTTCAAGCAAAGTGGATGATTATTGGCGCTCTGCTTGTAGCTGGTTTAATGAACAGTGACACGCTTATGGAATCTATAATAGGGCTTGCTAAGTAATGGCGATAGGTCGTTCGCAAATGGCGCAGCAAGTGATGAAACCGCCTATGAAGAGGAAGAAAAATGCCAAAAGACGCATGTTATCGAAAGGTAAAAGCAAGGTACAAAGTTTTCCCAAGCGCATACGCAAGCGGAGCAATAGCAAAGTGTCGAAAAGTGGGCGCTAGTAATTGGGGAAATAGTAAGAAAAAGCCTGTAAAAAAGGCTATGGGTGGTGTTATTGAGCCATCAAACGAGTATCGCAAACGTCCAGTTCGCCGCATGATTGGAGGCGGTGAAGTTATTGCAAACGGTTGTGGCAAAGTTATGTCTAATCGCCGCAAAGTAACGAAGAAAAGCTAATGGCTGTACGGAAGACAAAAAAGGGTGCTGCACTTAAACGCTGGTTCAAGGAAGACTGGAAGGATGTTCGCACGGGCAAGGCGTGTGGGCGTCAAAAGGGTGAAAAGCGCGGAACTCCATATTGCAGGCCAACTAAGCGTGTAAGCTCAAAAACGCCAAAAACAGCTTCAGAGATGACATCAAGCGAAAAGCGTAGTAGAATATCTCAAAAGAAACGTCTTGGTCAGCCTGCTGGCAAACCGAAGCGCGTTAAATCGCTTAAAAGGAATAAGAAATGACCGTATCAGGCTCAACAGACTTTGAATTAGATGTAGCAGACTACATCGAAGAGGCTTTTGAGCGTTGTGGTTTAGAGGTCCGCACTGGTTATGACCTGAAAACCGCAAAAAGATCCATGAATTTAATGTTTGCTGATTGGGCAAATCGCGGTTTAAATCAATGGACGATTGAGCAAAGATCCTTCACGGTTACATCCAATGATGGCGATTATGATCTTGGCACTGATGTAATAGACGTTCTTTCACTTGTTGTGCGCTGTGATGGAACCGATTATGCACTAGACCGTATTGGTCGTGATGCATATTTAAATATTCCTACAAAAACCACTCAAGGACGCCCAACTCAATATTTTGTAGATCGTCAAATCACGCCTGTGTTAAAAA
>Ga0222716_10004109_pt1 | contig 11471 bp, 21 predicted proteins | sample C33_13DmetaG_FD_165044 | JGI IMG/M metagenome (GOLD analysis project Ga0222716, IMG submission 165044) | Estuarine water microbial communities from San Francisco Bay, California, United States - C33_13D | ecosystem: Environmental > Aquatic > Marine > Unclassified | place: USA: California... | reverse complement strand
TGGACTAAATTGTAGCGATCAAATTTGCGTGCCCGAAACAGTAGCTTGCAACGGTCAGCGGGCTCCCATGGGTTGCCATCCATATCGTGCGCTGTTCCGAACGAGTCATACCCGGTATAGGTCGCACTGTAATCTACTCCGCTTAAGTAAGCGTCCGCACTGGATCCGCCATGTGTCCCAAGTTCAACTATACTTCTCGGTTGCAATACCGATGATATCGCTTTGAAGACACGATACTTGTGAGTGAATTCCTCTCGTTGAGAGCAGTAATACTCTTTATCCCACTGGTTAAACACGCTGTATTCCTCCTCGGGAACCCAATCGTCCTGTTCAGCTACTGAGCTGATCCTCTCGCAGAGGTCTTTAATATCCATCGCTCTTTGGGAAATACTTTTCGATCACCTTTGCATAACCATCCACCATTCGCGCATACGAATACTCTCGGGCTCTTTTTGCTGATGCTTTGCTTTTAGCCATTAACTCGTCCTGGTTGTTGTAAATGTGTCGCATGATTTGTGCGGCATGATCTACATTCGGTTCAGCCCAGGCACCGTTACCCTCGTAATAGTGAGTAGCCGGGACCAAATCATAGTCGACCGGGTAGCACATATCCGTTTGCATGTATTCTGAAAAACCAAAAAACATGGGCAGAATACTTGGGCGGCCCATTGCAGCAGCTTCGTGCGGCATGAGTCCCCATCCCTCTCCCCGGCTCATGCATAGATAAACATCCAGAGACGCATACCAATCAGCGAGCTTGTCTTTTGGGAACTCGCCCTGGTCGATCACTATCCGGCCATCAGTGAATCCCGGGAGTGGATCTTTAGGGTATGCTTTGCAGTGAAGCTCGACTTCCTCTCTGCCCGTGGGAAATGCTCTAGTGAATGCTTCAACGCACTCGTCAAAACCTTTGCGAGGCCAACCGTGCCTAGTAATACCAGACGTACCGAATACCAGATGCTTGCGAACAGGAAACTCTCTGGGCTGGAACGCATCGGTATCGATCCCAAACTCGACTTTGTGCATCGGGGCTTTCACTCCCTGGCCGGATAGTGCTAGCATGTTTGCCATGGTTGGAATTATCAGCGCTTTGCAACGGTTCAGATTGCCGATCCAGTTCTGCGGGATCCTAGTAGTTTCCCACATGGTCGAATAAATCGTTCTTTGGGGATCGTCCGGATGCTGTTTCGGCGGATGCACAATTAACGTGGGAGCATCGAACTGAGGTTGCCTGGCTAGTATGCGATCATAACGCTTCGGGATAATGCGCGTCCACGCGTCATCATTGTATGGTATCAGGCATAACTCCCATCCACGCTTAAGAAGACCATCAACGATGATTCTCGTGTGGAAGTCGTAACTGGAGTTGTCACCGATTTGAGCTCGGACAATTAATTTCATCTTGGGATCTGGGGCAACTGGCTCTTCAGTTACGCCGAAAAAATGTCTCAGCAGACTCGCCATCGTATTCCTCCGTAGGTTCAAAATCGGCGAGCAAACTATCAGACGCATCGAGCATCGCGTCGACCACTGTCACAATGTGCGTGGCCAGGAACGATTCGGACTCGGTGCCATCGTTGGAGACTACCTGCCTGGTGATATCAACTTCGCCATCCTCGCTCTGACATACTTTTACTGTGAGAGTAACCATAGATTACCCATGAGCATATGAGCTGTAATATACAACTCAGAGTTTACCGTATGTTGCTATCAAGCAGCATTACCGCTGCCATAAACCCAGCAGCAAAGCCGAGGCAACAGCCGAGCATAAATATACTCATGGGTTCCATCACGTTAGATCGTATTTCATAACTTTCTGAGCGTGGGCCAGTCCATGCGTTTTGATCAGCTCTTTCATTTTACGCATGCGGTATGATCGACGGTTGCTCTCATTATACTGCTCCCGGTTGGCTGCTCGGTAAGCATTCGTCCTGGCTCGCTTGCATGGCTTGCAATACCAGGACAACCCATTCGGCGCATCGGGCTCAGTGTAAAACTCAGACTCGGGCTTATCCTGGTTGCAGTCTGGGCAGATCATCTTTATTGGGGTGGTAATCATCGGCGCGTCTCAGCTTGAGGTGCTTTAACTGCTTTGCCAGTTTGGCGGATCCATCGTCCGGACGAACACCGATAAAATAGCCATGCTCCCTGTATGGTGAATCCAGGTCACAGTGAGCGCCTCGATGCTCAACGTCATTTTCTGGCAGACTGCTATCCCATCCATGCTTGTGATATCGACCGCAGTGGTTACACCAGACGCGGATCACGTTACCGAAACTGCCAATGTCGCCAACGAGTAATGGCCGGGCGTTCTTATTGTGTCTCTTCATTTCAACTGTATGTAACCTATGTTCACCAACCCCTGGTCAGGATCGGCTAGTCTCTCAAAAGCATATGAGCTGAGATCCAGCTCTCTCCCGGCGACAAACGGTCCACGGTCATTGACGGTCACGATGACATGCTTATCGGGAGTGAAGACCAGCAGCTTCGTTCCGAATGGGAGATCGCGATGGGCACAAGTCATGGCCGATGGATCGTAAAGCTCTCCGCTCGCTGTAGGGCGGCCACGGTAGGGCTCCCCATACCAGGAAGCGACGAGCAGACATAGAATTGGGATTTTCATACGCGAGGCAAAAATGGGGGTGGGGTGTTCGATAGTCGATTGGCTGCTGGGGGACCCTACCCCACTACCCTCTCAGCAACCTGGTTTTGCTATGTATCTTGGGTACAGTTTTATTGATCGTCTTTATTATCAACAGGTTCCACATCGACAACAACTGATTGATCATCAGCCGAGTCGACCATCTGTCTGGTTTGATGGAGCTTTTCGAGTAGCTGATTAGGTCCATGTGTATGAGCGATTGATCCACTCTGTTCTACCCTCTTCGTCGGTGCATACTCATCTGGGAACAGAACACCCAGCATTTCCATAGCCATGCGTGGTGTCTTCGGCATCCCAGTCCAAACTGTATTAATCAATATTTCCCTGTTAAGAGCTCGAGCTTGTCTGACTGCTGCATCGAAGTCTGGATACTTGGTTTTCCATCGAGAGAATGTCTCTGCACTTACCCCAATCATATCAGCCACTCCAATCTGTGACATGCCTTTGATGAGGTGACGTATGATGACCCTGACGTTGTCCCGGTTGTATCTGTCCTGGTCTCTTAGGATCTTCTTGGAAGCGTCTTTAGCACTCTGAGGAATCATCTCCTCGATGTTTTCTTTATACGGTTCAAAGATCTCCTGAATGTTTTCAGGTTGGACAGGATCCAGTGATGGAGTTTTAACAACTAGTGCAGGTCTCTTAGTCTTCGTTGGCTTTAAATGCTTCATAATCGCTCGAGGATGCTTTGTGAGCGCGTTTCTTTTGGTTTAGGTTAAATCATACTACACAGTGTTTAACACCCGCTTAAATCAAAGATCTCGCATTCTTGTAAGAACGCTTCCAAAGCTCAACGTAGTCAGTCTCGTCTTTACCGTGAGGATCCCTGGCGTAAACGATAACCCAATCAGCGCCTCCTCGGTCCATGTCTCTGGCTACACGGTCCAGCATCCATGCCTCTGAGCGCGGATGATAACCGTAAGTAAAAGCGAAGTAGCCCCGGGAGATTGCCTCTTCCGGCTCGAGCACTTCTCTTTCTCTGCCATTGACCGTGAGTGTTTTCATCTCAGTGAATAATCTTTAGTTCTGATATCGACCACGTAGCTTCCGCCCCTCGCCATTCGAGAAGCGATGCGCCGATCGAGTGTGGCTATATCTACAGCTCGTTTGTTGCTTGTAACGATCGTCCATCGCCCAACCCGAGATCCCAGGAGGTTGTGAAGTTTCTCTGTTGAGAACTCTGTCTGGTTCTCGGCACAAACCTCGTCCAGCACCAGATACTTCCACCGCATCATGTCCCGGTATCGGTTGTATGCTGATCCGCTTCGCAAGTCCTCAACTAGCTTTGGCCAGTAGATCCATTGAGGGACATATTCAGCTTTGTCCTCGAAGTCATCTTTCTTGCTTAACCAATTCCACAGGCACTTGGCAATGTGAGTCTTTCCGGTTCCTGATGAGCCCAGGAGAGATAACCATCGAGGTTTCTCACCGTCTCGAACATCCCGAGCCCACTCCGCCGAGACTCTGACCATGCGCTCAATTTCCTCGTCAAGTAGCTGTAGACCGAACCACTCTGCCCACCTCTTCAAAATCACTGGCGGACGAGTCCTCGTTGGCGTTTCCTCTATTCCGGTCAACTTCATGACCGCCTGTCCTATTTGTTTTGCCTCTGCCATATCCTCTCTTCTCCCATGTTCGTAAAACAAACCACCATTGAATGGGTTTGCCGTTTTTGTTTATCCAGAGTTGTTGTCCCTCGTGGTAGTCGTAGAAATTAGTTCCTAAGTCTTGTGAAATTTTCTCGCGATCGCAGAAATCGAGGACGTCTTTGAGAGTCGGAGATTTATGCAATGATAGTTTATTAGAGTTAGTGTTAGTGTTAGTGTTAGTATGCTTATGGGTACCCTCATGGGTTCGCTTTGAGGTACCCTGTAGGGTTCGCTTAGGGGTAGGCTTTAGGGTAGGCTTTAGGGATCCCTGCTTAACTTTGGCCCCTCTTTTTCCAGCTTCCCGGCACTTCTCAATGAACTCAGCATGCTCTTCAGCCTCCCTGATCAGTCGATTGCATTTGACTGTGATAGTATCGCCAACCTCGATCTCGCAGACCTGTGAAGTCTGTATGTCAGAGATCAGCTCATGCATTTTCTCGGTATCCACTCCCCATAACCGGGAGAGTTGACTATCACTCAGCTCGGCTTCTCCCGGCGTTGACTGAGCATTGAGAAAGCAGAGCAGATCGATCCAGGCGCCTTTAGCCTCGTTGCTCATTATCCTGGTGGATGATAACCAGGCATCCGAATAGAACCGTATGTATTTCACAGCTCTCCTCGTTTCCGCAACTCGCTTTCCAAAGCAACAAAGCTACGTCGAAAGTTGCGATCAGTCCTCAACCATTCGTTAGCTCGTCTGTATGCATTGTGAGATGCTCCATGAGTTTGTTTAAAGACAGTGGCAAGCTGGGGATAACTCAGAGTCATTATATCTCGCAGCACTTTTGTGGCAGCAGCCCGGGCCTGGATTGTCCGAACGTCCCTAGTCTTGTTGAAGAGCTCGTCCTGGCTCATGTGGAAGTGTTTCGCGACGATTTTTAAAAGTTTGACTACATGATCTGTTGTATTCATCTAAAATATCTCTATCGAAGTTTGTGTTTTTATAGTTGGTTATGTATGCGTGTGGCTTGACCAGATCGACACTGGTCTCAGATATGTCATCGTCGCCGCTATCATCCGTATCCGGCGCCTGTATCCGCCATACGTGAGCCCCGTGTTCCGCTAGGAATTCAGCTTCATAGGGGAACCGAATATCATCGATGAGCAGTGTATGAAATGCTGGCATTCGCTTCTGCCATTCAGCCCACATGATATCCAGCCAGACAGTCTGACCGTAGACCTGTTTGCCTACCTGACCTACTACCTGGTAGACTGGCCGGAGATATTCTTTTTTACTCTCATCATATGGCCCAAAGATCTTGGCAACTTCGCGCTTGATAGGATCCGAAATGCTCATCCGGACCGCCCCAGCGCCCAAATGTTTTTCTAAGATTCCGGCCGCTGTGCTTTTGCCGGAATGCTTTTTACCGCTTATCGCTATTATCATCCTGAATTGCTTTTGCATTCTCTGCCAATTGATCAACAATTTCGTTATATCGAGCCCACAAAGCCAACAATGCGTTTTTCATACGATCGCAATCACGGATCATTGCTGCGTGTGATATTGCTGCTGAAAAGCTCTCGCGAAGCAATTCTGTCGCAACAGTAAATTTATCTCTCTCTTTTTTGTTTCTCATATTAGTCCTGTTCGTTTCTGAGTGTTTCATAAATTTAAATGGGGGACGCACTCGCGCCCCCCTCACCGGTTTCAACTTATCTCAGAGATTTTATTCTCAATTGGTCCGGCGAAATCTCCACGGGTTGCTGCAAAGAAAGTGTCCGGCGAGGTCATGATTACCCACTCGCCGTGATCCTCTCTCCATGCAACAGCCCAATGTTCACAACCATAGCGAGAGCTATCAGCTTTTGCTTGAGAGATAGCGTCTCTTAGGTTGAGCTTGTTAACTCGTTTGACCTCCCAATGTATTGGCAAATCAGCGCAATGTATGTCCGGCGATGGAGTTCCATCCTCGGTCTGAGCACTGTATTGAGATCCGCGCCGAGCTGGATAGCCATAGTGTATTAATACCCGGCTAAACTCGCGCTCACCTCGTTTGCCTTTATTGCGGGAGTGGACCATTTCAGAATGGGGGTATATCGTCAGCGGTGACTTTAGGCGCTGGGCGTGACTGCTGCTGCTGCCCGTCATCTATTAGTTCTTTCTTTGTCACGGTGATGGTCAACGTCTGTTCACCGTCATCGTTTTTGTTTACCCATCCAGCCAGCTCGACTGTATCTCCGGCTTTAAGATCTTCCATAATCTCGACTTTGGAATTACTCAAAGATGGTCCTCGTCTCGGATTACCGTTCTCGTCTTCGGTTGCGTTTTTGAACAAACGTCCGCTTGCTATTTTCGTATATTTATGTGGCATATTATTTTCTTGATTTGGTTAGTGTTTGTGATGGTTTGCCGGGGACGATGAATTCACCGCTCAACTCCTCCCCGGTGCGGAGCTGAAAAGTTGATTGAAGCGCTTTGAGGTTGACTGAGCAGCACTTGAGGAAATCATCAGCGCTCATGGTTTCTTTGAGATCCTCCCAAGCTTTTAAAGTGTCAACTTTGCTCGAACCTTTACGGTCGTAAACTTTGTAGCCATTGACCTCAACGCCCTCGGCGATCAGCTCTTTAATTCGAGAGCTCGCTCGCTTTTTCATGTTCTCCAGAAAAGACAAGTCATCCATTATCTCTCCCAGTGAATCCGGTGAATTCCAAACTCCGGCCCAATCGGTCTGCCATGTCCTAAGCAGGATCCCCTGCACCTGTCCGCATGTCTCGTAATGAGCGCACCTCCCGCATTGGACTCCAGTGTTCCTGGTGCCCGTTGAAATGTGGTGTAATAATTTCTTAACTTCGTTTAACACCTCATCACGAGAAAACTCATAGGTTCGCAGTGACCGCTTATCCCAGTAGATAAAGTGAAGAATGCAGCGCTCAATGTTATCGTCTTCCTGAATCATGGCGTTAGCATACCCAACTAGCTGGATCCACTGCTCCTCATTCCCCTGGCCGCTCTTGCCATCAGCGATAACGATCGTCGATGGATCTTTATACCAACAGGCGTCCAGGTAACCAAAATACTCAGGGGTCTCTGAGTTGATTTCCTGCTCCCACTCCACGTTGGCAGCATCAGCCAGTGAATCGATAACTCCGGCCGCCCATGCAGCGTTGGCGACTTCCTCTGGATCCGCGTCCTCTGGTAAATCCTGTCCCGTTCCAATGAGTTCCCAGTATTTGTGAATGCGTGTCCCACGCTCCGCCGCCGGGGATGATCCGCCAGTCGACTTGTAGTCAGCGCACCGGAGCAGGTCGGGCCATTTAGAACAGCCAAAATCGTGATGTTTTCTATCGGAGCTCATATCAGTCAAATGTAAATTTAGGATCGGTTCCAGGCACTTTACGTGCAGCGTTTTTAGGTTTTGTTGTCACGCCTCGGCGCTGGTTCACAGATGAACTCTGAGCCACGTTCCCGTCATCGTCCTCTTCGGCTGCTATCCCTAAAGCGCTTTGCAATGCGTATCGCCGGGCATATGTGAATGCCGATCCAAATGATTGTGGTTTGGAGATATCGCACGGTAGCTCGAGCTCATCACTGATGCTTGCGCCATCCTCGTGGCCGATAACAGTTCTCACTTTGACGCCACGATCTGTAGTCGAATTCCATTGCGTGATCGATATTCCGCATGCTCCAAACGTTGGAAGAGCAATTTTCAGGATATCGTCCAGTGTCGCATACTTGCTGCGGAAGTGTGGGTTCAACCCGCTCTTGGGTATCGTTTTCAATTTGGTTTGAGCTTTCGCCAGCGCTGCCCATAGTTTTGCGATTTTATCGTTTGATTCTGTTGTTGCGTTATCTGTCATATTATTGGTTTCTTTTAATTCCAGCATCGTGATCGTCTTCTGTTTTTATTCCTCCCAAGATACATCCTCCGAAGAGAATGATTCCGATGACGGGAAATATTTTCGGGATGATTTGTACCAGTTCCATATTCGTTCGAGTGTTTGAGTTTCATGTTCGCCGGGCAACCGTTGCTCCAGCAGTTGCTGGTAAACCTGGATTTCGAGTTTAATTTCGGTGTGTTTCATTATGATAGGTGTTAAACGGTGTTAATAATGTGATAGCAAATTGTTAATATGTCAAATTTATTTTTGCGATGTATAGTGTTTTATTAGAGCTCATTACATTGCACAATCAAGCAGTGTTTGTACTTAACGCTTGAACGGTGTTAACAACCTGTTAATATCCAATATGTGGTAGGGGCGCTATTGGGACCGTGCCAGGGACGACATTAACAAGCAATCAAGTGTAAATAATGCCAAATCAACGAGACCCAAATAAAGCAATGGTCGGGCTGTGGCTCGATAAAGATATCCGAAACGAAATTAAAGCGTTTGCGGATGAAGAGAACCGAAATGTCAGTAACATGATTGAAACAGTTATGAAGTCATGGTTGAAGCGTAAGCGGCGGGGTGGGACAATCCCTGACCAACCCCTGAATTAATTGGAAATTTATTCAGTTCGTCCGCTCGTAAAAACCAGGTCTTATTTGCTGCCTGCAGATACGGCCTGGTTATTTTTTTGCCGGGAGCCCAACCGAGATACTCAATGGTTGGATACCCAGTCGCCAGCACGTAAATGAGACCATCCTCCATGTACTTTTGAGGGACAATTAGCTTGTCCCCTCGCTTACTCCATTTGACTTCGATGTTTGGAGGAACATCTGGTTGACCTCTCAGTCCATAAAGAAACCCGTTGCCCATTTCCAAATTCAGCCCAGCTTCGGCCAGGTAACTTGCCATCCTACGGTAGACTCGGAGGTTCCAGCTTTGACTATCAAATTTACGATCCACCGCGCTCGCTTTCATAAGCGCCGGGTTCGTGAGAACGTCCAAATAAACTGACGTATGCTGAGATGGGGTTGGCTTATAGTGCATAAAAAATGTGGGAGGAGTCGCCTCCCCCCACTGCAACAACAATAGATATAAAATGAACACGCGGAAAAAACTATAAAACCGAATGCTCTGGTTATTCCTGGGTGTTATACAGTGTTTCACAGCTTATGCAAGAATTTTGATTTCAACAGGCTTTGCGTCAATGATATCAGCATAGTATTTACTGGTCAGATCCGGCGAGTGATGCCCCAGATATTTCTGAGCGTGAAAGATGCCGAGCTGGGTTGCCACGTTCGCACCGTAGTATTTTCGTAGCTCATGAAATGACTTGGATCCGCCGATCCCGCATTCTCGAATGATACGTGCTACCTCGTCCGGATATACTCTGTATCTACTCGTATATGCGCCGGGGACAATGTAATCAGATGCGCCCTGAAACGATCGCAGATGCTCGATCTGAGCTGCTGAGAGGGGCACTAGCCGGGAACGTCCGGACTTGGTTTGGAAGTCTCCATCATTCTGAATGAGGATCCCCTGGGGAGTTAGCCAGTCCCACTTCGCCGCTGCCACTTCGCCGCGCCGAAGACCAGCATGGAGTGACAGGTAGTAGCTAATGTATGCCCCGGGAGAAGTGTCTTTGAGTTTCTCACAACGCTCGATTGCCTGGCGAATAGATTCGCGTTTGTCGACAACCGTGTATTGCACTGTCCCGCACCGAACCGAGCGCACCCGCTTAAAGTCGCTGACATGATCAGGGATGGATTTGTAAGTATCCAATATCCGCTCACTGTAAATGCTCTTAACCGATCGCAAAATACTATTAGTCGATCTGGCAATACGGTCTCGATCGCCGGGAGAAATACCACGCAATCTACGTTGCTGAAACTCAATAGCCGAGCTCTTGCTGAATGCTTCGCTTGCTTGCGTCTCCCAGTTCAAGCCCAATGTCTGGAGATAGTTTTTAACGAACCCAACAACGCCCTGTTTGGTCTTTGGCCGGGAGTCCTGATTGTAGTCCAGGTAATGATTGACCGCTGACCTGACAGAGCATCCTCGGGCCCGGTCTGCCTGGATTTTCAACGCCAGTTTTCTGGGGGCAATTTCCCAGGCATCTGACTTGTTGGAAGTGCCGGTACTGACTGTATAGACTGTACCCTGTTTGGAGGTTTTCGCAGACCACTTTTTGCCGCGTTTGAATAGAGTGAATGCTTTTATTTTCATATTGCTTGCGTTTGTTGTGCTTGCAAGCAATTGAAGTGACCTAAAAAAATGGTACACCCGTAGGGAGTCGAACCCCAAACCTCCTGATCCGTAGTCAAGCGGAGGGATTGCTTGCAAGAACTGTAACTTACACTGCTTATAATAACTTGTCAATAGCCTGACAATACGGTGTTTAATATTTTAAGTCACAAAAAAACCGAGGCTTAACCTCGGCTGTTTATTGCTGCTTGTGGGCTGCTTAATGTTTGCAAAAGATAGCCACAAGATCTTTATCGTAACTCAAGAGCTCTTTGTGCCGAGGACCATTAACTAAAGCTACAGCGGACACATACTCTCCTCCACCATTATGGTCAACATACCTCCAAATACCGCGTCTTCCACATTGCCTCATGTCGCACCCGTCATCGTTGTAAGATTCCGATATTTGCTTTGCAGTATTCAATCCGGCATCTATGCCCTCAACTACCTCTACCAGTCTTCCCTCTTCTAGTTCCTCAATACTGCTTATAGCTTCCTGCGATAGTTTGTCTATGATTTCCATTTTTATTCTTTCGTTTGTTTTTGATTGCTGGGGACCGAAGTCCCCTGTTGGTGCTCTGAATTATGATGCGTGGAATAGACATCCAATCTGCTCCACGAGCACTGTTTTCTTGTCCGCATCGGGTTCATAAAACTCACTTTCTTCTGATGAAACATAAACAGACTTCCACTTTACTCTGGTCTTTTTAGTTAAGATTTCTACCACCTCTTTCCCCCGCTCAACTGCCTCTTTCTTTGTCCCGTATACTTCAAACCAGTCCACGCATTGATTATATTCTTCTGGGAGATTTATTTTATATATCATTTTTGATCTTTCGGTTGTTGTTGGCGTTATGCTGCGACCTCCTCACGGTCAGCCCAAAGCTCATTGACTTTCTTATCGAGTGCCAAACGTATAATGTGATAACTGACCAGAGTGCAGTGCTTCCAGAAATCCGAAGTGTCGCTTCCCTGGTCTTCCACCTCGCTGATAGCGTCAGTGACTAGTGAATTTTCGCAGTCACTCACAACGTCAATCAGCTTAAATGCTTTACCGTAATATATCACATGCTCCGAATCATTGGCGTCA
>Ga0222716_10004108_pt1 | contig 11474 bp, 5 predicted proteins | sample C33_13DmetaG_FD_165044 | JGI IMG/M metagenome (GOLD analysis project Ga0222716, IMG submission 165044) | Estuarine water microbial communities from San Francisco Bay, California, United States - C33_13D | ecosystem: Environmental > Aquatic > Marine > Unclassified | place: USA: California... | reverse complement strand
GACCGCGCTCGCGCGCGCGCGCGCGCGACGGCGCCGGCGCGCGCCGCACACGACGACGCCCGCGCGGCGACGGAGGCGCGGCGACGACGATGGGATACGTGCCGCCGCACCTGCGCGGCGCCGGCGGCGCGAGCGACGGCGCGGCGGGCGCGCCCGGCGGCGGCGCGCGCGAGTGGGACGGCGCGCGACGCGCGAGCGACGCGCGCGACGGCGATCGACGCGATCGACCGACGACGGACGGCCGCGCGCAGTCGGCGCGCGGCGACGGCGGCCGGATGGATCGCGCGCCGGTGTTCGCGACGTGGCGGCCGAGCGCGCGCGTGGAGGCGCTGACGGAGGCGCAGACGACGGAGATTCGCGAGCGATTGGGCGTGACGGTCGAGGTCGAGGCGGGCGAACCGGCGGTGCCGAGCGCGATCGAATCGTTCGAGGACATGACGCTGGCGCGGGACATCATGGCGGACATTCGATACAGGGAGTACGATAAACCGTCGCCGATCCAGGCGCAGGCGATTCCGGTGATCCTGAGCGGACGCGACGTGTTGGGATGCGCGGAGACGGGGAGCGGGAAGACGGCGGCGTTTTCGATTCCGATGATTCAGCATGCGTTGAATCAGGCGCCGTTGAGACAAGGGGATGGACCGTACGCCATCGTCATGGCGCCGACGAGAGAATTGGCGCAGCAAATTGAAACCGAGGCGAAGACGTTTACGAGAAGCTCCAAGGGGTTCAGAACGGCGATCATCGTCGGCGGAACGAACATGAGCGAACAACGAGGCGCTTTGCGAAGCGGCGTGCAGATCGTCGTCGCCACGCCGGGGCGATTGATTGATCACTTGCAGCAAGGGAACACGAATCTCAGCCGCGTCTCCTTCGTCGTTTTGGACGAGGCCGATCGCATGTTGGACATGGGTTTCGAGCCGCAAATACGCGAGGTGTTGATGAATTTGCCCAAGCCTCATCAAACGTTGCTGTTCTCCGCGACGATGCCGAGCGAAGTCGAGGCACTCGCGAGCGACTACTTGCAAAAGCCGGTCAAGGTGAAGGTCGGCACCACGAGCGCACCAACGGCAAACGTGTCGCAGCATTTGGAAAAAGTCGTGGACGCGGAAAAGGTGAACAGACTCGTGATGATGCTGATAGGCGAGCAGCGCGAAGCGATGAAGCTCGGGCAAGACATGCCGATGACGGTTATTTTCGTGGAACGCAAGAATCGCGCGGACGAAATCGCGGAACTCTTGAACGCAGAAAACGTCTCCGCCGCGGCGCTTCACGGCGGTCGTTCTCAAGGTGAACGCGAGGCGGCGCTTCACGACTACAAGACGGGGCGATGTTCCGTACTCGTCGCCACCGACGTCGCCGCTCGCGGTTTGGACGTCAAGGGCGTCGCGCACGTTGTCAATCTCGACTTGCCGCGCAACTTTGAAGATTACGTCCACCGCATCGGTCGTACCGGTCGTGCTGGTATGTCCGGTCGCTCCACTTCTTTCTACACCGACCGCGACTCGTTCATCGTGGCTCAAATCAAGCGCGCGCTGTTGGAGCTTGAAGCCGGCAACGCGTTCGCGTTCGCCACCGGTCGGGAAGCACGCGCCAAGGAACGCGAAGAGGCCAAGGCGTGGCAAGAAGGTCGCACAATCGAACCATCCGTCGTTGAGACCGACGGCGGCGTCACCATCGCCGTCGAGGACAAATTCAAGCACATGATTGTGAGCGCGCCCGCCGCCGCCTCTGGCGGTGGCGCGGGCGCCGCCGACGCCGCGTTCGGTTCCGACTCCGACGACGACTGGTAACCGGCGCAGCACCTACCCTTTATTACGTTGACTCTAGTGATTAGTCCCTGACCGTGAAATAACACTCCTCGCGCGTCCTTCGTCCCTCGCCTCGTCCGCTCGGGGGCGTCAAAGCCGCCGCGAACGCGCCGCTCGCCTCACCACGCCGCGCGCGAAGTCGCGCGAAGCGCCGATCGAGCGCGCGTCGCACGCGAACGAAACGCGTCGCATCGTCGCGTCGCGCGGAGACGCTCGCGGACGCTACGCGCGTCGGAGAGCGCCATGAGCGCGCGCACATCCATCGTCGACGTCGCTTTTCGAGCGACGACGTTCGGGCTGTTCGCGACGACCTGCGTCGCCGGCGCGTGGTTCACCGCGACCGCGGCGAAGGGATTCTTGCATTACAGCGCGGCGAGCGAGGCGGTGAAGCGGGAGACGAGCGATGGGAAGGGGGCGAAGTGAACGAGCGGGACGAGAGGCGAGGCCTAGGATAGCACACACATAGACACAATTAATTCAACAAAACACGCGTAGTAGACACCCGCGCGTTCGCTAACGAATCGGATCCTCGTCGCGAACGATGGACAACAGCTTTTGGACGATGCGGGCGCCGTCTTCGCGAATGCCGGAGTGCATGTATTCGCTGGTGCTCCAGACGCGGGCGCCCCGAATTTTCGCGGCCGTTTCGGCGGCGAGATCGAAATCGACGAACATGTCCTCGACGTAACTCGCGCACGCCACTGGGACGGTGTTCTTGGCCAGCTGCGCCGTATCGTACAACTTTGGCCAATCGTTGTCTTTTTTGAGCTCTTGAACGATCGCCTTGAACGGGCGAAGCGATGGGATGTGTTCGAAGAATGAAGAGTAAATGCACTCACCCGTAAATGCACGGCGCAAAGAGTCATCTTCTCCAACTCGCTCGCGCCACACTTGATCGGCCGCACCGATCGCGCACGCACCGTTGCAATAAATCGCTTCGTGAAGGACAGCGTACAAAGGGTTCGTCTCGAAGTGCCTAAACGAGTTTTCCACTTCAATCAAAAACTTGTGCGGCAAGTAAGCTCCAACGATTTCTTCGTCCCCCAACAAGGTCTTCGCATAATCAATCTCTATGTACTGCATCATGTAATGCAACCTCTCCATCCCCTGGGCGGTGCCTAAATTAGAAAAACCGAGCGCTCGTACCAGCGGAATGGTGAGCGACCCGCCGCCGGGCAAACGCTGTGGACCTTTCTTATCAAGTTGGACATACAGCGCATAGACGCGATCGGCATCTTTTGGAAATCTTTCAAAATATTTTTTATTTTGCGTCTGCACGCGCTCGAACAATTTTCGATACGCGTTCAACGCACTCGCGCTTTCGTTGATGAGTGGTGGCAGTCCCCCAGTAAGCAGCGCTTCTTTCACGCCTTCGGGAGCGAACGACAAATACGTCGTGATGCAAAAACCGCCGAAGGACTGTCCAAGCAGCGTCCACTTCACATCTTCACCGAGCACCGTCTTTCTGAATAACTCGGCGTCTTTCACGATGCTGTCTGCTCGGAAATTCTTCAAGTGAACGGCCCACGCCTTCGCCGGCGACACGTTTCTGTCGGTCCAATACATGGGATACGACAACATTGAAGGGCCAGGATCTTCAGACGCATCTCGGTGGCGCGTTGGCATGACAATCTCGCTGTCGCTACGTCCCGTGCCTCGTTGATCCATCAAAAACACGCGATGTTCCTTGACCATTTCCCCCAACCAGCCGCTCGCCTCGAGCGGTCCCGCGCACTCGAATCCGGGTCCGCCTTGCAAAAACAGTACCGCCGGCAGCGACTTCCGCTCCTCGCTCGTGAGTTTCCCTCGAGCCGACGTCACCACTTCTCGAAAAAACACGCGCATCAGGTTCGAATCATCGCCTCCGTGACACACGGGCACCTGCGTCGCGCGCCGTCGCCGTCAGTCGGCAGTTTTTCGTCCTCGCTCGCCGCGCGCGCCGCGCCGAGTCGTAAACGCATCGAGACCCGTCGAGACGTACCGCGATGAAGTGATCGCGGACGTGCAAACCTTTCACGCGATACTCTTCCGTTTGCGAAGCGCCGAAGCTGACGGCCGAAGAGACCGCGTCGGCGGAAGTTTTCACGCGCTTCACTCGACTGTCGGACGATCGCGCGGGGCTGGTCATGGCGGATGAGCGTCGATGAGCGCGCGCGCGCGCGCGTGGAGCCTGGGCGCGTGAAACCGCGTGCGCGCGCATGGGTGTGCGGTGGGTTGGGTAACCGCCGCCGCGACGCCGACCGAGAGCGCGTCTCTCCGAGAGACAAAGCCGAAGGATGCGGCGACGGACGCGAAGGAATGCGCTAAAGTTTTATTACGAAGCGCCAGCTAAAGGCTTGAGTCATACGTGGTGCTGCGATATCGCGTGAACGAACGCCGCGCGCGTGGACGAAAGCTCGCTCGCCGAATTTAATCGCTCTTCTTCGCCGACGCCGTCTTGGGTTCTTCTTCTTCGTCGTCGTCGTCGCTAGCGTCGTTGAGCCGAATCTCGGTTTCGTCCAGCTCGGCGCGGAGCGCGTCGACGCGCTGTTGCTCGAGCTTGCTCTGGGCTTCCTCGTCGACGCCGCCCGCGAGAGCGTCGGCGGCGTCGGAGACGGCGCCGCTAATTATGCCTCGAACCGAACTCACAGCGGCGACTGCGCGACGAAGGGCTTCGTTTTCATTCGCCGCGTCAGCTTCTTCTTCTGCCAAGGCGAGTTGCTCCTTGAGTTCTTCGTACTTTTGCATCACCTCTTGCCTTCGCGTGGTGAACTGCGATGGAAAGAGCTGCGGAAAGTACTTTTGAATGAAACCAAACACCAAGACGTGACCGACGGGGGTGATGGGCGTGATGAGGATTATCATGAAGGGTACGAATGTGAAGACGTCCAAAAATGTGCGGCGAAGTACTTGCACCTCGCGCGGGCGCAAGGTGGTGCCGAACGCTGCGCGCAAGAAGAGACGCACCGAGGTTCCGATGTCTGAACCCAGCAACCTAACACCACGCACGAGGAAAGTTCCAGCTTCGCGAATGGTTTCCACCGCCTCGTTAACCGTCAGCGTCATGCGCTCTCGCATCATATCCAGCGACAGCGCTACGTTGGGTTCGTCGGAAATGGCCAATCTCGACTTCATGTCGGGAATGTCCATGGCCAACTTTGATAAATCTTCGTCGTCGATGAGCTGCGATTGTTGGCGATCGACGAGAGAGATTAACCTTCGCAAGGACAAGTCCATAACGCCAAACTCGGCGACCATGAGACGCATGTCCTTCATTTCTCCCCTGGAAAGCGCATCCGGAGGCGCCGCCACTTCTTCCTCGAGCGCCAACATGATTCGCTCCATCTCCATTTGTAACGTACGCACCGCAAAGACACGACGAAGCGTCGATACCTTCTCGTCGCTTTCACGTATCTTGTCTCCGAGCGCGACGCGCGAAAGCGCAGAGTTACGCCCTTGCGCCATGATGGCGTCGCGCGCCCGCTGCGCCTCAGTCAACGCCTTGTCCCTATCCTGCACCTCTATCGTCAGGCGTAGCACGCGCGCCTCACGCTTCTCTCGCGGCACTCTCGGAACGGGATATGCCTTCAAAACTTCTACGACACCCGAGTCTCCTACGTTACGCCCGTTGATACGCGCCCAAACTCCTCGCGAGTACTGCGCCGCGCTCTTGATGGACTCGCGCGGGCTCGCCTTGAGCTGCTCTAGGCCCTCCCCGAGGACGCCCTCCGCGCTTCGTACGCGTCGTGAGGTGAATCTCCCCACCCTGCGTCCGAGTGGACGTAACCTCGCGCCGACTTGGGTCTCCCCCTGGTCCTCCTCTGCCGCCTCGAGCGCGTCTTCGGCTTGCTCCAGCGCGCGCTCGGCTTCGGCGCGAGAGCCGTACGGAAGATACGCCGCCATCTCCCGACACCGCGCCTCCACGCGCGCGCCCAAGTCCGCAAACTTACTTTCCAATTCAGCCCGCGCGACTTCGGGATCGTCGAACAAAGCCTCCCACCTCCCCGCCATCGCCGCCGGCGCCGCGCTCAATTTTTCCCGTTCGACCTCGAGCTTGGACATCACCTCCACCATCTCCTCCAACGCGCTCATCGCCTCCTCCAGCTCCGCGCTCGGCACCGCGAACGCACTCAACGGTTTCCCATCGAACAACTTATTCGACTCGTTCCCATCCGCGTCCGCGTGCACCACGAAGTAGTCGTTCGCGAGCGACTTTTCGCACTCCACCACCGTCCCGTACAGCTCTCGCAACTGCGTCAACGACTCCAACCGCGTCAGCCTCCGCGCGGCGTCCGCTCGCGCGGCCTCATCGCTGCTCAACGGTTCCCCGCCCGCGCTCGACGCCGCGCTGAAACTGAACCCGCTCGCGTTCGGGTCGCCGAACCCGTCGCGCTCGCTCGCCGTTCCCTCGCTCGGCGCGTTCCCCCGCGTCGACGATTCCTCCCCCGCAGATTCCGCGTCTCGGATCGCCCGCGCGCGCGCGCCGCCGCGCGCGTCCGCGACGTCGCGCGCGTCGTCCCACCGCGCGCCGGCGTCCGCGCGCGCGCGCCCGCGCGCGTCCGCGCGCGTCCGCGCGCGCGATAATCCCACCGACGTCGACGTCGCGCGCGCCGCCCTCGCGCGCGGCGCGCGCGCGGCGCGTCCGCGCGGCGTCGCGCGCGCCGCGCGCGGTGCGCACGCGCGCGCCGCCGTCGCGCGCGCCGCCATCGCGCGCCGCGCGTCGGCGCGCGCGTCGGGCGCGACGTGTGACGACGACGCGGCGCCGTCCTTCCCCTCGATTCGATCGACGTCGATCGAATCGCGCGACCCTCGACGCGGCGATCGAATCGCGCGCGCGAACCTCGACGCGGCGATCGATCGACGACGCGATCGATCGATCGATCGACGACGCGCATCGCGTCGCGTCGAATCGCGACGCGTCGAGCGGGGCGTCGCGACGCGGGACGCGCCGGCATGCCCGCGGCCGCGTCGAGGACCGCGCTCGGCGCGGCGTGCTGGACGGCGACGGAGAAGGCGAACGCGGAGCTGTTCGCGCTGACGCACGGGGCGTTCGTCAGGCAGATTTTGCGCGATCACGAGGACGACGTGGAGTGCGCGAACGCGGCGCTCGAGCGCGTCGGACGCGCGATCGGGGCGAGGATGGTGGAGGAGTTTTTGTCGAGGACGAACGCGACGGCGGGGGCGTGCGCGACGTTCGAGGAAGCGGTGGAGATGACGGCGCGGGTCGGATTGAAGATGTTTTTAAACGTCGACGCGAAGACGAGGGATTGGAGCGAGGAGCGAGACGAGTGCGTGATTGAGATGGAGAGTAATCCGTTGGCGGAGTTTGTGGAGTTGCCGGGGAAATACGGGGATTTGAGTTACTGTAACGCGCTGTGCGGGGCGATTCGCGGGGCGTTGGAGACGGTTCGCGTGCGGACGACGTGCGCGTTCGAGAGCGATCCCTTGAGAGGGGAGGGCGAACGATTCGCGATTCGGGTGAAGCTATTAGAGCTCGTGCCCGAGGAGTATCCTTTCGACGATTGAGAGATGTAATATAGAGCCGAACGACGACGTCTTGGCGCGCGAAGAGAGGCTTGTGAAGTTGATGGATCGCTACAATGAATCGCCGCTAAATGCTTTAAATAATCCCTAACCGCGTTCTGAGCCACGCCGGGAAGAACATACGAGTAAACCCTTCGCCTTTGACGATCGGGAAGATGATCTTGCACGCGCCGGCTAAAATGTTACCGCCTTTAAACAAGCGCTCGGGCGTCGGAAGCGGCACCATGAGGCGACCGATGCCGAAGAGCGCGACGCTGAAAAAGTGACTGACCAAATTGAGCGGGTTCGGATCAAGACCGCCCAAAAGCGCGATCGGACCTCGGGCGTAGCTACCGCCGAGCTTGAGGTACTCGAAGCACGCCTGACGCATCTCCTCCATGCTCGTGTCCCCGCTCGAGCAAAAGACGGCGTACAACGCGTTCGCCAACGTGTTGATAGTCAGCGCCGGACGCGTGCGATGACGATAAAACTCATCAAGTTTTGCCCCGGTCAGCGCTGCGTCTGAAAAATCGGGCAAAGGCGAGAGCATAGATTTGAAGGTGGCGATGTCGTTGAGCGCCACCGTCATGCCGCCGCCCGTGAGCGGGTGACGCATGTTGAATGCGTCACCCAACATCACGGCGCCGGGCGTGCGCTGCGGTTTTGCCGCCATCGTTTTATTTGGCATGGATCTAAACTGACCGTTCTCCACCGCCTTGATCAAGTGCGGCCGGAGTTGCTCCGGAACCTGCGGCACGATTTTCTCGAGCACGTACTTGGCCATCTCGCCTTTGGCCACACTTGGCATCTTCACCGACGCTGGAATGTCGACCAAACATCGCACTTCGGTCGAGGAGATCGGATAGAACAACACGGGCGACGGGTCGCCGAGCACCACGTGTCCGTGGCTGCCGTTTGGAAGTAAATCGCTCGGCGCGCCTTTTAAAATCACGCCGACGAAGTGGCTCGGATGGTCCGGCGACGCCTGCGGGCTCAGCTTGGAGCGCAGACTGCTAAAGTGGCCGTCGCACACGATCGTAAGCGGCGCAAACACGGTCTTCGTGACGCTGGGCCCGGTTATCACCCGTTGCGTCTTCTCGTCCCAGACGTCGCCGACGGTGTACGACACCCCGCCGACGGTTTCGCCCTCCTTCCAATCGCCACCCTCGCGATTCAACAGCTTCTTCACCGTTCCTTGACGCAACTCGACGCCCTTGACCTTCATCGCCGCCAGACGAAGCTTTTGCACGAATCGTCCGTTGTGAAAACTGCGCCCCGCGACGTCGTCCGACCGCCCCTCGAGCGGGTACGTCATCGTCGCCACCTCGCCGTTTTTAAACATCGTGTACCCATACACCTTTTGCGCGTCGATCCCCTCCACGCACGACTCCAACCCAAGCTCCTTGAGCTTCAGGTACCCTCCCGGCTGCAGCAACTCCCCCACGATTCGATCCGGCGTGCTCAAGTCTCGCTCCACGCACAGCACCCTTCGACCCTCCGCCCCGAGCGCGTGCGCCAGGCTCGCCCCCGCCACGCCCGCGCCCACGATCACCACGTCCCACGCCCCGTCGTCCTCGCTCGTCGTCGTCGTCGTCGTCGTCGTCCCGTTCGCACCGTTCGCGTCGACGCGCTTCGCCTTGCGAAAGCTCACCATCCTCCGCGCGCCTTATCGCCGCGCGTCGCTCGCGTCGCTCGCGATCCCCGTCCTCGCGCGCGCCTCGCGTCCGCCCTCGCGCGCCCTCGCGTCGTCGCGCGCGCGCGTTCACTTCGCGTCGCTCGCGCGTCGCGACTCGCCGCGTCGACGTCGCGCGCGCGCGTCGCTCGCGCGCGCCTCGGTCGCCTCGTGCGATCGATTCGTTTCGTTTCGTCGACGTCGGATCGACGTCGCGTCGCGCGCGCGCGTCGCGTCGCTCGCGATTCGGCGCGAGCGCCGCGCGCGCGCGGGCGTTCGCGCGCGGGCGTCGCGCGGCGCGCGCGCGTCGAGGTGTGCGGCGCGCGCGGACGCGGCGTCGGATTCGGATTCGGCGCGACGACGACGCGGCGGGTGTCGTATGGGCAAACAGTGCGCGCGTGAATACCAGCGTCGACGCGATTCGACCGCGCGGCGCGACGCGCGCGACACCGGCGCGCGCGGGACGACGCGCGCGCGACGACGGCGCGCGCGTCGCGCGAGCCGTCGCGAACGCGATGCGGTCGATGTTCGACGACGCGAACGGCGACGACGCGACGACGACGTCGAGCGGCGGCGGCGCGAACGAACGACGACGACGACGACGCGACGACGACGCGTCGAGCGACGACGACGGCGAGGACGAACTGAAAATCAACGAAAAGTACGCCGCGCGGTTCGAACACAACGAGCGGCGGAAGGAGACGCATCGATTGCAGGCGAAGCTGGAGCGGGAGTACGCGCGCGGCGCGCTGCGCGCGAGCGGCGACGGCGAGAGCGACGGCGAGAGCGAGACGGATTCGAGCGACGCGACGTCGAGCGATGAGGAAGAGACGCTGGAGGGCGCGCTCGACGGGGCGTTCGCGGAGGCGCTGACGAGGATTCGGAGGAAGGATCCGAGCATTTACGACGCGGAGACGAGGCTGTTCGACGACGCGAGCGACGAGGAAGACGACGAGCGCGGGGAGGGAGGGGAGGCGATCGCGGCGACGACGACGGCGAAGAAGAAGAGGGCGACGTTGCGCGAAGTCGTGGCGACGCAGTTGCTGGAGGGTGGGGCCACCGCGCTGGAGGACGCGGAGGCGGAGGCGGAGGCGGCGCGCGCGAACGACGAACCGTCGTACGTCGAGGAGCAAGCGGCGCTCAAGCGCGCGTTCAAGGACGCGGCGGCGGGCGGTGACGACGACGAAGACGACGAAGACGAGAGTGGTCTCGTGGTGAAACGGCGCGCGGCGGCGATGACGGCGGCGACGGAAAAGTTGTCTGAATACTTTGACGCGAGACGCGGCGACGCGAACGATTTGAGCGCCGAGGATAAATTCTTGAGAGACTACTTGCTGGAGAAACAGTGGATGAAGGAAGACTCGAAGAAGGATTCCGCGGCGGCGCGGTTTCAAACGTTGGGGCCGCCGTCGAGCGACGAGGATGACGACGCGGGCGCCGACGACGAGTCGAGCGATTCCGAACTCCTCGATCGCGCCGAGGCGTTTGAGCACAAGTACAACTTTCGATTCGAAGAGCCGGGCGCGGATCGGCTGGTGTCGCACTCGCGTCACATCGAAGGCTTAGTTCGTCGCGAGGATTCGAAGCGCAAGGACAAGCGAAAGAAAGTGCGAGAGCGCAAAGAATCTGAGCGAGCCAAGCTCCTCGCCGAGGTGCGCCGTCTGAAGAATCTCAAGCGCGAAGAAATCGCGAACAAGATGCGTCAAATCTCCGCCGTCGGTGGGTTGAAGGGCAGCGGCGCGAAGGTGGCGGATTTAACTGCAGAATTTGACCCCGAAGCGCACGACCGGGCGATGCAAGAGATGTACGGTGACGAGTATTACGACGCCGCGGGAGAGGACGGCGAAGACGAAGTCTTCGGCGAGCTGGAGAAGCCCGAGTTCGGGGACTTGGAGGAGGAGATGAAAGAACTTTTGAAGGGTGCGGGGAAGCCTGACGACGACGACGGTTTAGATGATGACGATGATTTCGATGATGGCGACGAACCGGCGCCGGACGACGACGAACCGACGCCGGACGAAGAAGAAGAAAACAAATTTAGCAAGCGCGCCGCGAAGAAGTGGCGCAAGGAGCTCGAGGCGAAAATGGACGAGTACTACAAACTGAACGCCGAGGATTTCATCGGCGAAGCGCCGACGCGCTTCCCGTACAAGGAGGTGGCGCCGAAGATGTTCGGTCTGACCACGCGCGACGTGCTTCTGATGGAAGACAAGCAGCTGAACCAAATCGTCGGTTTGAAGAAGCTCGCGCCGTATCGCGACGACGCCAACGACGCCGCCGTGGACGCCAACCAACGCGCGAGAGCGCGTCGCATGGCGAAAGAGTTCTTAGAGAAAGCCAAAGACAGGAAGAATCGTTCGTCGCGACGCGGAAAAGACAAAACCAAGCGCGAGGACGACGACGAAGGTTCCGAAGACGACGCCGAGGCGCGCGCGCGGTCGTACGCCGACTCGGCGTTCGGCAAAAAGCGCAAATCCGAAGCGCCGCTC
>Ga0222716_10004106_pt1 | contig 11476 bp, 15 predicted proteins | sample C33_13DmetaG_FD_165044 | JGI IMG/M metagenome (GOLD analysis project Ga0222716, IMG submission 165044) | Estuarine water microbial communities from San Francisco Bay, California, United States - C33_13D | ecosystem: Environmental > Aquatic > Marine > Unclassified | place: USA: California... | reverse complement strand
GCCTTTAATATCACAACCCTCTAAAACATAAAAAGATGAATTTTTATCTATTACAACAATAGATGAATCTGCTGGAACAGCAATAGTGCTTGCGATTGCTCTTGTGTTTGAACCATCATTATAGCTAATAGTAACATCAGCGGAATTAGTACCATCTATATTAGTAACTATAATTGTATTAATTTTAAATATTTTTCCTGAACTGCCAGCGTTAGCAACTAATGAAGTTGTTAAAGTTGTATCTAAAGCAAAAGTTTGAGTTTTGCCATTTATTGTTGCTACATTTACTATATTTGGATTTGCCATAATATTCTCCTTTTATCCGAATACTATTGCCATTGCAATAGATTTTCCTGTTGAAATACCACCATCAGCAAAAGATAATGTTCCTGAACCATCTGAAACTAATGCTTGTCCTGAACTTGTTGCGTCTGCACTTGGTAAAGTTAAAGTTAAATTTGATCCTATAGTGTTAGGTGCTTTTAGTGCAACATAATTAGAACCATTATCAGTATCTTCTGGGATTCTTAATTCTGCACCAGCAGAAGAACTTCCAGCAATAGCTAAAGGAGAAGTAAACGAAACTGAACTATCTATAAAATCTACTGTGTTTGCAGTAGTGTTAATTGTTGCTAAACTAATATCATCTGAGCCATCATAAAATTTTAAAACGTGGGCTGTCGCACCACCAGAAGTATCTAGCCAAATCGTTCCAGCTACTGCTGAACTTGGTCTTGATGAACCTGAGTTTGATGTGTTAATTGCTGATAAAGTATCATTTAAGTCCGATCTAAAAGACGGAAAACTTTGATTCTGTATTGAATAATCTCCTTGTGCCATAATTTATTTATACTCCTTTTAAAACCCTTTTGCAATAAAATCAAATGTTCTATTAACTGCTGAACCACTTGAATTTTTAAATGTTACATTAAATCCATTAATAGTTTTTGATTCTACTAAAAAGAAATCTCCTGTTGCCATATTTTCGCCTGTAATTCCAACTGCATAACTAGCACTTTTATATGGGTTTGTAAATGTAACAGTTTTAGTACCAGCACCAGATTCTATATCGTTTCCACTAAATATTCTATCAGGCATATCAATCGTTACTGTTACTGCTGAAACAACAGGAGTTGAAGCATTATCACTTGAAGTTAAGACTACTCTAAATTTAAAATATCTTGCAGTATAATCTCCAATAACAAAGTTTTGAAAAGCTGTGTATGTAGAATTGTCATCACTTGTTGCGACTTCTATATGTGCATTACAGTTAGCTGGTGTATCTCCATCAAAGTTAGAAGAAGCAGAATCAAAATTACCACTTCTATTATCAAATAAATCGTCAGGGTTGCTAGATGTTTGAGTTAAACTCGCTGTAATCCTCGCTGTATGTTTAGCACCTATATCAATTACATCTGCAAATAAATAATTACCACTTGATTGAAAATCTGCACTAGAAACACCAGAATCAAAAAATCTAACTGTTTCGTCATCAAAATTACCACTAGCACTATCAAATAATTCAGAAGAATCTAATTGTATTGTGTTATCAGATATAGTTACATTTGATAAAGTTCCATCAAAATCAGGGTGTTCATTTTGAGTAGCTACTGCATTAAAATTAGCAATTCCTGTTACATTAGAAATAATTGCAGTTGCATTAGAACTAAAGTTACCAAGTTTATCAACAGCTTTTAAAAGATAAGTTCCTGATCTAGCTGGTACAGATATTGAAGTTGCTGGTCTTGAAACTTTTTCAACTAATGATACTGAGTTTTGCCAATCAGCAGTTCCATCTATTTTTTCACTAAATCTTAAATTATAATATGCTAAATCTAAATCTGGTACTTGTGTCCAACTTAAATGTGCTTCTTGTCCTACAATATTACATGAAAAATCTTCAACATCTTGTGGTGGTAAAATAGCACCTATTATAGTTCTTGTTGCCGCTGTATAATCAGAACTTACACCAAAATTAGAAACTGCTTTAACTCTTACATTATAAGTTTTTTGATCTATAACATTTAATACTCTGTGATTAAGACCTGATCCTTGTGCATAAATAATATAATCTGAATCTGTATTTAATTTATATTCTACTTGATAATAATCAACAAAGCTATCAGGAGAAGCACCTATCGCTACATCTAAAGCTACAATTACAGTACCATCATTGTATTCGATAAGTTGATCGTCTAACGTAACACTTGCTGGTGCTTGAACAATAAATGGATTAGGTAAATTAGTTGAGGGTGTAGAACTCACTTGTGCTTTATTTGCCCAAGTATAATGACTAGATTGATACTCAACAAGAGATAAACCTATTGTATAATCTTCATTAAATGTAATACCCATGCACCTAAATAATTTATTTGAGAAGCCTAAACTACTGTGGGTGATTCCAACTATATCTCCTATGGCTAAATCATAAGCATCAAAACTAACATTAATACCAAGTGTTAATGCTTCTCTACTTCTTCTTAAAATAACTTCTGCCATTTCTTCTGCTTGATAAGCAGAGGTTAAAGTCTTAAACGTAAATCTACCCTCTAATAAAAATCCACCATCAGCACTTTTCATAGTTGCATGTCTGTCTGCACTTGGTAATCCTGAATCGTCAATAGGTGGAAATTGAGATTCATTGACTTGATAATTTCTATTTGGATCAACAAAACCAACTATAACTCTATTGTATCTTTCATTTTTTGTTGGAATAGATAAATTATATCCACCTATAATATCATCTTCTGTTAATGTGATACTTGCACTTCCTGTTGTTTCAATAATTAAACTATACTTACCTTGTGTGTATGGAAGATAACCTCTGCAACCTTTTAAGATTTCTCTAACATTATCTATAATTTTTTGTGATGTATCTAAAGCAGTATTACAATCAAAAATATTTATATCACTTGCACCTGAATAGGGTGTTACTTGTGTTACGCAAACTTGTGAAGCATCATAAAAACTTTGTAAATTTATTTCTGAAACTGCTATACCTTTTCCGTATCTTTCATTAGTTAAATAATCTAATAAACACCAAGCTGGATTAGTTGAGTAAGCCGCAGTTTGTGCTTGTAAGCTAGAGTTATATGCTACTACTTTTTTACCTTGTATCTTTGCTTGTACTTTTGGGATTCCTGTAAATGCGTCTTGATTCCATTTAAATCTTAATGCTAAATAACATAAACCAGATAATTTATGATTGCTTCCCCAAGATGATAATGTTGATAATATAGATGATGCTGATTGGCCATCTGTTCCATAATGCGGTTCTACTTTAATTAAACTTTCACTATTTTTATAAAAATTACTATCTCCACTACCTACTTCTACTTCTGCACCATCTGATAAAGCACTTGCCCAAGTAACTATTTTTTCATCTACTCTTATTTCTTCTATATCGTTTATTTCTCCCTCTGCCATAACGATTGCCATATATAAATAAGTGTTATCAGTTCCAGAAGTTTCTATAAATACTCTTGTTCCACCAACAAGTCTTTCTCCAAAAATTACAGGGATATTTGCGTCATTACTTTGTTTGTTAATTAATAAACCTCTTTCAAAATCATCAAATTCATTTGTTCCAAAATCTTCAATTTCAGGAACTTTTGGTCTTAATACCCAAGCTAAAAATAATGTAACACCTAAAGATACAAGAGGATTCATGTTTTTAAAGAATCCAACAGCTTTAGTGACAGCTTTTACTATTCCACCAAATCCACCAAAAAATGATTTAATTTCTGTATCATTTATAGGCTTACCATATCCACCAATTTTTTTAAGATATTCTTCTTCTTTTTTATTTATGTAAGCAATAAACTCGTCTTTTGGTGCATACCTATTTAAAATTTTCTTTGCTACTTTAATTAGTAATCTATCAAACCAATTATACATTATTCTCTACCCCATCTAATATCTTGAACTGTTTGAGATGCAAAATCCATTCCCACATCTGTACTAAAGAATCTTTGTTGTGATGTATTATTAGTTTTACGACCATTCTTTTTTTCGAAATCTGCCCAATGTGATACGATTGATAAACCAACTGTACTATCTTTTTCTCCCTCTTGTATTTCAAAACTTTCTATCTTTCCTCTGTAAAGTAAAAATGGGTCAGCAATTATAGCATTAGAATCATTTAAAAAACCTCTATAAATATCTACATTATCATTAACAACATTTTCATTTAATACTGTTGAAATAAATGTTTGGTCTGCACCAGATAGATTAATAGTTACACTTGATTTAGTAACATCTGTTTCTTCTGTATGATTAGATATACCTAATATAAAATCACTAGCAGTATATGTAACTGATGAACCTGATACTGATGATGTTAATGAAAATGAACAATCTGTAATATTAACAGGAGTACCAAAGCTAATAGTAATAAGATGTATTGGTCTAATATCATTTGTTGCTAGTTCGTTCTTTACTGCTGTTGTCAGGCTTCTCGTCATGTTCCTCAAATGTTCGTCTGTTTATTTTTATTGAATCATTGACAGCATAAGTAGCATTTTTAGATGGGTCTTTATACTTACCTTGATTCAAAGATTTAGCATCAAGATCATCAGCTTCAATTATTTCTTCTGCCAAAAAATCAACACTAATCCAATATTTTACTTTGTATTTCATCTATAAAGATTCTTCAACATCAAATTCAAACTGATATAACAACTTACCATCTTTATTAGACCCTACTGCACCAAATTCTTGAATATCATTAGTTAGGTAAACTGTAAAAGGAACATTATCATAAGTAACTACTGAATTATTTGCAACTGTTGAAATTAAAGGTGGCTCAATAGTTACTGTTGCCGCATTACTTGAGCTTGTTACATCTTCAACAACCATATAAACTTTAGTATGTGAAGCAAATTTTATAAAATCTCCAGCTTTAAAAACACCAGCAGTATCAGAAGCAGAGGGTGTATTAGCTTGACCGCCCATATTTGCGTGTGATGAACATTGATAATATAATGTGGTTGCAGAAGTGGCTACAACAATTTTTGTTTCAGCACCTGTACTTCCAGGTGTTCCTGTAACTGTAACGCCTGTTGTATATTCTCCACCTGATTTATCTGCGGCTGTATAAAATCTTAATGGGTGTGTTGCATTAGAACTATCAGATTGGTCAAAAATATAAGTATTGCCCTCTATTAATTCTAGTGTTGGCGTTTGTACTCCATCTATAAAATATTTGTTAGAGCCTGATACATCTTGCACAGTAACTGTTTTTGTAAATGTAGTGCCGCCTAAACTATCCATAGCGATAGTGTTATCACCTACTGCGTGATCTCCATTAACTAATACTGTTCCTGTTTCGCTACCTCTAGCATCTTCAATTTCAGGTGGGATTATTGTAAAGTTTTCTTTACCTGATCTTTGTTTGACTATAAAAGCCATTAATTGTCCATAAACATCTGATCTACTTCCTGTAATAATTCTAGCTGTAAATGACCATCTTTGACCATCTATTTGTCTTGCAAGTTTTTTACCAGATACAGATTTAGATATAATAGTATTTTGAATAGATTTTATTCCTAAAGTTTCAAATTTAGCAGAAGATATTGGAAAAGCACCAGACATTATATTAAGTTTCTACTCCCTCTTTCATTAACAGCACTATTAATTAATTGTGTAATAGTTCCTCTTGATCTAACTAATAATTCTTCAAAGCCAGAAGCATCTACTGTGTTAATATTAAAATTAACTGTTGTTGCACCACTATTTGTTCCTCTAGCTGATTGTGTAATTTGTCCTGTTTGGTTAGGTACAAATAATTCTGGCCCATTTTCTCCAACCATTATTGGTCTGTCTTTTGATACTGCACCACCTTTAGCCATAAAACCTAAAAATCCCATAGGGTTTCCAGACATTAACATAGCTGTTCCTTTAGCTTTATTTTGTTTTTCTTGTTCTTTAGTTTGTTTTCTCATTTCTGCTGTTTGTGAAATTAAAACACCTAATTTAGTATTTTCTAAAATTACAGATAACATCTGTCTTGCAATCTGTTCCACTAAAAAAGCAATTATTTTAACTAATACTGATTGAGCCATATTTTTTAAAGTATCTGTAAGTTTTTCTCCAAATACTACTGATCTTGCAAAAGCATTTGACATTGATGTAATACCATTATTAATACCCTCTGCAATAATATTTTTAATATCTTTTAATTTCATGTTTAAATCTTCTAGTGATTTTTCATTTAATTTTTTTACTTTATCTCCAACAGTTTCAAATTCTTGTCCAATGTTTTTAATTAAACCTAATTCTCTATTTGTTGATTCAACTTGTTTTTGTATTTCTTTTGTAGATTGTGTTAAAACTTTAAAATCATCTCTAATATTAGGTAATTTTAATTTTTCAGTAACGCCAGATAGTTTTTTAATTCTTCTATTAATATCATCTATAATTAAAGCACCACCAGCTAATTTTGAAAATAAACCACCAAAAGCAATCAGTAATATTCCCAACACACTTTGTAACTCTCTAAAGTTTTTAGTAAGTGTTTTTATTGCATTAGATAGTTTTAAAATTGCAACAGCGAGATTTTCTCCCATTTGCCTACTTAATCTTCTTATTGCTTCATCATTAGTTTCTGTAAATTTTTTTAAATCTCCTAATTGTCTTTTTAGTTCATCAAAAAACCCAGCCGCTATTTCAGTTTGAATTGTAAAGAAAGCATCTTTTAAGTTTGATATAGTACCAGATAAAGTTTGTGCTAGTTTGTTTGTTAGTTCTCCAAATTTACCACCACTTCCAAATGCTTTTGCTAATCCTTTAATAGATTCATCAACACTAACTTTTACTCCAGCAGAGAAACCAGCCATAGCTGTAACTGCTCTATCTCTAAATAAATCTGCTGAACCTATACCAGCACTAAATGATCTTTGTATTTGTTGAGAAGCTAATGCGAAATCTCCACCTAATTGAACTGCTGTGTTACCTGTAATCTTTAATAATTCTTCAAATGATATTCCAAGTGATTCTGCTTTTTCTGATACAGTTGCTAAAGCTGTTACACCTTGTTGAATATTAGATAGTTCAAATGGGGTTGTTTTTGCAAATTTAGTAACTGTATCTAATGCGGCTTTACCTTTTCTAGCACTACCAAATAATGCTTCTAATTGAACACCCAATTCTTCAATTTGCATTCCAGCATTAACTATTCCTTTAATTACAATACCAGCACCTAGACCTATAAAAGCATTTTTTAAGTTAAATATAGAACCTTTAACTTTTGCAAGAGTACCTTGTAATTTGTTAAATGCCTGTGTAGATTTATCTTTTGCGATAATGTCTATATTAAGTCTTTGATTTGCCATTATTTAAAATTCCTTGCTTCTGATAGTGCTTGTTTCGTTTTATACTGTTCTTGTTCTTTTTTCAAGTACGCTAGCCAAAGATTATAATGGCTTATTGGCATATCAAGAACTTGTTGAATAGTGATGTGAAGTCTATCTGCTATAACTAAAAGCGACCTGACATCAGGGTCGCTATCTACTTTTTTTCAGCTTCCTCGTAATTAGCATCTGCAAGTATTTTATTGGCAATATCAGATATGATATTAGAGTCTGCTTTTTTTCTTAAAGCAAGTTTATCAAATGGTTCAAATGCTTTAATCATTTCTCCTTTATCATTTTTAATTTGGAGTTTCATTATAAGCAAATCAACAAGAACAGTTAAGTCTTGAAAGTTACTAGACTTTTTAAAGATTATGTTTTTTTCTTCAAGGGTAAGTGGTTCTGAATAAAATATACTCGGATTACCATGCTCGTCTTTCCACTCATTCACTTCAATAGTGATAGTTTTAAGAGTTTCAAAATGAGTCTTTACTCTATCAATAACTGACATAAATTAGGATTATACAGTTCCTATTGTTAATGCACCAGTTCCTTGAAAAGTAACAGTTCTAGAGATAATTGCGTCCATTGAGTTATTTACAGACATACCAGTTACAATTCCTGTTCCAGTAAAACTTCTGTCGCCACTTGAATTACCCTCTGGTAATAAAATAAAAGCTAGTGAAGAACCAGCAGTTAAATTTGTTTGTGGTGTATCAGTTTCGTCAAAGTGCATTTCTAAAGTACCAGAGAATGAAGTTCTACCAGCAACAAAAGATTTAGTTGCATCTGTTAAAGCTGTGTCCTCTACTACATCTCCAGTTGTTTCTAGTGTAAATGATGTCAGTTCCCCAACACCAGTTCCACCAACTGTTACAACTCCTTCTTTTCCGTGATGTGTTGCCATTTTTTATCCTTTTTACTTTTAGATTGTTGTTCTTGTTTTTGTTCCTTATAACCTAAACTTAAAAAATGTTCAAGATTAGATTCATTAATAATTATCTCTGAATTATCTTTATATAATTTAATGTCTTTAGCCATAAGTCCTTTTATTAGTTTTCTTGTTCTTCGTCAATATCTTCCTCATCTTCATCAAAATTATCATCATCTAAATCTTCTTCCCAATCTTGACTATCTTCTTCTTGGTTTTCTTTTAATTCAGCTAATAAGTCTTTTACTTCTTCACATAACATAGACTCTTTATCGTGCATTTTTTCTATTTGGTCTATTTTCTTTTCTATTCTATTTATAATTTTAGTTGTCATATTATCTCCTATGGTGTTCCAGCTTGATACTCGTACATACATCTAATAGTCATTCTTATTCCACCAACAGGAAATAAACTTCCCTCGTCAGTTTCAACTTGTATAACTTCCGAATCAAGTGCGTTACTATCTCTTGTAATATCAGTTTCTATTGCAGTTTCAATAGCTGTGATTAGTGCATTTCTTAAAGTATCTATATTAGATTCAGCACCTTTAACGAATCCTAATACTACAAAATCAATCGTACCATGCCTTGTTTTAGCACCACTACCTAATTCTGAATCATCTCTATTTTCTTCTGATGTTTGTACTATTACTGCTGGATATTGTTGCTCTGATAATTCGTCTAATAAAAAGGGTTGTCTAGTAGCTTTCTTAATTGCTGGGCTAGATATATTAGATATTACTGTTAATAAATTACTTGCAATGTTTTCTCTTACACTCATATTCTAAACTTTCTTAATTCTTTTTCTACAAATCTGTTGAACTGTTTACTTATAATCTTTTCTGTTCTATTGTTAAAGCCAAAAAATTCTCTTTTAGGGTCGTTCAATACTTGGTTAAATAATGCTCTTTTAAGCATTTGTGCATTACTAAAACCTAATGATACTTTGTGTTTTCCTGTTTTTTTACTTGTTAAACTACCTAACATTCTACCAGAATAAAACAAATCTACATTTGTTGATTTACCCTCTCTATTTAATTTTTTTAAATAACCTTGTGAATAAGGTGCAAATGCACCATCTCTAAAGTTAATACCTTTTTTAGTTTTAGTTCTAACAATATCTATTAATTGGAATCCAGCTTGTTTAATACCTTTATCAATTATTCTAGGTAATACAGATTGAAACTTTTTAAATTTTTTAGATACTTGTTTTGAATTAGATTTAATCTTTAAATCAACAGCCATTATCTAGTCAATCTTCTAAATCCATGTAAAGGTTCTCTCTCGTTAGATATGATAGTTCCATCAGCATTTACATCATATTCTACACCATCTTCTAATATCATTCTCCATTCAATATTGTATTGGCTCATATAATATTCTGCCATTCTTTCAAATCTATCTTTTTCTGTTTCTGGTCTAAATTTAGTTAATGCTGGTAAAAAGAATCTTCCAAGAAATAGATAAACACCAGCACGTTCAAACTGATCTAAATTAACTTTTGTATTAACCATTTCTGCTGTGTTTAAAACTGTAATATCTGTAAATATATTTGTTTTATATACAGGCCACCATTCTATTCTTAATTGTCTTAAAATATCATTAGTTGTTTGTGCAAAGAAATTAGTTGCTTCTGTTGCGTTATTTGCAATACCAAAATCAAAAGCATCAGGTTGATACTTTGTTACATCTCCAGCTACTATTACATTTGCACCACTATAATTAGCCATAATTTAGTTCCAAATTAGATAAATTATTAAAATAGCTAAAGGGATTGAATACATTGGATTATTTTTAGATTTAATCCAAATCCATTTTGACCATTTCTTTAATTTAAGTTTAATTAATTGATTCATCTTTTTTCTTTCTTGTTTTTCTTTTTTTTACTTTAAGAGGTACTACTTTTGATTCATTTTCAAAAGTTTGATCTACTTCTTTAATATTTTCTTTTACATTATCTTGAACAAGTTTAAAACCTCTAAAATCCCAAACTGATTTATTTGTTTCGTAATCTACTCTAGGTCTTTGAATTATTTTATTACCTCTTTGCAGAGATACTTTTTCTGTGCTTGGTATTACTAATTTAACCATTTTATTCTCCTATTTAGTTTGATGTAAGGGGGATTTCTCCCCCTCACAAAGTATCCTACTATTGGATAGATGAATCAAAGTGTAATTCAACACCATAAGAGTCATGGATTTCGCCCACACCATAAACTGATGTAGCCACGATTTCGTCTGCTCTTAAACTCGCATCTCTTTGAGTTTCGATTTTAACATCTTGCATCATAGCGATTGCCAATGCGTCTTTATGGAAAGCCGCACCTTTATAATCCCCAGCGTTGCCTGTATTAGACATATTTGAAGTTTCAAATATATTCATACCAGCTAACTTACCAACAAAACCTGATCTTAATGCTTCGTTAGAGTTCTCTGTGTCTAAACCAGCAAAAGTATTAGTTAAGCCAGATTTTAGATCAAAAGCGATTTTAGGGTGTATAACAACTGCACATTCGTTAATTGGAAGTGAGTTTGCTCTTAAAGTTGACATAGCATTGAAAATAGCCGCTGGTGAGATTGCCCCTGTTCCATCTCCAACTTCTGTTGTTAATGAATCAAACAATCCTGTTAAATCAGCATCTTGTTTTCTTGCCAATGCTTCCCCAAATAATTTACCAATATCAGCCGCAACATTTCTTGGTGCAGAGTTTCTTGCTAAATCAGTTAGAGTAGTCATAACACCAACTTCACTTGCTGTTATAGTAACAGAAGTAGGGTTGATTGCTGTGTTTGCTAGATCAGTTGCATCTGCTACTGCCGCCGCACTTACTTGTGCATAGACAGGAACTTCAACAGCTTTTCCACCACCAGAGATCGCATAGTTTTTAACTAGGTTTCTCATAATGGATTTTTCTGAAGCAACAAATTGTGCTTCTGCAACAATTTCAGTATATAGTTCTGATATTGTTGACGACGTTGTTTCGTTAGCCATTTTATTATCCTATTAAGTTTATTTGTTTAAGTTAATCTCAACAGCACCTGAATCTCGTTTTGCTCTATATTCTTGATAGGCTTTACGATCTTCTGGCTTTGTTAAGTCCAAGTCCTGTAAGTTAAAAGGTTTAACAGTTTTACCACCAATAGCACTCTGGCTTCCTGAACCAGACAATGACCCTTGACGGAAGTGTGGGTTACTA
>Ga0222716_10004103_pt1 | contig 11478 bp, 24 predicted proteins | sample C33_13DmetaG_FD_165044 | JGI IMG/M metagenome (GOLD analysis project Ga0222716, IMG submission 165044) | Estuarine water microbial communities from San Francisco Bay, California, United States - C33_13D | ecosystem: Environmental > Aquatic > Marine > Unclassified | place: USA: California... | reverse complement strand
TTATACCAGTTTGTAGAGGTATCTTGAGCTAATGCCACAGACGACATTGCTAGAGCTGCTGTAACAGCCATTAAAAATTTCTTCATATGTTTTTCCTTATAGGTAAGTTACGCCTTCTTCGGCTTCTGCGTGGACTTGATATGAACCTGTAAAGCATAGTTCTACAGACAGTTCCCATTCAACTTCAAATAACGTATCCGGAGTCATAATGTTGCCTAGAAACTGAGCAAATGAATACTCCTCTGAAAAATGCGTGTCCATACATTTAACAGCATCAACTAACATACGGGTAGTATAGGCTTCGTCTAAATTCTCAGCTTCAAGTGTCTGAGTCATCACAAGATCAAAGAACTTGTTATGTTGATCAGGAGTCCAAGGAATAACTGGAAGATTATACTCAACTGCTGGAGCAGGTTCAGGCTTGCCTGCAAGTTCATATTTAGACAAATCAATTGCCATAGCTGAACTAGCTGCGATTACAGATGCTGTGATTGCTGTGATGAACTTCTGCATATCTAGTCTCGTTTGGGTTAATGTATCAACTTAAAATACTATTGTAGCAGCGGTTGACAAAAAGGTCAACCACTTTTTTATGTATTAGAAGGTTTTTCTTTACTGTAGCCCAGAACGCTGAGGCAGGATTTTGTAGCAAATTGCACTTCGTTGCCGAACTCAGGATTGAAGCTTGACATTCGTTGTGCAAACGTATCTTTTTCGTAGTTGTACATCAGGTAATCTTTGACGCATCTACAAGTATCATGTACCTGCTCATATTTGTAGATTCTACGCACGTTTGGATCCATACCAACTCTTGCTATGCAGGTATTGACAAAAGCAGTTTGCATGGCTTCAGGCCATGAGTTTGATCCTACTCTGTCTTCATAGGCTAGTACTGGAGTTGTTAGTGTTATGGCCAGTGCCATTGTTATCAGTAGTTTTTTCATAGATAGTTAAGTTATTGATTTGGTCTAATAGATCTTTAATCTCTAATAAATCGGTTAATAAATTATTGGGCGTGTCGACTGACATCGCCTTTTGTGTCTGGGGTAATACGTTTAAGTAATCCATTAGCGGTGCTCCATAATGGGTTGTTTACTAAAAAATAAAAAGACTTATCTAACATATTCCATACTGTAACAACAGATGATTTTATAGAAGAAAAGTCAAAAAAATCTGATAACCGAGATTGTAGTTCTTTATTAGTTTTTAAATAACGCAAATAACAGATGTCAAAATATGATATTTCTTTTTTACCATCTTTTGTACTTCTATGTACTTCAAGTAATGATCCGTACCAATTATTCTGTTTAAACATGCCTATACGAATCATTGCTAGGTCATAATTAGAATGATTCTCAAAACGTGTTTCAAACATTGAGAAAATAAGCTGATTTTGATTGTCTAGTACTTTTTTATCAGGTCGAACCATAAATATTACTCCACTGTAGTAATATTTATATAACTGTATCAGAATTTAACTGTAAACTGGATACCTGCTGCTACTGGGGCTGCAATATTGTTCACTGGTGTGTCAACAAAGAATGAATAGAAAGGTGAACTAACAGAAAAATGGAATTTATCTGTTTGATACAAGTTCATAATATCTACAGTAAACTCTGTAGAAGGAGTTATATGCCTAATAGCCTCCACTACTACATGTTCAAAAAACTCTTCTTCAGTTTGAAATGTGATTATTTCAATTTTATCTGAGCCATGAGCTACATTGTAGAATGGTATTACCATTAGTACAACAAGTATTAATAAAAATTTAATCAGCCATCTCATCTAAACCTTTTTCTTTAAATGCACGGTTCCAACTTTTGCCAGCCTTCCAAATGGCGTGTAGTACAGAATCCTTTAGATATGGTGAGTTAGCATTGTGATAACCCCTCCATAATGCCATGTGCTGTGGATTCAAAATTTCATGTTGCGTTAGTCTAACTATTCGTTTAATCTTGTCGTCATCTGTGTTAATCCAATGACGAAATGCGGTAGTCTGAATTGACGTTGACATAATTCCTCCATGTATAGTTATATTGTATACTAGTTTTCTCGGTTTGTCAAGCATAAATGTGGAGGTGGGATGACCAGCGAACAAAAAACGAATTACATTGAACAACCTACAAAGTAAGTGATGCTATAAACAAAGCGGTCTAACAAAGTACAAAATTATAAATGCCGCAACCATCACTTATATATGCTTGGAGGTGACTTTTCGTGTCGTTCCATTAATAGTCTGATCATCCCTTGAGTAGAATCAGATAATATCGTATTTGACTAGCAAATCCATATCAGCTTCATCTAGCTCAATAGTTGTAGATATATTTAAATCTAACAGTTTATCATCTAGTTTAACACGCTCTTTTTTAAGCTGGCGTAGTTCAGCTTCTTTTTCTTTAATATAATCTTCTGTGAAGATAGAAACTTTAACAACTGGTTCAAATCCAAAAGATCTATCAGCCTTTTGCATTTCAGCGGTTTTTAATTCAACTCGTTTAAATACAACTTCTTTAGGTTCTTGTTTTACCATATCATCTAAAAGATTTTGTAGAATAGAAATCTTTCTATTAATAAAAGCAAGATCTGTTAAAATTTTATTAATGCCTGATTTAGCATTTGCTTCACCTTGTAGCTTTCTAATATTATACTCAACACGAGAAAGTTCTACAGATTCTGTCATAGTATCATCAAATTCTTTTAGTCTATGAAGGCATTCCGATTGCCAAGATTCAACAGTCATAGCATCTACCTTTCTTTCAGGAAAATGTAGTGCATGTGTAGTTTCTGAAATCTTGTCTTGAATTTGTTTAGCTTTTCTTAGATTCATTATGTTCCTTTAGTTCTTCTAAGAGTGTTTTGTAAGAATTAAACATTGCCAGTTCTTTATCATAAAATGTGTTAAGATTTTTTTGGATAAAGTGTTCGTTAATTTCAGCTAGTTTAATCAATTTATCAATTAGTTCATCCATTTTCCTCGTCATAAAAAGTAACATCTACAGAGACAGTTTTTTGTACCTGAAAATGATGAATATCTCCTTCGACTAGAGTTATGCTGTCTTTGACAACATATTCTCTATTCATTAATTTTTTGATTGCATTCACTGCTTCTATTTTTTCAATAAAAGAATCTATTTCTAATTTCATAGATTCAACAAATAGAACATGCCATTTAGCTTGTGGTATCATTTAACTCATCAGATGAATTTTCTAAATCGTAATAATATTGTAAATCTTTCCACGTTCGTCGTGCGTCTTCAAATTGTGCTTTTAGACAAACCATTTCATGATGTAGTGTTCTACATCTTTCTTGGTACTCTATTATCATCATTTGAAGGGTGTGTTTTCTGCTCGTTGCGTCTGTTGACATTTTTTTATACTGGTACAGGGTGATGACACAATGATAAACTTAATAGTATTAATATCATAGTTAATCGAAACATAATATGCCTCCTAACTCAATATTTATACTCTTTTTTGTACAATTCTATCAGCTAGGCCATATTTTACAGCGTCCTTGGCTGACATAAAATTGTCTCTATCCATATCACGAGTCAATATAGCCATAGATTTACCAGTGTGGGTAGAGTAGATGCCAGTTAAAATATCTTTCCAGTGCTGTAGCTCTTTATACTGTATTTCAACATCACTAGCCTGCCCACTAGCACCGCCTAGCGGCTGATGGATCATATGTCTAGCAAATGGCAGAATCGTGCGATAGCCGGGCTCTCCTGCGGTTGCTAGCAGTGATCCCATAGAGGCTGCCTGCCCCATTACCATTGTGTGTATAGGTGCTTTTACAAACTGCATAGTATCGTAAATACTCATACCAGCAGTAACAGATCCGCCTGGTGAGTTAATATAAAAATTAATTGGCTTGTCAGACGATTGTGATTCTAGAAACAAAATTTGTGCAACAATAAGTGACGCAGAATGTTGATTTACATCTGTATCTAAAATGACAATACGGTCTTTTAACAGTCTTGAATAAATGTCATATGAACGTTCGCCTCTGCTCTCTTGTTCAATAACAATTGGTACTAAATTAGGCATCTACTCCTTTAAAATTAATACGGTTAATAAATGAGCGTCCCATAATAATATAGTCAGCTCCTTCTTTGATAGCTTCAGGTGGAGTCATAGTTCGAACTTGATCTCCTAAATCATCGCCTTCTAAACGTATGCCCGGACATAATGTTTTTAGTGACGATTGTTTAAAATACTTTAAATCTGTTGGGGCACATACAGCACCAAAGAAATTATACTTCTCCATAAGTCTAATAGAACGCTCGTAGGCTTCTTCAAGAGAGCGTCTGTATATATCCATATATTCAGCTTCTGACATACTAGTTAAAGCAGTAACTCCTACTAGTCTAATTTTGTCCCCAAGAGGTGCTAGTCTAGCATAGGCTGATTCTGAATTATTCATCATTACAGTTACTAAACTAGCATCTGTCTTTAGAATATGTTCTATTACTGTTTCATTTGTGTTAGGTATATCAGACAGTTTATAATCATACATTAACTTGTTAGTATAAGCTGGCATAAAAGTATATGATGCATGATTTACTTTAAATGCTGCTACTTTGTCTCCATACTTTTCAACGATATATATACGTTGATCGAGGTTAATGCCATCTAATGCTATAATAAGTTTATTTAGATGCAAGTCTAAATCTGTCAACGAACACTCCTAAATTTTACATAGTTTAATTGGGTTTCGGCTTCGTTACGGCCGTAAACAATACCATGAGCTTTTACACGAGCATCAAACTCATATGTATCATTAATGTTTAAGGCACCCGAAGCATGCCAAAATGAATACAAGTTTTGTCCATCGCCAATCTGGTATACATACCTGTTCCACGAAGACAAAAACTTTTTGTTAATAATTGTCGCAACTACAGTTAATTTATCCTTTACTTTGCCTTGATGCTGGCTTTCTGAATAATCTTTCTTTAGAGTTTTCTTCAACATCTTATCGTTTAACTCACGATCCATTAGAGCAGGAATATACGATACAATACCATACTCGTTCTTACCAACAGTTTCTGCAAGCATACATGAATAAACATTCTGCTCAAACTCATTCAACCCACTTGTTTGTCCTCCAAGTGAGCGTAGTGTATATTTCTTAAAATGCTCACGAGCCTTCTCTACCATATCTACATCTTCAAGAAGAATCTCCAAAGGATCACCTTTACCCATTAGATGATTAGCTACAAGTAGCTTGTTAGCTTGCTTCTTGATTAAACAAAGCTCATCGCCGTGCGGTGTAGTCACATTTTCATATATATTTGTTTTGTGATATCCACCATTAATACGATGTGCTGCAAATGCTGCCACTAAAACTTCGTCAGTAGGTCGCTGTGATGCTTCTTGCATTTTTCTCCTATAGCCGTCCCAAGGTGATGGAAGTGTAAAGTCTATATCAATTTGTTTTTGTCCACTTTGCATTGGAGTATCCTTCTTGCTCAGCCCAGCGTCTGAACAAGCCTTCTTCTCTGCCGTGTGCTTCAATTTCCCACGGCAGATCAAAGTAGTTAATCTTAGAGCCATCAACTGACTCGTTTAACCAAGTAAACTGTGAATTACTTAGCTCGCGAAGTTCGTTGCGAGCATACTGCTTAACATGAACCATTTCGTGTGCTACAGTATCTATAATAGTACGAAGTGACTTTGAAGCATTTATTTCAATGTCAAACTCACGTGGAGACTTTCGTACATAGCCCTCAGTGGGTACGCAATATCCGCAGTCGTCATCCTCACGCATGTCTTCGTTGAACTCAATGTTGATCTCCAACGTCTTCATACGTGGCATCAGCATTTGATGACAGAAGTGAGCTATACTGGTTGCCAATGCTCTCTGTCTTGCTGTGCCGCCTTCTACATATACTTGCATCTGCCCTCTGTGTAATTGTTTACTGTATAAACTTATTGTACAGTGTTCAGCTTAAAAGGTCAACCATTTTTTGAAATTATTTTGTAATTTTTTCAATAATAATTGTGCCCTTGTCACCTAGCTTTACTTTGACTTCATCGCCGGGCTGAATGTTTGCTTGTTCAAGCACTTCAGGCGGTATGGTAAGAATGCTCATCTCTGGGTTGTCAGGGTCAGTGGAGAATAGCTCTTTTGAATTAGCTATAAAGTGGTGTGTTATCTGCTTTTCCATATTGATACGCTAGTGCCAATGAAAGATATATCTTGTGTGTTGTTGGATAATATTTCGTTGTTGTACATAACTGATACAACAATGTCGTCACCATTAAAATATCTTATTGTATTAATAGTTAGCTTAGACAAATCAAAATCATCAGTAGAAATAATATGTTCAAAAAACTTGCCCTTTTCGTGATTATAGATTTGCATCATATAATGGGCTTCGATCTCTTCTGGAAAAATTGTATTTGTTATATTATGATCATTTATAAATTCTGCATCATATACAGGGCCATCTAATTGTGTGATTGTAAATGTGCCCGATGATGCTATTAATCCATGATGATAGTGTATAGATGGATATTTTTGCCAATCCATCTTTTCTTGTTTAGTTGAATCAAACAAAAAATCACATCTATAAGGAATGTCTTTTCTATTATCTTCTACAATGTAATCTAAAAGGGGATCATTATCACCTGCTTGTTTTCGTCTTTTAGACCAGTAGTCAAATGTTTCTTTATCTAGTTGTATGTAGGAAGATTCTCCTCCGTATCCGTCAAGAGTTATTCTAAAATAATTCTTCATTCAATATCCTATGAATGGCGGGAAAAAGTCCCGCCGGCTTTTTTACATAGTGTTTTCGAGATACTGTAATACAGTCTCTGGTTTTGTTTGTCCATATGGATCGTCGTCGGCACCTACATTGTTGATACCTGGCTCTTCCCATAGTTGTTCAATGACACCATTGTTTACAACCATAGCGTAGCGCCATGAGCGTTGTCCAAATCCCTTGTGTGGCTTGTCAACAAGCATACCCATCATTCTTGTGAACTCTCCATTGCCGTCTGGAATCATCTTGATATTTACTAACTGTTGGTGCTCTGCCCATTTGTTCATGACAAATGAATCGTTAACTGATAGACAATATACTTCGTCTACTCCACAGTTGCGGATCCTGTCATAGTTGCTTTCGAATCCAGGTACCTGTTGTGTTGAACATACTGGGGTGAACGCACCTGGCAATGAAAATACAACGACTCTCTTGTTCTTAAAGAAATCATCTGTAGTCACATCTTGCCAGCGGTATGGATTAGTGCCTCCTACGTTTTCGTCTCTTACTCGTACTTTAAATGTAACATTAGGTACAATATTTCTCATTGTGTGTCTCCGATTAATCTTTTATCTAAGTCTTCAGAACCGCCAATAAACTCTCCATCCATAAAGATTTGGGGAACTGTTTGTTGTTTAGTTACTCCCATAACTTTACCAAATAATCGTTTATCAGCTTGTATAAACATATACTGTATACCGTTTTCTTTAAATAGTTGTTTTGCCTCATCGCACGATGGGCATTTTGGATACGCAAAAGATCCTACAATGTAGTTTCCTTTGGTAAAGTCAACTTCGTACTTAAACATTTATGTCTCCTGTATGTATGTATATTCAGTCTTGGACTGAGGCGATTTTTTTAAGTAGTCCGCCCATTTCTACTATATTACGAACAAAACCTCTTCCTTCTGATTTTAAATTTGATCGCAGTTGTAGCAACATATTATCACCTTTTATTTGTAAGGCTTCTTGTCCTACAGGCTTGCCATAAATTCGCAAAACAGGAGGGCTTTCTTGTAGAGTTACATCAAGGTCAAATTGTCGCAATGCTTCTTCAAGATTTTCATTAAATTTTAGTTTATAAAATCCTGAGTTTTTAACTGAAGCAGAAAGTATAACTAAAGCTATTTTACTATCATTTCGTGTAGCATGATAGCGAATACCATTATACATACGTTGTAGGAAAGTAAACTCTTTATCAGTATTACCGGCTAGTTCTTGTTTTACCTGAGCAAAAGTTTCTTTATAGATTTTCTTTATTATTTCAAAGTTATCTTGCGGTGTTCCGCCTTCCATTTTTTCAATGTATTTGTCATTAACATTAATGCCAAATGTAGATTCAAAAAATCCGTCTATAGCTTTGTATGAAAATCCACTTGCCTGACCAAACTGCTTTACACTACCTGCTTTTAACGATAGTAAATCAACCTTATTATTGTCAATTGTGATAAACAGATCAGCTTTAGTACCCGTTTGATCTCCAACGCCGTCAGACTCGATCTTAACTACGTTAGTTCCTCTATCTTCTATGATCTGTTGATTAGCAGATTGGACTCCTGGGTCAGTATTAACATACTGAATAGAACTCTGCATCAAACCCTGCAAGTCTGGATGAAACTTGCCAGTTTTAGCAGCATTTACCATAGCTTCAAAAGATATTTTATTCAACGATACGACAAAAGATACTTTATCTTCTGCTACTGAGGTTGTAAAAGTGCCTTTTTTGTTTTTACCAGCATCATCTATCTTCATTGTAGATAGAATATTCATGATATCCTTAGCGGTAACATCGCCTTGGTCACGCTTCATAAATCTAGCTGTTACAGCGGCGCCTAAGAATCCTTCAGCAACATCGCCTGTATTAAAGCTCTTGCCGCCTTTTATCTCAACACTTTTATGTAGATAGGATAATGGAAGGGATGAAACAGATACTTCAGATTTAGTAGTATCAACTTCAAATTTAAAGTTGGCAAACCCATTTGGATCAGCTGGCTCAAGTTTATCACCATTTGTATTAAATGATCCCGGATCATCAAGGTCAACTTTACCAAACAAAACCTTTTCAAATCTGTCAGCTTCTGAAGGAGAAATAAAAACTTTCTCAGCACCTACTTGTTTTACTCTAGTAGGCTCAATAGCTATTTCTTTATTTGCTTTGATTAGTTTAATAAGAGCTACTGCATATTTGCCGTAATGTTTAATGATTTCGCTACGACTAAGCTCTGCTTCGGTTAAAAGTTCAAAATATCTCATATGTAATAATCCAATTATAAGATATTTACCTATTCAGCTTTCTCAACGTGTATTCCTAATGGAAATCCTTGTTGGCGAGCGGCATGTGTCGCTTCGTTAGTTTTTTGTTCTGCGATTTCGTACATATAGGTTCCAGCAATAGCTTTGCCGTCTTCGTGTACTTTAAACATAATATCGTTGGCAGTTTCTTCTGAGTGTTTGAATACAATCATTAACAACTCTACTACAAAGTCCATAGGGGTGTGATTGTCATTTAAAAAAATTACATGATATTTTGAAGGAGGTTCAATTTCTTTTTTGAGCTGTTTATCAATTACAACTTTTTCAACAGTTTCTACAGTCATATTACCTTTGTGTAAAGCGACGGCCGAAGCCGCCGCAGTTAGTTTATATTAACAATAATTATGACACCAAAGACGGTTTAGAATCAGATACAATCTTGATTGTCTTAGGTTTCATCTCCTCTGGGACTTCTCTTTTTAAATGAACATTGAGAACACCCAGTTCCAATCGTGCTCCAGCAACTTCGACATGATCAGCCAGCCTAAACTCGCGACTGAACTTACGTGAACCGATACCTTTATGTAGGTATGTGACTTTCTCGTCAGTTTCAGGTTTGGTGCCTTGGATAAGTAACACCCCTTTTTCTGTCTTTACTTCTAAATCTTCCTCTGAAAACCCAGCTACAGCCAATGAGACCATGTATTCGTCATCATTAATCGCGGCAATATTATACGGAGGATATGGTTGAGAAGGTGAGTTCTCAAAAGTCCGGTGTAACTCATTAAAGAGTCTATCAAATCCAATTGTTGAACGAGTGAATGTTGGTAGATCGAGAGATGTAATTCTTGTCATTGTTTTCTCCTTATAAAAGCAAGAATGATATGAGCCCTTTCGGCGCTCTATTCAACGGCACGCCTTGTGCCATTAAATTCTTTTATTAACAATATTTATATATTCTGTAAAATATTCTATTTATTTGTGGCTTTTTCTAGCCTCTTTCTCCAGCGTGCCTTAGCCGCTGCTTTTGCCTTACGTCTTTTCTCCGAAGGCTTTACATACTCTTGGTTATCTCTAACTGTTTTTAGTATGCCTTCTTCTTGAACTTTCTTTTTAAACTTTCGTAGAGCTGCTTCTGTATTTCCGTTCTTTACTACTACAGCAATACCTGGTATAAAAGGAACATACCTATCATTATAATAGGGTTTTTTATAGTTATTGAACCTTGCCATGTGCTCCGATAATATGCTTCATTTCTTCAATTTGGTAAATTTTATTGTTACTAATCTTGCTGTAAAATGGATTTTCACCTTTTGAGAGATAAAACGTATTAGGATACGAAATAAAATACGATTCTAAACACTTCATAGCCGGAGGTAAAAAATCTAGTTCTACAATACAAACATCACACATACGATGGACTGAAAAGAGCCAGTCTGTGTGTTCTAAAGTATTTATATCATAAACGTAAATAGAGTAATCTACATCGCTATTATTAAGTATTTTCTGTATATCTATCTTAGTTGGCTCACTCACATGAATGAGCACCATCGTTCTAGCACGATCATATATGATGTCTGGGGGCGTGATTATTTTTATTTGGGTCATATATGAAAGTATTTATTAAACGTATAGTGAGTTCTTATCCATTCTTGAGCCTGTTTAACCCTGTTAACAGGCTCTGGTCTAAAAAAGTATGAATATAGTATCATATTAATATGCTGAGATGAACTGCCACTTTTCTTCATGCTGATGATAACATGCAGTATCATCCCAGTTACGCTTAGTGCCGTCTTCTAGCTCCATATGTGTAAAGAAGACATGACACATACGAGCGCCTGACGGATACACTGCTGTAACCTGTACCTCACCCCAAGCGCCTGAGTCTTCGCCATCCCAACGGCATTTTTCGCCTAGGTTAAGCTCTTCTAGCGCAAAGAATACACATCGTTGATGACGCTGGCGATCTGCACTAGGAACATCTAGGGCATCTGCTTTGCCAGCAATAGCTTCTGCAAGCTGATGTACCCAAATGTTAGTCCCTGTACGATTAGCAGTAGTTTGAGAGCCATAGTATGGACCTGCTGAGCGACTTGAACAGCCTACTACAAATAATCCTAACGCAATAGCAAGAAACTTTTTCATATATCTCTCAAGTAAAATTGTTTTCTTGTTCCTTAGCAAATATATGACATTGAGTTAACACACCCTGAAATTCTTCTTGAACATCTGGCGGCATTGTATCATAGTATTCAAGTGCCAATTCAAATGTAATTCGTTCAGAATAATATGAAGCAATACAATCAGTCATTAGCTTCAGGCCATAATCATTTAAATGTGCATCCCACTCACCTTCTGACTTGCCCGCATCATACAGCATATTAGCAAAAGTTGTTTGTTGCTCACTTGTCCATTGTCCTGCGAATGCAGATGTGCCTAGTAGAGCAGTGGCACATAGT
>Ga0222716_10004098_pt1 | contig 11488 bp, 17 predicted proteins | sample C33_13DmetaG_FD_165044 | JGI IMG/M metagenome (GOLD analysis project Ga0222716, IMG submission 165044) | Estuarine water microbial communities from San Francisco Bay, California, United States - C33_13D | ecosystem: Environmental > Aquatic > Marine > Unclassified | place: USA: California... | reverse complement strand
GGTCAACTGTGGCACCTCAAATATAGTACCTACTCGACGTCGGTATAAGACTTCTTGACGATCAGTTCACCGATGACCAGCGTAATGATTCGACCGCTTGAAAGCGTAGCCTGAACGTCATAAGGGTAGCGCCCCGACATCAGCTCGTTGCTTTCGGTGCTGCTTAACTCCATTCGGAAAGCTTGCGTGCCTGTTGGCTGCGTCACCACTGGCACAACAGTGATCGAGTCCATGCGGTTCAATGCAGTAAACTTCAGCGTCGCACCCGACAAGCTCGGCCACTGGTCAGACGTCGTGCCTGTCCATGTGATCGCTCTGCCGTCGCTGTTGTTGTAGTCATCGCCTCGCACGATTGTGATCGTGGTTCCGTCCGCTGCTATCACGCTACTGATCGTTACATCGGTGCCGCCGATTCCAGCAATGACCGCGTCCGCTATCGCTGCGGTATCAACGCTGACCGTCGCGGTTGCGTCCACTGATAGCGGATCTGTAAACGTCAGCTGATCCGTTTTGACCTTCACAGCGTCAACGTTTGCATCAATCGTGTTGACGCTCGCCTGCGTCGCCAATGCGGCAACGTCCGCCTTGAATGCGTCGGGATTGCTACCAGAGATGAAATACTGGTAATACTCGGCGATCGGAGCAGAATGATCGGGCACAACGATAAACTCGTCTGCCGCAACTGGTGCCGAAGTCAATCCTTCCTGCAAAACGATTCGGCCATTGGTCGAGTTGTACGTCAACACTGGTCTGGCTTCACCTTGTAGCGATCCGCTCGTAAAGACAACCAGCAAATGATCAAACGCACCGGTCACAGCAGTTAAATTGCTGTCGAATGCAGAGTTAGTCGGAGTTCCCGAAACTTCCCCATCAACTAACGCGCTAACTTTTAACTGCTGCCACAAAGCTCGCTGAACGGTTCCGGCTGTGCCCTTCCCCAGTACGTGGTCAAGCAATGCGTCTGCGGTCGCTGTATTGCCAGCCGCGCTCAAACTGTAGCCGGTTTTATCGCCGTTTGCGGTCAGCGTATCAACGACAGTCACTTGAGATATATGGCCGCTGCCGTTAATGCCAAGAGTTCCAAAATTAGCCGGAGCAGATGCGGCCAGTAACGCATTGTCCGTCCCCCTCATATTTGCTACCGTCGTGACCGTGCTAACCGAACCGCCTGACGTTGTGATAGCTCCACCGCTAACTACCGCACTAGCGTCTATGTCATTCAATGCGTCAAGTGTTTGCTTCGTTCCGCTGATGCTGTAGCCGGTCTTATCGTTGTTCGCCGACACAATTACCTGGTCGGCTGCCTCGTCAAAGGTGCTGACATCGTTTGCTAGAATCTTGACTGGGATTGCGTACTCGGTCCACGCGGTTCCTGCTATGTCACCGTTTACTTTAACGATCAGCCTGTCGCCTTCCGAAGGTGCCGGACTGACACCACTGAACACAATGCGATAGATCCCAGTGTTCACTGTCGTAACCGTTGGTGCAGTAGCCGGGAATCCCTCGATCCTCGTGGTAGTTGTATTAATGTTTGCTGCAACGTGAGCTCCCTGACTGTCGATCACGTTGACAAGCACGGAAATTGCTTCGCCGACTAACGCTGTTTGTTCTTGCGCCATAATTTGTTCCTAGTGCGCCAATGGATGAAAGGTTGATGCGGCGAGAGGATGAGATGAACCGCCGCCGCCGGGTGTAACGACTGCATCGATAGCACCAACATCAAACACACTATTTACCCCAGCAAGTCCGCTGAGTTGTATTTGACGAAGCTCGGCTCCTGCTCCTGCTATGTCATTAAGCCTGTAGTCGTTACTGGCTGAGTCTACAAAAGGATCGCCAGTTAGATTTATCGGTCGGAAATCTCTCGACGTGTTTGTGTTGATTGTGCGCCCGCTTGTGTTGTTATAGTCAGCACAATCGAACATTACCGGAGTTCCGTTGACCCCCCCAAGGCTATATCCATAGCCAGCATTTCCAACTGAAATCATTTCCGAAGCATAACCAATATCGTAGCCGTTTAAGAACCCATCTCCCCCGTTGTTAATCGCCACACACTTTTTCCACGTAAAGTAAAAAATACTGACAGAAAATCCATGCGATGTGCTGTTGCTTGCGATACACGAATCCATGTTTCTGATAGTTGAAGAAAAGCCCACCTGACATGAATCTGCCCAGCAGTAAACTAAATTTCCCAACTTAAACCCGCTAGTTGTGCAATCATGTGCTTCGCAGTTGTACGTTGTTCCCGTGCTGTCTCCGACAAACCCATCGCCGCAATTCCTCGCGAGACAATTAAAGAACAAGCCTGTGTAAGGTGCACTGTTGTTAAATCCAGTAACCGCTGTGCTTTGCCCATCTACTTCTACACTGATTACATAAGATCCTAGCTTGTTAAACCCCGGATTCGTGAGAGTTATTATTGCACCGCTGACTGCCACGCCGTTTGTGCTAATGACTGGTCGTGCTGCCCTATCTCCTGTAGTTGTTTTATAGCCTTCAAATTGAACACCTGTCTGAACGCTTAGAGTTCCGCCGCTAACGTTCTGAGTGGCTGTCGTTAAATTATACGTCCCTTCTTTTATATACACCTTGTCCCCTGAAGTCGTCGCCTGACCGGCAGCATAACCGGGAGTCGCGAACGCAGTGCCTTCAGTCAACCCGTTGTTACTGTCAGAACCCGATGTCGTAACGTAATACGTTGCCATCTAGCTACTCCGCAGGAATAAAGTCGTCGGCCATTTTTTGTAAAGCAGATTGCCATTGATTTTCATCAGTCACTTGCGAGTTGATGAGCGGTGCAATGTTTAGATTGTACTGCTCCATATAACGCTCCTCTAACGCTTGCATCTCCTGATTGATAATCTGCTGCTGCTCGTATGACGACTGGTAGGAAATCACTTCGGCTTCTGTGCATCCCGCATCGGGTCGACCGCCACTCTGATTCACTAAAGTTTCGGCAACCAGCTTGATGTCGTCTGGCAAGCTCGCTTCCACTTGTGCAAATTCTAGGCTGCGAGGGTATTCGTTCGTGCCGATTGAGGTGGATGACTCGTTGAATACTTCTGACAGAAACCACGCAATTAAGGTTTGATCGGTTCCGGCTTGGAGTGTTTGGTAATAGTCGATCAGTCCACCCGAACGCTGAGAAATCATCACGGGATCGGTTAAGACAGCACCCGATTCCTGCAAAGTCTCTCGGCTTGATTCGGTACTCATTGCTTGCCCAGTCCTTGCAGAAAGGTGCTGTGCAATCACGGCATTGGTAACGCCTTGGTCCTGCAACGGTTTGATGTCTCGCAAATAATCAATCATTTGTTTTTCCTCGCTTCGGGATCTATTTTCATAAGTGCAGTCCAGAGGTCTTTTTGCTCGGCTTGTAACGCTCGCCGGTCGGTCAAACATTCGTCCAACTGACTCTGCACCGTTTCCGTTATTTGTTTGTTAAGTCCAGACTGCGCGCGATACAGATGCACAACGGCAGTAGACAACGCACCCATGCCGCCTATTAGGACACCCGAAACGGTCAGCGGGTCTAAGTTTGAAAGCAGGTTAATCATTTCAGTTTTCTAATCAAATTACGGATCAAACGCTTTTGTTTTGTTTCTGTCGTTCTCGGCTCTTCTTTGCGGACCGGCTCGCACTCCACGACCTTGACCACCTTCGCTTTCCGCAAATCTCGAACGGTCATGTTTTCGTTGCCCTGTGTTGAATCAGGCGAAAACGGAAAGACCGCTGCGATCAATAAAGCCAGCAGCAGGATATTGCTTTTCATGCTTCGGTCCTGGCTGATACGTGCCGTACTGCGATAGCTTCATACGGAACCGCTTTTGCTCCCCAAAGAATACCATATCCGCCCGACTCGCCTTCGCTCGACCAACGCTTGCCCCAGCTGTTGGCGATAATCAAACCAACCTCGCCAGACTTTCCGATGATGGCACCCACTGCGCAAACTGCGTGACGCCACCAGGTCAGCGCGATAGCGACTGCGCACGGTTGCCGTCCGATTAAAGCAGATACCACGCCGTCAAAATCGTCGCGTCCGAACTCTTCAAATTCTGCCAACTTGTGTTTCTGTGCGTTTGCTTTCTGGTCTGCTGACCATCGGTTACTTTTACGAAACTCCGGCAGAACGCTATCTTCGCAGACGCCGAACTCTTGAACGTACCTAGCACCTTCCAAAACATAGCCGCCACGGTTTGCTCCACGCTTTCCCTTGTAAGCTGTTGCGTAAGCGTTTAGCTCGACGTGGCTAATGCCTTGCCGTGCATAGGCGTTTTTCATCGCCGCAACGACTGAATACTGCCAGCAATAGTTCGTCGACTTTTGCGACATTATCATATCGCGGTAGCGTTTGTGCCAATGGACCGGTTGGCTTTTGATTCGGTTTAAGTATTCAATGCGAGACGCCCATTCACTTCGCGGCAAGCGGTTTCCAGAAAACTCGCCGAAGTTACTGAACTCCGGTTCGCTTGAATAATCTCGCGGCTCGTATCCCTTACCATCCATTCGCAAGACGCTCCATCTGCTCAACGCTTGTCGGAATGTCTGCTAGTTCGATCGATCCGTTTGGGTAATAAAGAACCATGACGTTCTCGGCGTCGGGTGCTGCGTCCATCGCAGAACCAACCCAAGGCTCGGCAAACTCTTGCGACTGATCGCCAGAATACATGCGACGCTCGACGCCGTTTGCTTGCAGTAAATCCTCAACCACTAGCGAGCTTGAGACAGCGAGCTGGCCGTCCGTGGCCGTTTCGGGACTGACTGAGAAAAGGATTGCCGCCGGCTTGTTGGAAATTACGTCAACTGCGTCGGGTAACACGTTGACGATCGTTTCCCAAATCGACGACAACTGACCGCCGGACCACAACGCCCACGAAAGCAGGATTGCGGCCAGAGGTCGCCAGTCCCATGACTCGCCGTCATCGGGAGGTCGGTTTTTGCTTTTGCTGATGAACTCTTTCGCCACCACCGCAAGCTTTTTTATCTGTTTGGCCGCGAACGTCAGCATTGTTTCGACGTGGGGCAAAACTCCGCTCACAATGCAGATTGTGCAAATGCCTACTAGCTGAACGAATGAAAGAATTGCTGAACCGATGGCGAGCCATAACTGCGTATTGCTGAAACCTTCGGAATCGTTGCGGCCACTATATAACCACTCAAACCATCCGTCCTTCCAGAGAGTAAACGCCAAATAAAGCGTCCCGCATCCGATGACCGTCTGGAAAGCTGTGTTGGTTTTTAGATTATTCAATTCCGTCCTCGCTCACAGAGAACAGTCGCTTTTCCAGCCAGCGGGTCAATAACTTTAGTGCGATCCGTGTCATGAGTGACACAATAATTGCTTCCCATCCGAACCCGACCTTTTGACCCTGCAACGCTCTTTCGTCGCGGATCCTGTCTCGCGTGCGCTGCTTTGCCAAGTCCAGCCTAGCACCCGGCGTCAAAGTAAGATTTTCGGCATTTACTTCGTTCCAGACTTGAGCAGCAATCTGGCGAGCTGTTGACTTTTGCCGCTTTGATAAAAACATGCCATTTCCCCGATTGTTGGCGTTATTAAAAGTCTTGAGGGCGTGGCGTTGCTTGTCAAGCAGTTGGTTTGCTTGCTTTGCTACGTTTGCTAACTCTCTATCAATGATCAGACGATCAGCAGCCGAAGAGATTCCCGGCGTGACTGACCATCGTCGTCCGTAATGGTGGGTTCGAGCTCAATGGCGTCGAACCCGAGTTCTCGAAAGCGTTCCGGTAGCCGGATCATGATCCATTCCTCAAGCGTGAAAAGTAGGTGCCTCTATCGGGAATGGAACCGGCGAATAGCTTTAACAACGTCCAATATGAAAAACTTCTGAAAAATTGCATCACTCATCTTTGCCAAACCCTGAATTGCAGTAATCATCGAGCAGATCGAACAGATCAGGATTGTCTGCCAGCAACGCAAGCAGAAGCGGAGCCAATCTCGTTACTTGGTCCTCCTCTTCGTCCTTCGCGTTAAAAGCGGCCACCGCCCAAAGACCATGCAAGCATTCGTGGAGAAGCGTTTCGATGACTTGGCTTGGATGCTGGTCCGCGTTGATACGCATAGAAGCGTGACGATAGGAGAACAAACCATCAGCACCGATGCTGTCTGCTTCTTTTTGATCAATGGCGTGTACGTCAACTTTGACGTGACCAATCTTGATGCGTTTTGGTAGCTCAATCATATGACGACTCGGAAAGCTGTGATGCTTTAGGGGTATTGCGGAGAGCCGCGGTCACGTTGCGAAAACCTCGCCGTCATGGATGATTTTGTTCTGAACTTGGTAGTTACCTCGCTCGCCGACAGTAACGATGGCGAAGCCGTGATTCCAGCGGTTGATCGTTGCGTATTCTGGCTTGAGGTCACATAGGCATCCAAGCGAATAGCACGGAACCAGCCTTTCGTCGATGCCCGTTGTCTCGACGTGCGTGCTGGTTCGATGCCAATGCCCAACCATCGCAGTTCCGGCGACACGCAAGTAGACGCCTCGGCCAATGTTGACGGGGTCGGTTAGTCCTCTCGGAAGCTCGTGACCGTGCAGCATCGGCAACTTGCCCAGATGGTACTCCTGCTTGCTGTGAACGAATCGCCACTTGTGTTCTTTGATGGGCAGGATGCGGTCGAGCCGAAAGTCCTCGATGCCAACCAATGCAGGCGCACGTTGATAAAGGTAACTGTGATAACGCTGCTCATGATTCCCGACCTTGAACACACGCACCGAATCAGGTCCGAAGTGCTTGTTTAGTTCGCCCAGCACCTCGGCACCTACTTTTAGTTCTTCTTCTGGGTTCCTTGCCCGTGGGTCTTGGTCCCAACGGCTTAGCCTGTAGAAGTCGATAAAGTCGCCATTCAAAACAAGATGCTCGCAACCAGCGTCGATGCCCGCTCGCAGTGCAGACTCTAACGCCTGTTCCGAGTGGTACGGAATGTGAAGGTCCGAAAGCACTAGAAACTTTCCCTTTTGCCTGATCTTCATCGGACTGTGAACCTGCCTAAGCCCTTTGGGAAAGTGAATTGTTTTTGGCTTGCCGTGTTTCCTAAAATCAGTCTTGTCTGCGATTACCTTCCGATGCCGGCTGCCGTGTGCGCCGCGAAGGTAGCGGATTTTTGACCTAGCAACTTCTATAGATGAAAAGTGATGTGGGTATTTTTCATGTAGCAATCGTGCAAGCGTCCGAGAGTCTGCGGCGGGATGATCGCGCAAAACTTCCCTTGCCACGTCCAGCTTTTCGTTTTTCTTTTTCTTTGCCACTCGGAGCTCCTTTCTCTGAGTCTGCGCCGTTAGTGACGCAAGTCAAACAAGTGCTTTTCGTTATTTGTCGCGTTTGCTTGTTTGGTTTGAATATCGCTCCCAAAACTCATCCACGGCTTGCTGATCAGTTCTCACGCAGGCTCTTTTGCCGTCGCGTGTAATGATGTACCCGCGCAGAATTCCTTCGTGGATCCAGTTTCGCACGGTTTGACTGCTAACGCCTAGCTGTTGTGCAGCTTGAGCCGTGGTAATGGGATTGCGAACAGACATGACTCCGGTGCTTCCATGACTCTCAACGTTTCAGACTGATAGAACTCTCTTTGGCGGCGTATAGCCGGCGACCACGTTTTCCGTATTTCCTCGCACATTCTAGTGATTTCGGCTGGCGATGGATCAGTTGGCCCGCGTCCGTCCTCGATACCCTCTGGCCAGAACGTCAAAAAGTCATCAAGCGGTCGATCTAAAAAGTGTGCTGGCATTTGTCATCTCTGAAAACTTCAATCAAAACCGCTGGACCGTTCTTTCGCTGGGTTGCGTCCTGATCGCCGATAACGCTGGTGATAAATTTTGGCCCGTCGTCGTGCCACCATCCTGCATCGGTTAAACAGTCAATCAGCTGCTTGGCTGAACCGCGTAGAACAGAATCGTAATCGAACAGCCTTTGCTTTGGTCCAAGTATCCGTGTGATTTTTAATCTAACCGGAAAATCAAACGGTTCTCGGTGCATTGCCTTGCGTCGAAGTTCCTCGCTGATCGCCTTTTTGACTGCCGCTGTGCGATACCAAGCGTGACCTTGGCCGTCGTTGCTGTTGGTCAAGTTTAGGTCGATGACCGCTGAATGCACTATCTCCATGCTCTGACCCTCACTGTCACGCCATCGCTTGTCTTTGCTGTTGCGTCGCCAGTGACGCGGTAGCCTTTCCATTTCTCTGGTTCGCATGTTGACGGGTTTGGACACCTGCCCCACCCAATCCCTTCAAAGCTTCCAATTGTGGGTCCAATGTGCTGAAACCACCTGTGCCTTGCCATCGCGTCAGCTTCAGCTTGGCATCGCTGTTGGTCTGTTTCGCATCCAAAAATTGACGCAATGAGAATTGCCAACTCTTTCATCTCTCTTGCTCCGTCATCCATTCCGGCTTTTCGCCTTGTTCTTTATCCCATTCCATAAGCTCGTTCATCCTCTCGTCGTTTTGCTCCTTGCTTAGTGACCCTGAACGGACCATCTGACCAAGCTTTATCGACCAATAACCCGTTGCAGTTCCCGCCACTGATGCCATCGCACCACGGCTTTGTCCGTGGTAGTTTTCCTGCTGCGTCTGCTTGGCCGTTCGCCGGAACCGCATCTCGTTTGCTTCACGCTTTAAGTTCTTCGCCAAGACGTCCGGTTTTTCGTATCGACCAACAAGGTCCAGATCGCCGGATACCACCTTTGTAACCACGGCCTCGACGTCAATGCTATGGCAATCCGTCAGCATTTCGCACCAGATGTCGATGGTTGCTCTAGGGTTGCTGGTTGACTCAAGCCACTGGCGGTAGCTCGGAAATGCTGTCAACACTCGCTGCAGCTGCTTTCTCGCTTCTTCTGTATTCATTGCTTCTCCTTGTGCTTTCATTGATGTCCGCCATCAGAACCCCAGATCGACAACCTTTTTGCCGTTACGCGGTCGGTCAAAATTGTTGTCACTGTCGAGTATTGACCTGGCACCCTTTTGAATAGAAAAGTCGATGTCTCGGCGTGCTTTGTCGGCTCCGCGTCGGTGCAGGTCCATCAGGATCGTTTCTGCTTGAATCTCGTTGACCTCTCGCCCATCCACTGAGAAACGGAATTCGCACCAGCGGGACCATTCATCTGCAAACCCTTCCGCTTGCGTGGGGGTGTGTATATTCTCTTCTCTTCTCTTCTCTTCTCTAGTCACGCTCGTGTCACGCTTTGGCTGTGACATTTTCGTGACACTTTTTCGCCTCTTAGCTTGCCTAGTCGCATCATTTGCACGCTTTTTGGCACTTTGGGATAAATGACGGTCCCAATTTGGGATCCGTATTACTGGCAACTCGCCGGCGTCGTCGTACTCGAGCCAGCCGACGTCACACATCAATTCGGGAAAACCCGGTAGCGATATGCGACGTCCGAGTGACTCGAGCGTGACACCTGTCACGCTTTCGGTGTGACATTGGCGTGACACCCAAGACCATAATGCGTGGCAATAGCCGACGACCGCCTCCTCTCGGACGCCCATTGCCTCGGCCATTTGCATGACTGCCGGATCCTCCATCAAATCGATCCGCATCTTTATCCATTCACCTGCCATAGCTATTAAGTCCCGTTGAAGTTTTCAATGATGGCAGCGATTTGTCGCCAGATGTCACTTTTTCTTGCTTGTGGATCCAGACGTGATGGTGGCGGCAAACGACCATAAGGTCGCTAGGTACTTCGTCTCCGAATCTCTCGTAATTCAGGTGATGCACGTTTAGATTGACGCGGCATTTGCATCTGCCATGAAGTTCATGGACGTATTGACACCGATGCTTTGCGCGAGCAAGTATTAAAGCTCTTTTGTGATTCCATTTTTGTGAACGGTAATACGGGTCCATTTGATGACCTCCATTTATTAAGTGAAACCTGCATGACAGATATGATGCCCCAGCTATTGCGATGCGTCCTGTAGTTTCCCACGAGAAACACATGACGAAAATTCTTGTTATAGAAACCTAAGTTGTCCCATAGATTTCCGGGTCTGCCGGACTGCTTGACCAGCCATTGATAGCACCCAAATTCCATCAACTGCTGGTTGTGCTTCTTGCCACCAAGTTCGTAACTAATCCTTGGTTGCTTGCTAACCATCTTCTTGCAGTAGCTTGACGACCTTTCATCAACTTTTCTTTCGCGAAACTCCAGCCCCGTTATCCTTTCCGGTATTACTACAGCAAGAGATCGCTTTTCAGCATTTAGATCGTCGATAGATTCCGCCAACCAGTGCTTTGTCATCATGCCTATAAATTTGTAGCGATCCTTTTTCTTGTTTGCTATTTCATGCGGCGCAAAACTGAGGTCTGGCTTCCATGTTTCAATGCGAGTGTCAGATGCGTCTTTTTCTATTGCAACCTCGTACGTTCGCCACTGACTCATCGGTACTTCAGCAAGCAACGGATAAACTCGAATCAATCCTTTGTCTGGACATAGCCCTACGCTGCAAATAGCGGTCCCGAGTTCCTGATGCTCATCTGGCATCGCACGCGCAACTAATGTGTATTCGGAAAGCATTTTTAACTCTCCTTGTTTGCAAGTGACGCAAGCGTTTCTGCGTGACATCTTTGCGGTGAGCAGTAACACCCCAAGACCATCCCAGCCAAAGAATCTAAGTCGCTTAAAATGCTTGGCTTGTACGGGACATAATGCTTTTTGTAGCAATCACAAACAGCTTCTCGGTCGCCGTCATCGCCCATTTTGAATGGGTTGCCCCACTTCGACCCGCGACCAACGTAAACGTATTTCCCCTTTGACTCTGCCCAGCTTATTAACGCAGAATCGGTGCTTATGTTCGCAACAACAGTCCATCCGTTTTCGCAATCGGCTTTTAAGTCACGCTCGCGGATGGAATACTTACGACGAGTTGCTTGTAAATCACCTCCCTTTGCGTTGTATTCTCGCATCGCTTGCTGAACGTGCCGTTGTTCTGGTTGGTCACGACCGTCCTCTGTCGCAACTTCGATTGCGTAATCCCAAACTTGCGGGATAGCTTCAGGGTCTTTGCTAACAAGACCAGCCATCGGGCGAATCTGCCTCTCGCTTATCGGTATGCAGTGACCCGGGTGGGGGACAAAACTCCCATCTTTACATTCAAGTCGATTCAAAACCTCACCGGCTTGCATTAGCCTGTGAAAGTGCGATTTGCCAATCGCACGATCCTCGCAGTAAGCTTTGAGAGAACGAAAACCACCTTCGCTCCACAACGGTTTGCCGTCCTCTCTATCCTGTGCCATTTCTCGCAAATTGCGAGACAAAGTAATTGATTCAGACTCGATAGCTAAAATGGAGTTCTTTATTTGTTTATCGACGTTTTCAAAAAGTTTGCGTCGCCCTTGTGTCATTGCTGACGTATGTCTATCCCTCTCTACTACTGATTCCATAGTTTGCTCCCTAGGAAGTTATTTGTGCCATCCGGTAAGCGTAAAAGTTACGCACCCGGTCCATCTTGCTCTCAACTTTCGTCCAAGTCATATTC
>Ga0222716_10004096_pt1 | contig 11489 bp, 6 predicted proteins | sample C33_13DmetaG_FD_165044 | JGI IMG/M metagenome (GOLD analysis project Ga0222716, IMG submission 165044) | Estuarine water microbial communities from San Francisco Bay, California, United States - C33_13D | ecosystem: Environmental > Aquatic > Marine > Unclassified | place: USA: California... | reverse complement strand
CGAAGCGATGAAAACGATCGTCGCGCCCGATTTACACGAAAAACTCGCGCACCTGCTGATCGAATCGCGGTGCGTTACGAAGAGCGGTCGCGAGGACGAGCGCGCCGTCGCGGAGATCGCCGCGTCGTTTCAATTGCGCGTCGCCCAATCGCGACGAAGCGCGGTGGCGTTGCAATGAAACACCTGGACATCAATCAATGAAACAGTTTCAATGTTTACAAAATGTGTTTACAAAAAAGTCCCAACCAACCGCCGCACACGCAGCCGATTCCCGCTTCTTCGCCCGACGGGTCGTCCCGATTGCGATTCCGGGAATGGCGTCCGCGTCCGCATTCGCGACCGCATCGCTCGCGTCGCTCGCGTCTCGTCGTCGATGCGCGCGCGTTCGCGCGCCGTCGGTGACGCGCAAATTGATGGCGTCGATGATGAATTCAAACGCCGGCGGCCCGACGGGCGCGTCGTTCGGGCCGCTCGCGGGCGCGCCGCCGCCGGGACCGGCGCCGGGACCGGCACCGGGCGTCCGCGCGCCGGCGCGCGAAGTCGCGTCGCGCGCGGCGTCCGGGATTACCGGGGCGTTCGTGGATTACGGCGTGTACAAGACCAAAGGCGCGTTGAAGCTCAAGGCGGTTCGAGCGACGTTCGAGAGCGACGCGAGCGGGCGACGGATCATGAAACGCGCTGGAGGCGTGCTGCTGGAACTCGCGAACGCGACGGCGCCTCGACAGTACGATTGGGGGAACAAAGGGTCGTTCATGCTGAGCGCGACCGAGGCGGCCGAGTTGGCGGATAGGATGGCGAGCAACGCGCCGTGCTCGTTCTTTCACGATCCGGGCGCGGGGGGGGCGAATCGAGGGAACGTGAGCAAGGCGTTCAAGGTCGAACCCATGCCCGACGGCAGCGGGGGATTGTTCGTGAATTTACAGACGACGAGCGGCGGGAATAAAAGTTTCGTCTCCGTGCCCGTGTCGTACGGCGAGAGCGCGGCGCTGCGGCACATCTTGGTCTACCTGGTTCCCAAAATCGCCGGCTTCGACGAAGTGTTCCGCGAGTGAGCGAGCGGCGTCGCTCGTCGGGGTCGCTCGTCGTCGTTGTTGTTGTTGTTACAAAATCGTCGTCGCGAAACCTCGCGCTCGATTCCCGCTCACCAGAAATTCCCGGCGTCGACGAATCCGCGTTCGGCGTACGACGCCTCCGCGGCCTCGCCCGTCGCCTCCAAAACGTCCTCCGCGCGCTCCAAAAAATCCGCGTTCCTCGCCTCCGCCGACGCTCGCCGCGCCGCCATCAATCGCTCGTACTCGGCCAACTCGGCTTCCTCCGCCGCCAATCCGCGTTCGACGCCCTCCCGCGCCATTCGTCCCGCCCGCGCCGCCTCCGCCTCGATCTCCTCCTCCGTCAGCTCGTCCTCGCGCTCGAGCCTCGCGCGCGTCTTTCTCTTCGCCGCCGCCTCCGCGTACACCGCCCTCGCGCGGTCGTTCTCCGCCTCGCGCGCGCGTCGCTCCGCGACGACGTTCGCGTCCACCGCCCGTCGTCGCTCCCGTCGCGCCGCGCCGCGCGCCTCGCGCGCCTCGCGCCACGGATCCGGAATCGCGCGCGCCAATCGTTCGAGTCCCGGTCCCTCGTCGCGCGCGTCGGCGCGCGCGCCCGTCCCGAGCGCGACCGTCGTCGTCGTCGTCGCGAGCAGCGCGCGCCGGCGGACGCGCGTCGACGACGGCTCGCGCGTCGCGCGCGGCGCGACGACGGCGCATCGCGTCCGCGCCGTCGTCGGCGCCATGCTCCGAGACGACCGCGCGCGACGGCGCGACGCGCGACGGACGGATGGATGTCGCGAGGAGGGTAATGACGCGACACTGATCGACGACGCCGATCCCGCCGCGCGTTTCTCGCGCGCGCGAACGGGCGCGTCGAAGCGATGGGCGACGACGCGACGCGCGCGCGCGACCGGAACTCCCAGGACGCGCCGCACTCGCCGCGACTGTACGCGAAATCGATGGAGGATTTGCTCACGGCGCGCGCGCACAATCCCGCGCCGACGACGGTGCCGCCGCCGATCGCGGCGCTCGCGGGAAACATCGGCGAGCGACACGTCCTCGTGTTCGTCGGGCTGCCGCTCCGGGGGAAGCGGACGATCGCGCTGCGATTGACGCGGTACCTGCGATTTTTCCACGGCGCGCGGTGTCGGGCGTTCGACGTGGCGTACGCGGGACATCGAGGCGATAAGGCGACGTCGTCGCTGGTGAACAATCTGCGAGATTTCTTGAGGAGCGGAGACGCGATCACGGACGTGTGCACGGAGTACGGGATCGAGGCGCAGGACGCGTCGGCGAAACACGTCGACAGCGGACGGGTGGCGGTGGTGTACTCGAGCGACGCGTCGGCGACGTTTTACGAGACGTGGAGCGGGACGAGCAAGGAGCGGCGCAGGGCGATATTGAGCGAGTTGGAGGATTTAGAGCGAGATTTAGACAGCACCGGACCGCGAAGGATGAAGGTGAAGACGATTTTCATCGAGACGACGCTGACGAGGGAGGAGCTGGTGGAGGAGGTTTTGGCGCAGCGCGTGGCGAGGGACGCGCGCAACGGACGCGTGCGCGAGGATGAGATCGAGGCGGCGAAGGAGTCGTGGCGGCGAAGGATCGACGAGTATCGAAAGCTCTACGTCACGCTGCAAGAGGACGGCTCCGAGGATGATTTATCGTACATCAAGCTGTACAATTACGGCGAGCGCGTGCAGACGAACAAGATGCGCGCGTACTTGCCGCAACGCATCGTGCAGTTTCTCACCGCCACGCACCCGACGGCGCACAAGATTTATCTGTGCAGACACGGAGAGTCAGAGTACAACGTCACGGGACGTCTGGGGGGGAACTCCGGGATCACCGCCAAGGGCGTGGCGTTTTCGGAAATTCTCAGTCGTTTCGCGCTCGAAAAAATTTGCGGCATGGAGCGTCGCGACGACGACGGCGACGGCGGCAAAGGGCGGTGGTGCGAGACCCCGCACACGCTTCGAGCGCGTCTGTGGACGTCATCGCTTCTGCGCACGATCGCGACGGCGGCCAACATCGAGCACCCGACGGTGCACAACGGCGAGTGGGAGCAAATGTCCCCGCGCGTCTATCGCAACATCGACGAAATCTTCGCCGGCGACTGCGAGGGCATGACGCCCGAAGAGATCGTGGAGAAGAACCCGCAGGCCGCGCACTTGCGCTCGATGGATAAGATCGGATACCGCTACCCGCGCGGAGAGAGTTACTTCGACTTGATCTCCCGACTCGAGCCGTGCATCCAGGAGATGGAGTCGTACACCGAGCCGCTGTTGATCGTCTCCCACCAAGCCATCCTGCGTTTGATCTTCGCCTACCTCACCGGATGCGCGCGCGAGCGCGCGCCCGGAATGAACACCTTCTCCCAGAACGTCATCTACGAGATCACCCTGGACGCGTCGTGCGAGGATTTAATCACCGAGGACGTCGATCGGTTTCCCTCGTACGTCGTCGCGCACGATTTCAGAGACGCCGTCGCCGCGCTCGCCGTCGTCGACGATCCGGCCGAGCGACGCCGTTTCGTCCGCGATCTCGATCTCGACGCCGCGCGCGCGTCCTCTTAATTCACCCATCGCGTCCCGACGCGTTTGTAACCATTCATTCATTCATTCATTCATTCATCGCGCTCGTCCGCTCGCGTTCGCCGCTCGTCGTCACATCGCGACGCGCGGCGCCGAGGCGCTCGCCGAATCATCATGACGTCCGCGGTGACCCCGCGCGCGATCCGCGACGTCGCCGCCGCGCCCTTGCGCGCGATCCGCGACGACGTCGGCTTCTTCGCCGCGCGCTTCGGCGCGTCCAGCGCCGCGCTGGTCGCCGCGCTCGACGCGTTCGACGTCGAGAAATCCAAAAACGACCGCGAGTGCGATCCGCGCGAACTGGCGCGTCTCGCCGCGCGCGCGTGCGTCCGCGCGATGCGCGCGACGCCGAGGCACGCGCGGCGGTGCGCGTGGGCGCTGGACGCGCTCGGGGGGCTGCTCAGGATCGGCGCGCTGGGAGGCGCGCTGGGAGGCGCGCTCGACGACGACGACGACGACGACGACGAGGGCGACGACGACGCGAAGTTGCGCCGGGAGACGCTCCGCGCGGCGTGCGCGTGCGGGGAGCTGAGCGGAGAGAGCGCGGCGGAGGACGCGAGCGGGGACGCGGAGGCGCGAGCGAGGTGCGGCGCGGGCGCGACGGCGTTCGCGTTGGCGGCGTGCGCGGGGACGACGGAGGACGAGGACGCGCGAGGGCGAGGAACGAGCGCGGAGGCGTCGACGTCCGCGGAGGCGTTCGCGCCGAGGATGTTTCGCGCGCGAGGCGAGGCGTTGATGCGCGCGGCGCGAGCGGTGTTTCACGTCGCGATGATCGCGGACGACGAGGCGACGCGACGCGCGGCGAAGACGGCGCTGACGCAGATAATCAACGCGGTGTTTAAGCGCGCGGAGCGAGGGTTCGACGCGATCGCGCGAGGGGACGCGGTCGAGGACGACGGCGCGGACGCGGACGCGACGCGAGACGTGTCGCTGTTGTTGACGACGCTGTGTAGAATCGCGGCGCGAGAAGGCGCGGTGGACGTCGACGCCTATCTCACGCACTCCAAAGCGTTGGCGCTGGATATCTTGAGGCAGCTCATGGACGGTCCGCGCGCGACGGTGTGGCTCGAGTGCTTTCACGCCGAGCTTCGACAACCGCTCTCCATCGCGTTGATGCGAAACGCGTTGCTTCAGGTGCCTCGAGGCTCGGAGGCGGAGCAGAGCGTGGGAATTCTGGTTTCGATCGCGCGCATGGCGTACGGCACGCTCGTCGTTCGCGCGCGAGCGACGTGGAAGCAGCAAGTCGCGGCGTTGTATCCAATCATGGCGCTGCATCCGCTCGAGAGCGGCGACGCGAGCGCGGCGATGCGAGTCTCGGCGCTTCGTCTCGTGCGAAGGCTGGCGTCGGATTCCCAAGTGTTGGTGGATATGTTCGTCAACTACGATTGCGATTTACACGCGGCCAATCTGTACGAGCGCACCGTCATGGCTCTGGCGCAGTCGGCGCAAGTGGCGGACGTTTTGGAGCGCGACGCCGTGTTGACGTGCTTGTTTAGCATTTTACGCTCGTTGCAATCGTGGCACGCTCGCGGGGAGAACGGCGGAGACGACGCGTCGGTGGACATCGCCGATAACGCCGCCGCCGACGTCTCGATGGAGGACGAAGATGGTTTCGACGGTGAGCTCCGACCGGCGGTTTCGAGACGAGTCTTGCGCAAGCTCAAGTCGGGAGGCGGCGCGACGACGCCCATCGGGAGCATCGCGGCGGCGGCGGCGGCGGCGACCGTCGCCGTCGTCGCCGGCGATGACGGACCGTCCACGCCGACGTCGCCGACGCATCGCGAAGAAAACGTCGCGACAGCTCAGACGTCGCCGTCAGATTCCCCGTCGTCTCCGCCGGACGTAACTTCCCCGTCCGCCGCGGTGGAATCCGAAGCCGAACGATTTCAAAAGGCGAAAAAGACGAAGGCCTCCATGGAAAAGGCTGTCGAAGCCTTCAACGTCGATCCTTCGACGCAGACGCTCAGAGTCGCGGCGCGCTCGGAGGATCCAAACGAGTGTGCGGATTTTTTGCGCAAGACGGGCGCGCGCGTCGCGCCCGCCGCCGTCGGCGAATTACTCGGCTCGCCCGACGCCGACGCGCTCGTCGTCATGCGCGCGTACATCCACGGATTTGACTTTGCGTCGATGCGCATCGATGATGCCATGCGCGTGTTTTTGGGTGGGTTCAAGCTTCCAGGGGAGGCGCAAAAGATTGATAGATTGGTCGAGGCGTTCGCGGCGAGGTTCTGCGCGTGCAATCCGGGGGCGTACCCGTCCGCCGACGCCGCGTACATCTTAGCCTTCGCGATCGTCATGTTGAACACGGATGCGCACAACCCCCTCACAGACGCCGCGATGAAGATGAGCGAAGGTGATTTCGTGCTCATGGCCACCGCAGCGGAGGCGACGAAGGATTTGGATGCGGAAGCCGTCGCCGCGATTTACGCGCGCGTCAACGCCGAGGAAATCAAAATGCACGCCGCGGAGCCATCGACGGCGACCAAAGCGAACGGCGGCGATAGCGCGCAGGCGAAGAAGACGATGGCGCAAGTACTAAACTTTGCCGCTCCGTGGAAGAACCGATCTACGCTCAAAGAGGCGAGCGACGAAACGGTAGAGTTACTCAAGTCCACGAAGGCGATGTTCAAGCACGCCGAGGAGAGCGACGAAGCCGCGAGCGCGCTCTTCGTCCAAGCCTCCGAACCAGGCTTGGCGCGACCGATGCTCGACGCGGCGGGGAAATGCATGTTAATCGCGTTATCCAGCGCGTTTGACTCCGCCCCGGATGAAGCGCACGCGGCGATGCCGCTCGAAGGCGCGAGAGCGATGCTATCGCTCGCGGCGCGGCTGCAACTCCCGATGTTGCGCGACGATATCTGCACCTTCTTAGTCTCTGCACCTGGGTTTGGACGCCGCGAAGGCATCGCAACTCAGAGTAAAGAAGCTCTGAGCACGCTCCTCGAGCTCGCGGCGAGCGAATCCAATCTAGGCGGCGTCCAGGCGTGGGCGAGCGTGTTGGAAATGGTGACGCGGTTGGAAAACTTGCGCGCCGTCGTCGGCGCCGGCGTATCCTTCGATACCGCGCGCGCTAAAGATATTTTTTGCGCACCGCTTCGTATGCAAGAGCCAGTGACGTCATCGAAATCGGTGACGCAGTCGAGCGGCGGTGGTAGCCCCGACGCGCTCACCCAGGCGGAGCTTTCGGTGACGCAGTGGTTGTCCACCGCGGGCGGCGAAGCCATCGAGCGCGTGTTCGCGTTGAGCACTCGATTCGATTCCGATGAGATCATAGCCTACGCCTCCGCCATCGCCACGGTATCTCGTCATGAGCTCTGGGACGGCGCGGGCGGTAACGTGTCGGCGTTACTACGTCTCACCGAAGTCGCGGCGACGAATATGACGCGCGTGCGCCTGGTGTGGTCCAAGCTTTGGAACGTCGTCGCCGAACACCTGGTGGAGAGCGTGAAGCACCCCGACGATAAGGTCGTGTTACACGCCACTGATTCACTACGACAAGTGGCGAATAGGTTGCTCTTACGCGCGCGCGCGACGCGTTCGGCCACGCAGGTGGACGCGATGAAGCCATTCGTCGCGGCGATCGAAAACGCCCCAAACGCGCACGCGAGAGATTTGATTTCGTCGTGCGTTGCCCAAGCGCTCCAACGATTCGGAGACGCGCTGGATTTGGGTTGGGATCCAGCGTTAGAAGTGCTCGAACACGTGTACGGTGACGGTTCGTCGAGCGATGTCGCTTTGGGAGATGCGGAAGCCGCGGCGTGCGAGGCGTTGGAGAGGGCGTTGGCCGCGGCGTTGGAAAAAAATGGCGAAAGCGCGTCGACGGTGGCGACGGACGACGACGACGACTACCTCGGCCTACCGCTTGCGTGCGTTTCACGAGCGGTGTGCTTGCTCGGGACGTTCGCGCGACGCCGACGACGCGCGAGCGGTGGCTCGGAGGACGATGATTCGCCGCCGCGACGCGCCGTTGCGACGATCGCCGCGGCGTGCCGCCGAGGACTCGCCGCGGGCGGCGAGGACGCGAACGCGTGGTTGAAGACGACGTGGACGGCGACGTGCGAAACTCTCGGCGCGCTCGCGTGCGAAGACGATCGCGCTCTCGACGCATTGTTCCGCGTTCTCGAAGACGACGACGTCGAGCGACTGAGCGTCGAGGCGTGGGGGGAGGCGCGCGCTCGAGCGGTCGAGGGCTTACTCGAGACCAAGCTCGACGCCACGCGGACGTTGGGTCTCATACTTCCACGCCTGATAGCGCTCGTGCGCGACAAAAAATCAGCCTACGCCGCGTTGCTACCGGCGATTTGGTCCTTCGTGACGAACGTCTTGCGCGACGCCGCGCCTCGAGCGATTCCCGACGCGCTCGCGGCGACGCGTTCGACGATGGACGTCGTCATAGCTCGCGGTGACTCTTCTGTGGACACTTGGCGTGCGATTTGCAAAGTTCTGCGGTACGGCGTCGTCGTAGACGTCGTCATGCTCGACTTACCGAACGCGAGCGATGTCGTGAGTCGCTCGCTCGCGTGCGTCGCGGCGTGCGCCGACTTGCGAGGCGTCGTCGGCGTTCCGGAGCGCGCGCGCTCGGAACTCGTGGACATCATCTCCGATGCCTACGCGTTCGCGAGAAAAGAAAACGACGCCGAAGGATCGCTCGGGACGTTGTCTCGTCTCGAGTTTGCCGCCGGCGACGCGCTTTTACGAGCGTTGCGCGGCGACGTCGACGCGAGAGAGCGCCTCGTGGAACACGCGTCGCGATGCTTAGTCATCCAACGCGAAGCGCGCGAGGACGACAAAGAAAACACAGACGACGGTGACGCTTGTTTACGCTCCAACGCCCTCACGCCGACGCGAGAGCGTCTCGCGGCGCGCGCGTTGGCGTCCCTCGTCGATTTCGCCGACGCCGACGTCGTCGCCCGAATCGCCCCCCACGCCATCGCCGCCATCCGAAGCGCGCACCGCGCGCCGCTCTCCACCGCCTTGGCGTCATTCTTCGATTCCCGCGCCGTCGTCGAACGAATCGGAATCTAGTTTCAGTTAGACGCGTCGCGTCGCGTCGCGTCGCGTCGTAGAGATAGTTTAGTTTAGCGCGCGCGCGTGCGTTGACAACCAATCAATCTACCCTCCCCCCGCGACGCCCACCGCAAAAATACGAACACCCTCCGCCCCCGCCGCTTCACCGCCTCACCGCCTCGCGAAGCTCTGCGTCGGCGCGTTCGGATCGTCCGCCAACTGCCTCGCCGCGAGCTCCTCCACCGTCCCGCGCGGCACGCTCGTGAAAAAAAACGACCCCCCGAACAGCGCGATCAGCAGCGCGGAGATGAGAAACGTCCCCACGGGCCCGACCTTCCCCCCCTCCGCGGTGTCGAACCCCGGCTTGATCTCGTCCGGCGCGTCTTGGCGCCTGGCGCCGAACCCGAACGGGTCGAGCCCCGGCGCCGCGCGCGACGACGTCGACGAATCGTTCGCGTCGTCGTCGGCGTCGTCGGTCGATCGCGCGCGCGGCGCGCGCGCGCGCGCGGGACGTCGCGTCGTCGGTCGGCGTCGCGCCGCGCCGGCGACGGACGTCGAGCACGTCGCGCGCGCGGTCCGCGTCGTCGTCGTCGTCGCGCGCATCGTCGCGGTGTGCGGCGCGCGGGCGGCGATCGATCGACGCGTCGCGGTCGATCGACGGCGCGAGGTCGGACGGCGAACCGCGATCGATTCGCGGGCGATCGAGACGCGCGCGACGCGATCGATCGAAAAATCGTCGCGAGTCCTGACTCGACGCGGACCCCCCCCAGTCATCTAGGGCTGTCGCTCGACCGACCTCGTCGATCGCGCGTCGATCGCGCGCGTCGACACTACTCCACGCAGTAACACACAGACACAATGTCCGCCGTCATGAAGATGTCCGTCACCGCCGCCCCCGTCGCGTCCTTCGCGGGCGCGCGCCGATCCTCCGCCGCCGTCGCGCGCCGATCCACGATCGCGCACTTCAAGGTCACGCTCGAAACCCCGGAAGGGGCGCAGGCGATCGAGTGCGCGGACGACACGTACATCCTCGACGCCGCCGAGGTGCGTAGACGTCGTCGAGAGAATTTTTGTTCGTCGGTTCGCGACGCGCGCGGACGCGCGCGCGGCGTCGCGCGCGCGCGAACGGGCGAGAATCGCGTCGCGCGACGCCGACGCGTCGACGCGATCGAACGATCGAGCGAACCGATCGGCGCGTCGGGCGCGTCGGGCGCGCGCATCCGGACGTCGGCGAGGCGCGGGACTGACGGGGTGTGATTGCTTTTTCGACGCGCGCAGGAAGCCGGCATCGACTTGCCGTACTCGTGCCGCGCGGGCGCGTGCTCGTCGTGCGCGGGTAAGGTTACGGTACGTTGACGTCACACGCACCGAACGCGAGGGACTCTCGACGAGTCCTGAATCGACGATGGGACGTTCGTGGATAACGAAGACTGACGAGACGGGACGCGCGCGCAGGCTGGTTCCATCGACCAATCCGACCAATCTTTCTTGGACGACGACCAAATGGGTAACGGCTTCGTGCTCACGTGCGTCGCGTACCCGACGTCGGACTGCACGGTCAAGACGCACATGGAGGAAGAACTCTACTAAACGCGCCGCCGCGAGCGAGGACGACGCCATCGAGCGTCGACGCTCGACACGTACGCGCTTTGAAGAGGCGACGCGATTGGTCGCCGCAGTTTAGGAACTGAGGATGAAATATTATCATTACAGTTTCGTGCATTTATTCGTGTCGTCGTCGTCCGTGAATCGTCTCGTCTCGTCTCGTCCGCGCGGTCGCCGAGCGCGGCGCCGCTCACGCCGTCGGCGAGGCGGCGTTTTCGGCGCTGTCGTACGTAGTCCCGATATCGTTCACGCGTAACAGTACTTTGGTGCATCGATCGTCCTCGCGCGCGTGTTCGAGCGCCTCCTCGAACTCGCTCGAGAGTTCGTAGTCGGTGTACTGAATCGCGAGTTTATCGGCGCGCGCGAGCTTGCCGAGCGTCTCCATCATCTTGGGCACCTTTTTCTTGTTTTCAGTCATCCATTGGCGCAACGAGAACCCGCGAACGATGAGCGCGGATTGCGTCCAGGCGTGCCACGGGAACGTCGCCGCGCGACCGCTCATGTTGCCGTACACGATGAGCGGACAACCGGGTTGGAGGGATTCGGCGAGACGCACCGCCGAGGCGCCGCCGACGGCGTCGAGCGCCAGTCTCGGCTTGGCGAACAGGTTTCGCGACGTGAGCTCGGTGGCGATCGAGCCTTCATCTTTTAACACCTCCGAAGCGCCGAGTGATTTCAACCACGCCGCCGTCTTGTCGAAATCTTTCCGCGAGCGCACGACGGCGACGGCGCGAAGCTTGAGCATGGCGCACAGTTGCACGACGCACTGACCGACGGTGGACGTCGCGGCGTTGAGCACCACGGCGTCTCCCGGTTTCAAGCTTCCGAAGTCTTCCAATAAACGGTACGCGACGCACATTTCACGCATCATCGCCGCGTATTCCATGGGCAAAATGTCCGAAGGAAGCTTGATTAGTTCCTTCTCCTTCCACACCGCGAGCGAGCGCCACGTGCCCATCTCGGCTTTGTACGGCAGCACCCAATCGCCTTCGTTGAGAGATTTCACGCCCGCGCCGACCTTCACCACGGTGGCGACACCGTCGGATCCAGCGACGAAAGGGAATTTCGCGTGCGAAGCGAGCGTCTTGGCGTCGATATCGGCGGGATTAATCGGCGCGACGCGCACGTTGACGAGCACCTCGCCCCACTCGAGCGTGGGAGGAATCGCCGCCGATCCCAATTTAATCGCGTTCGCCGCGGTGACGTTCGCCTGGTACGCACGAATCTTCGGCAGGACCACTTCGTCGTACGAACCTTT
>Ga0222716_10004090_pt1 | contig 11501 bp, 14 predicted proteins | sample C33_13DmetaG_FD_165044 | JGI IMG/M metagenome (GOLD analysis project Ga0222716, IMG submission 165044) | Estuarine water microbial communities from San Francisco Bay, California, United States - C33_13D | ecosystem: Environmental > Aquatic > Marine > Unclassified | place: USA: California... | reverse complement strand
GTTATTGTACTGTTAGTGTCGGTCTTAATTGTATCGTCAGCATATACAGTACTACCAATTAGTAGGGTAAGTAGTATAAGTAAGTGTTTCATTTTCTCTCCACGAGTCTATCTAGCTTTTCCTCTATCCTATCAAACTTGCTCATTATTTGACCAAGGACTTGATTTGAGTCAACCTTAGTGACATACTCTTCTCTAGTTCTGTTTAGTAATATACGAAGTCTACTTAACTCTATTACGTAACCCCTCAAAGTAAATCCTATAAAGCCAATACCTAGTGTTAGGACACTACTCCATAAATCTGCCATTTCCATTATCTTAGTTCTGCCCAATGTTCGAAATTACTGGTAGACTTGTAGTAGTGATTGATTGGTACAATAAAAGCTATCGTGTTTCTTGATGAACCGGGGATACCCATGTCATTTTGTATAGTCACCCACGTACTACCATTTGTAGACACCTGCACATCACCTGCACTAGAAGAAGTTATTGCTACTTGTATAGGTCTTGATGTAGTATTTTGGTAAGATGTACTAGCTGATCTAGAACCACCGAGGGATTGCCAAGTTTGACTGTACCCTACACTATTAGCGTTAAAATATGTACTAATAGCATTAGTAAGTTTAGCTGGAGAAACTAAACTCTCAGTTGTACCTGTACCTGTATTCCAGATACTACTAGACTGATCTCCCAGAAGTCCAGTTGTTGACCCACTTGATGTAACTAGGAGCGTATCGTTAAGTATAGAAGCCACACCTGTAGATTGGTTCAAATATATTACATCTATCCAAGAACTGTCGGTTTCATCTCTTATCTTAAGTATGTTATTAGTTACATCGTACCAAAACATATTAGCATAAGTTGTTGAGGGGGCTGAAGTCCCACTATTATTACTAGCAAGAGCTTGCAGTCCATTGTTTATATCAGATCTTGCGCTACTAGCGGTCTGGTTAGCTATAGAAAAGTCATGTTGTGACATATATTAGTACTCCACTGTGGCACTAAGTGCCGATATATTAGGGGTTATTTTAGGGCCAGTATTAGAAAGGGTTGCTCTAAACTCTACATACCTACCTACTATCTCTCCAGAAGCATCTACAAAAGTTGCACTAGATAAGTTATTTACTGTATCTGCGGCTCTAGCTTCTACTACAACAGCGTAGTCAGAGAACTCTGCATCCTCATCAGTCCAAGTATCGAAGTTGTTAGGCCAAGTATCCCAGTTGTTAGGTATGTCGTCCCAGTTTACTTCACCATTAACAGCATCTTGATGTTTACGAGATACAGTAATAGCATAGGATAATCTAACTGTACGAGGTGTACCTACATCAAAATAACTACTTCCTCCGTGATCAAAATCGTAGACCCCAGTGGAATTTGCATTAGCAAAGCTAGTCATAAATAGCTTACCACCAGAGGCAGTAAGGTTAGTCTTAGCTCCACTAAAACTTGTGCTTTCTGTATCTGTATCAGACTGACCTAACTGTGGTAGTTCACTACTCGCAATAACAACAGAAGTTGCATTAGTACTCTCGTTACCTGTTTTATCTACAGACGACACAAAGAACTTACCAGCAAGTGCAGGGAAGGAAACAGACGTAGCTGGTCTAGCAATCTTCTCTACCTTTACTAAAGTAGAAGCATCCCCAAAGTTAGCTGAAGAGTTTGACGAATAGTAAAGTTTATAGTGTGATAAATCTAAAGCAGTAACTGGCGACCAGTTAAAGAAGGCAGTACCCCCCGATAGTAAATGGGTTAGGTTAGTAGGAGCAGAAGGTGGCGTAGTATCATGTGTTACATTAAAGGTAGTTGTAACTGTAGTACCCTTGTAACCAAGAGCATTAACAGGTGTAACTGATACAGTATAGTTTATAGCTGGCTCATTTACTTGAGGGGCATCTATACCTACTACTTCGAATCTACCTGCTGTATTACCTTCATTAACAAGAATAGCTTGACCTACAGATTTAAACTCTGAGTCTGCTGTTTTCTTATATTTAACAATAACTGATTCTACACGTTCTATCTCATTTGACGTTGCCTCTATAACAAGTACGTTAACAACACTTTCATTAACTTCTCTATATTCTTTACTTACAGTAACGCCAACATTAGGTACATCATAGTAAGGTAGTAATGTAGTATTATTATTAATAATATCTTGTTCGTCTGCTTCAGTAAAACCAAAAGCGGCTGAACTACTCTCCCTTAGAGTCATAGAAACTCTTAAGTCTCCCTCTTCTACATTAGGAGATAGTCTCCAATCAGTAACTTCAAATGTCTTCTCATTACCTGTAGTCCATCCGTATCTGTCGTTTCTAAACTTAACGAAGTCACCAACCTCAATATCTAAAGCGTTTAGTCCGAACTCTGCACTTAAAGTAAGTTGCTCACGGTTTCTAAACAACATTTGCTTTGCAAGTCTTTGAGCCGCAAGAGAGTTAGTAGTATAAGGTAAAGCTAAATCTAATACAGATTCTACATTATTATCTTCAGTGAGAAAAACAGCAGAGTTAATTTGAGGATAATCAGTACTAATATAATTATCTTCTTTATCTATAAACGTGCCTCTTACTGCATTAAAGTTATTTGACATAGACATCCTAGTATCAAGTGATATGCCACTTCTAAGGTCATCTAACGTAAGTATTTTAGTAGGGGCAACAAAATCACCAGCAAATAGTCTCCAAGCTCCAGCACCCCAGAATAAAGTACCTCCACATGAGGTCATCATTTCTTGTAACACAGTACCAGAGTTTTGACTTGCTTGTACTATACCATTAATTGTGTACTGTTTTGTTCCGTCAGATAGTACTGTGGTATCTTCACATACAGAAGCGGCTTCCTCGAAGGTAGCATAATCAATACTGCTGTCTTCTAGTCCATAATCAGAAGCTATAAAGTCTCTTATTATCCAAGCGGCATTGTCAGTCCAAGCAGGAGTTTGAGCTACGCCATTAATAGTAGTAGTTACCTTCTTACCTTTTACAACAGCAGTTATTGTAGGGAGTCCGTTTGCAAAAACATCTTTATCGTACTCAAGCCTACAGTAAAGGTAAGCTATATTTTTACCTACAAAATCAGACTGTGTTCCCGTTTCAGAGTGCAGGGTTGTAGCTAGAGTTTGAGTAGAGTTAGCAAAAGCATCTGTAGCACTTGTTTGACTTCCATCATGCACGTATATTTTAATCTTGTTATCCCAAATAGGCTGAGTAACATTTTCATTAGACATAGTAACTATGCTATCGTTAAGATATATGCTCTCCACACCCTCTATCTCATGTCCAGCTAAAGATATTATTTGGTGTAGAATTTTATTATTACCACCAGAAACTTCGGTGAAAGTAATTATGCCACCTTTCCTAGCTTTACCATAAACGAATTGCATAGGAGCTAAAGCATTTTTAGTATTAACTTGAAGTCCGTTAGAATTATTAGGGTTCTGGTCAGGCTTCGGGGTTAAAGCGGTTATTAAAGCAGTTGTTACCATAGTTAATGCAAGATAAGTTAAAGCATAAACTGTGTAGTAAGTAGCCGCACTAGCTGATGCACCTACTATAAAAGTGGTAATAGCTGATACAGGATCTTTAGGTGCTACTTCGTGTATATTTCTATGTCGTAATACGTTAAAAGGAGTGTTGTGTTTATTTATTGACATACCCAAGCACTTTCTACATCTTCAATGTTTAATCTTGTTAGACCTTCCCTGTTAAGGAAGACAGCCCTAGAGCCGATGGAAATACCGAGTGCGACACCAGTTATCCAGCGACACCCTTTCTTAGTTGTAACAAGGCTACCAAATACAGGTCGATCAACTTTAGTTAGTTTAGTAGACAAACCTTCGTATAGGTTACTAAAACCAAAGTCATCTCTCATACTTCTCGGCCCTTTGGGATGTACGCCATTACTTTGCATGTACATACCTTCCCAGTCATCAGCATAACCTACACCGTACATAGCTTTAAATGCACCATTAGTAAAAGTAAAACAGTCGTGTACACCCCACTCAAAGGGTATACCTATCATTTTATCTAAGTAAGAGTTTAATTCTGTTTTCCCCATATTACTTGTACATCTTGAATTGATTGCACATAGGAAAAGAAAGTATCTCCATCATATCGGGATTGATGATTTTCATTTGTGTATCTCCAACCGCTAGGTCTTTCTAGTTCTATTAGTTTACTCTCTACTGTTAAGTTGATTGTGCTTGACTCTGCTTCATCAACTATAGTCATCTTATCCATTTTACCTGAGAATATTTCTACTACAGGTGATTCACTTTGCTCACCTAAATACAACCTCATTGTTCTTCTTTGATAAGGCTCTTGTAGGGCTAGTGAGACTATAGAACTTGGTATACCTGATAAAGTTAACTCTACAGACTTAGCAGATAAGTCTCCTACTTCTTCTAAATCTCCAATAGTAAGTAAATTACCTGTACCTGTAAATACTTGGTTACTACCTTGTACGTTAATAGTTCTGTCACCTAAACCAGTCCACATTCTTAGAGGACCAATATCTACAGTATTACCATATACATCTGTAGTAGTTCTAGTATCAAACAAAAGCTCTACAGCAAAGTAAGGTTGTATACTATCACTAATAAGAGCAGACAGTAATGAGGAAGGTATTGCTCTACTCATCCTACTACCTCCATTGCCCCAAAAGATATACCAAAGAAACTTGCATCATTAACTGACCAAGAAGTTTCGTTAGCTGATAACCTAAAGACTCCAGCGGAATTAGTTAGGTTAGCTGATACACTTGATCTAGCTTTCCTTAGCTTAGGCCATATCTCTAATGTACCATCTCCAGATTGATCTTGTAGTACTTTATGTAGAGTAGCATCTGAAGCAGTACCTAGTTGTATGTAATCACCAGCTTTAAGTGTACCAGTCATAACTACAGCTACAGAACTAGCACCTACAGCACCTGTTATAGTAGCAGACGTTGCAGTACCTCTCACAGTCTTAGCTGACGGGTCGTTAAGTAGGAATGTACCTGACATACCCTTTAAGCTCATCAGGAAGCTAATCCAAGTCTCTGCATCATCTCTATTCATAGGTGGTAAACTAATGTCAGCTTCCCACATCTCACCATCATAAGATTGTGTCTGTTGCTTATAAGTAAAAGGAGACATAGATACAGCAACTGTATTCTTAGCTCTTAGTTCAATACTAGCCATACCAATGTTAGTAGGTAAAGCAAGTGGGTAAGAAATAGCCATTATGCCATCGCCCTTCCATAGCTACCACCACGTCTTTTAGCATCTAGTACTGCACCTTTAGCACTGTCTGCAATCTGTGGCATCATTTGTCGTATCTCAGCACGTACAGTTTGTTGTACTCCTGTAGATACATTTATGTTTTGTACGATAGTAGTTGAACCACCACCGCCTTCCATCTGTACTCCTAACTTACCATTAGCTCCACGTTTAAGTGGCATGATAGCCTCAGGGCCAGCCTCTCCCATTAGTCCAGTTTTACCACCAGACATAGCGAATGTAGTAGGACCTCCAACTACACCACCATTAGCGTAGGCTTGCACTTGAGATCCATTAGATATTACACCCCCGTCAGCGAAACCTAATCCTCCAGAGATAGCGGCTACCATTTTCTTAACTACAAGAACTCTATAAAGCTCTTTAATTATGTCAACAGCCATAGCTTTGAAAGCATCCTTAACAGAAGCTGTACCATCAACCATAGACATAAATGCTTTCTCCATAGAAGCCTCTATAGAAGCACCTAAAGCCTCTTGCTCTTCTTTAGCTTTCTGTAGAGCATCATGTCTCTTAGTTTCAGCATCTGTAAGTTTAAGAGTGTTTTCTATTTGCTTAACTTGAGAAGGGGTTATTATACCATCATACTCATGTTGTATATCTAGTAGCTTTTGCTTAATCTCTCTTTCACTACCAAAGAGTCCTACAAGTTCTCCCTCTACCATCTTCTCGTGGTTTAGTTGTTCTATATATTCAGCTAAAGCATCAGCATCTTCTTGTGCTTGTGTCTTCTTAGGATCATCGTATATAGAAACTCCACCCATAGTAGGATCTCTATCAGATGTAGTACCTCTTCCACCATACTTACCTAACCTCTGGGCGGCATCACTACCTTCCATAAGACCATAAGATATTTGAGATAGTTTCTTTCTTCTCTCTAGTAACTCATGCTCTTGAGCATTTAAAGCCATAGCTAGGATTATTGCATTTTGATCTACACCTTGAGTTGTTAACTTCTCTTTCAGTATATCTTGAGCAATCTGGAACTCTAGATCGCTAAGTTCTTTCTGGGTATACTTATAAGTATTTGACTCTTTACCATATCTTAATTCTATCTCAAGGAGTTGGTTTTTCTTAGTCTGTATCTGAGCTGATCTATCTAAGTCTTTATTTATTTTATCAAGTAGCTTCTGAGCTTTTGCTAACTCTTGTACGTCAGCTTTTACGCCACCCATACCCATAAGAGCCACATCTGTTTTGCTAGGGGAAGCAATACCTCGACCACCGCCCCTATTTTTCATATCAGCATACTCTTTGTCTTTAAGAGCTTTAACAATCTTAGCTACTCTTTTTTTACTCTCTAGAGCTTTTGCTTCTTCCTCCGCTTGAAATTCATAGAAGTGCTTAAGGTTATCTACTTGTTTATCATGAGCGTTTTGTTTCTCTTTGTTAATAACACTTGATATATTAGCTTGTTCAGCAAATAAAGCTAGTTGAGTAGTTAACTCTTTTGTAAGTAAACCCTCTGTTGTTAGAGAGTCTACTATAACCCTGAAGCTATCAGACAAGTTTTTCTTACTGCTAGTGTCTAATCCAACCAGTATCTCTTTTGTTCTTTTTAGCTTGTCATACTCTTCGTTGTAGTCTATTAGTTCTTGTGTACCTGATACGTCTAGTAGGCCACCTTGATTTGCCTTTTGAAACTCTAGTGCTTGTATTTTACCAGCTACAGTATCTAAGTCTTTAACTAATACCCCAGCACTTTCAAATAGAGCAGTTTTATTATCTTCTGCTATAGTCGCATAATACTCTCTAACCAACTTTAAAGTGTTTGACCACTTATCTTCTATAGCTTGTACGCTAGATAAGCTACTACTAAAGGTAAGTGATTCAAGTCCATTAAGAGCCTCTATTAACTCTTCAACTTTATCTTTCGCTGATTTAGACTTACCACTCATCTCCATAAACATTCTACCTACAGCAGAACCAATAGGTATAAGGATACCAAGCGCGGCTGATAGACCTACAGCGGCTCCCATACTTAACCCAAGAGGACCAGCTATCATAGGTAGAATACCTGCTAACTGTGAACCCTGTTGACTAAATGCAACAAAAGCACTTGTACCACCTTGAACCTGAACTGCAAAGTCACCGAACTGATAACCTAACTGTTGAATAGCCATGTTAGAGCCATTCATTCTATTTTTAGTATTACCTACGTTTCTGTTTAGTCTAGCAGTAGAAGTAGATAATATATCAGTAGTCTTAGCCGCGTTTAATTGAGAAGTAGCATATTTTTTTATGATTGGTCCAGCTTTTTGATACGACATATTAGAAGTACGCATTTGCCTATTTATTTCTAGAAGACCTTTTTTGTATTGCTTATCAGTAATAGCTTGACTAGCTCTTGCACTAGCCAGTTTCTTAATGTTAGCCTCAAGTTTCTTAGTTCTATCTATAGCGGCTACTGTGCCTCTATCATCAACTGAAATTGTTAGTTGAATTTGACCTACATCGTTAGCCATTCGCTACTCCTATATAAACTAAATCAACACGCTTTATTGAAACTATATCTCTATAATTAATAGGTGTATCTGTTAGCTCTTTCCACGCTTTAATTTCATTATAAGTTATCGGGTTAGGTCCAGAGAAACCCATAGATCTACTATTACTTAATGCAATAAAGGCAGACCAGACATATGACAATGGAGATGGAAAATCTGTCGGGGGTTCCAGTTCTTTAGGTCTATGTCCAATCTGCCTTTCTACTTGTTCTAAATGTTCTCGTTCTGTAGTGCCATCCTTATCAGGTTTGTTGAGCTTAAACTGGTGTTCAGCCCAATCACATAACTGATTAGTTAGGCTTTCGTAAAATCCAGAGAGTCCGCAAGTGCCTCCTCAATCTGATCTTTAATCCAGAACACTTCGTCGTAAAGATCTTTAGCCTTACTAACAGACAACTTAGGTTGCTCTTTATTGTAGGTTATGTTCCACTCAGAAGTTATCTTAGATAACATATCTAGTGTAGCTTTTTCCATATCTTGAGCTGTTAAGTTTGTACTCTTATTGGACTGCATGTCCTTAAGGCGTTTGTTTGTTTGTTCGTGCATTAACTCTTTGTACTCTTTAGAGTGACTAGCAAATACAACAATAGTCATGTCTGTCTTATCTTCATTCTTGAGTACAACACCAGTGTTAGGGTGTTTTAGTGTTACTTCTACAGTGTTACTTGTAGGCTTTAGATCCATTAAATCCATGTCGAGTTCCTTTCGGGAAATGTCGGGGTGTATATAAGTGTGGGAACTCCCGACCCGACTCAAGAGTCCCCACTAACCTTAGCTAAGGTATTACGTTATGAAGGTCGTGTGATCTTCAAGTTAGTTAATTCAGTTGTGTCGTATAAAGCAACGAAAGACAAACTAATCATTCGGCTTGTAGGTCCATCGACCCCAACATCAGCACTGTTTATTTTGACTTTAGGGAATTGGAATGTGTAAGAGTTGTTACCTGTAGGATCATCAACTGACACTTCAATTTCTGTTTCTGTCTCGTTAAGGAAACGGTTAATTAGAGTTGCATCCTCAAAGTAAGCTGTTAGTGTACCTTCAACTTCTGCTCTACCATACTCTAATGATGGTGCGCTATCATCTCCAATTACGAAAGTGGGTGCGAAGGAATTAGTGAGTGTGAAGTCTAGCGCAGTTACGATAGCTACGTTAGCGGCTCCACCTACGTTACCAATACCAATGTTACCTGAGTAAGCATCAAATGGTGCGGCTCCTGAAGCGGCTGTCTGTGTCTTCTCAGTACCGCTTATAGTCATATCCTTACCAACCATCCCAAAGGTAGTTGTTACCATTTGGTTAGGTGCAAGTGAGACACCCATAGTAGAAACTGAACAACCTGTAAATACTCTAGATTGATCAATGTCTGCGGCGTAGTCTTCTATAGAAAAGAACTGAGGTGTTGTGCCTACTTTAAGAACAGCACCTGAAAAAGCACTTAGCATAGCTGATTCTAAGAAGTCGTCGTAGTCAGCATCTCTTAAGTCTACTACAATATCTCCAGCTACTTGTCTATTACCGTGTCGATCTACACGAGGCATACGGTCAGCTTGGATGTCGTTACCAGCTACACGGTCTTTAGTTAAGTTTAAAGAGTGAGTGCTGAATGGAAGGTTAGTAAATGAACCAGCAGGTGTCGTACCGAAAGTAGTTTCGGTTTTATAAGACAGGCTGGAGCGTGATCCTTGTGCAAAGGCCATAGTGTATTCTCCTAGTTATTTATAAATGTACCATCCGATATTAATCGGAACATAGTACCAAGGGCTGTCAATCAAACCTTGTTGCCTTTCAGCGTAGTCGATTGATACTTTAATTGTTTGTGATTGTGAGTTAGTAAACGATATGTCAGTAGTAGCTTGAAATGCGTTTATAACTTTGTTAACGTAGTCGTCTGCGTTTGAAGGTCCGTTACCCTCTGGAGTAAATACTGTAACAGCAAATACACCTTGATACCTGAGTTGAGGATTTAAGCCCCTTACAGCAGGTCTAGTTACTGTAGGTAGGTATTTTACTCTAATAAAGCTAGTGCCAGTTGTAGGCTCAAATACCACGTTCTCGTAAGCAATGGTAGGCAGGTTAGCCGTTGTTGAGATGTGTGTCTCAAGCGCGGCTCTTATGTCGTTGTGTATACTAGCCATATTTATCCCTTACCTGTGAAAAGATCTTGTAAGGTTGTGTAAGTCTCCAGTTAGGTCCACCTTCTTCTACATCTATAGCGTGAGGTGATCCGTTCCTAAGAACTATACTGTCTTTCCTATTAAAATCTTGTATGTTATTTATATCGTTTAACAGATTGTTAAGACCTTCTGTTGCCATAGACACTTTGTCTTGTTCTTTAGGTCTACCTTCAGAAGACTTACCTCTAGGTCTACCTGTACCAACACCGTAAGAGAAAGATGTTATATAAGCACCAGTGTCTACTGTAGGAGTAGATAAGTCTATAGTGTATACAGCTATATCCTCTAAGGCATATTTTACACCCAGTTCTATAGCCTCATCTATTTCTTCGTATAGATTGGACATGGTTTTCTTTAATCCTAATACCTCTTTCATAGTCTACTCCTGTACGTCACATAAGTAACACATAGCTACACCATTAGAGAATATAGAAACTGCTCTAGTTATTTTTACTGAATCACCATTACCTAAGATTAAATCATCAGGGAAAGGATCTACTTCTAAACCAAGAGAAGGTACTACACATTTACGTGTACCACGAACAACTTCATTAGGGTTCTGACTAGAGTAATCATAGAAGTATCCAGTGAAAAGATAGTCAGTTGTAGCTGAACCTACTACAGAACCTGTAGATGGATTGTAGTTACCTCCCGTAGTAACTTTACGTAAGGTAAGTGTCTCACCAAAGTCCTCAACTAGCCTGAGTAAATCAAATGCTCTAAAAGACATATGTTACTCCTTCTATTCGTATTCAGATGATTGGTAGCTTGGTGGATTATTAAATCTATCTCTTCTAAAAGACCCTTGTATTCGATCAGTATTTTCTCTGACAGCATCCACTTTACTCTTAGTGATACCCCCAGCTACTACTCCTACAGAAGCACCTAAGATCTTACCTTGGTATTCTAGTGTATCTGCTAGACTTAAGTAGTGCCTAGATAGATCAGAGTAATCAGCTTTTAAAGCTCCACTTAACTCTGTGTTAACCTTCCTAGAGTACTTAGCCGCTATAGATCTACATAACATAGAGCCAGCTTTGTATACGTTATTATTAGCTTGAGCTACAGCAAATGAAACTTCTTCATCTTGTACTTGTTCATCATTTAAGTCTGTATCACCTATCAACAACCTAGTAGCATTTAATCTACCTATTGCATCAGTTATATTTAGATTTCCTTCGTCGTAGCTCCAAGCCATTAGTCGTTCTCCAACTCTCCATAATTTCTACGCCAACTGCGGAGTAAACCGCGTTGCTTCTCTAGTATCTTAGACTTCTTACACTTCTTACGAGTAAACTCTGCGTGGGAATTAGTCTTAGCTTTTACCTTAGCATTGATCGTATCTACCAGTACACCTAGTGATGCGACATCAAGTACTTCTAGTCCGTCACCTACCTTAGCTTTAATCTCTAAGTCAGAGTTATGATGTAGAAAGTTATTGTTGTATAAGGTCTGAACAACGTCACTAGAGAGAGATAACTCTTTCCAAGGGTAATGTTCGGATCTCTTCCAATCTCTTCCTCCACCATTAAATTCTTGT
>Ga0222716_10004086_pt1 | contig 11505 bp, 10 predicted proteins | sample C33_13DmetaG_FD_165044 | JGI IMG/M metagenome (GOLD analysis project Ga0222716, IMG submission 165044) | Estuarine water microbial communities from San Francisco Bay, California, United States - C33_13D | ecosystem: Environmental > Aquatic > Marine > Unclassified | place: USA: California... | reverse complement strand
GTGCTGAAGTGCTTGGGACACCCCATATTAACGTCAATCGCCGCGACGTCCCCGGCGACGAGTTCTGCGCTCTTCAGAGCCAAAGCCGCCGAAGAAGTGCCAACCTGAAACACCACGCGCTCGCGCTCCTCTGGCACCGTGCGGAACGTCAGCGTGCCCTTGGCGTCGATAAAATCAACGCTTCCGAGCTCTTTATTTAATATCCGCCTACAGTGCATGAAACGCTTGTCCACGATTTCCTCCCCGTACACCAAGTCTGCGCCGTATTCGTGCGCCAAGAGCCTCGTGGCCAAGGTGCTGATGCGCACCATGGGCGCGCACACGTTCTTCCCGGTGTAAAACTCGCGCGCACCATCCGGGGCTGCCATTTACGTTTCTATCGTCACCGTCGCGGCTCGATTCATCGCACGCCTCGTCGCCGCACGTCGTCACGTGGACGTCTGGCGGGTCTGGAGGTCGCACCCGCACACATCGCCTCGCGAGAACGGACGACGATGTCATCGTCATCGTGTTCCATCAATGCGCGCGTGTCGCCGTCGCTCGCGCGATGCTCGATGAATAAAACGCGCACGCGAGCCGCGCGAGCCGCGCGAACCGTCGTCAGCGCCCTCCCATCGCTTCCGTTGAACACGAAGGAGCAGATAGAGCAAGCCGCTGGGGCGATCGAGGCAGCGTTGAGGGACGGGAAAACGACGCAAGCGATCGAGTTGAACCTTCCTTTGATCGGTGCTACCGATCTTGATGATTGGCCGGGCGGCATTCGTCAACAATACGGCGCTCTAGCGCCCATGGTGAGCGAGGTGCTGCGATTAATCAACGCCGGCGCCGAGGGGACGTGCCAACAGCGCGTCATCGACGACGCCGACGCAGTGGCGGCTCTGACGTTCGGTTCCGACGTCGTCGTCTCGTTTCCGACCGCCGAGGTCTTGGATGATTTGCGGGCGATCGAAAAGAAAAACGATTACCGTCTAAAAATCATCGCTAACCCGCAATGGAACACCAAGGGCGCCATCATTGGAGACTTCGGCTTTGGACCGTGGAAGCGACGCGCTGAGGAGTTTGTGGGGAAGTTTGAGCAGACGTATTACTTGAAGGAGCAGCGCATTCAAGGAGAGATCGTGCGCACGTTGAAAGTATACCCGAACAAGTGGCAAGTGTTTGCGTTAGCGCCGAATGAGAACAATAAAATTGTCGCCGAGGCTCTCGGAGAGTTCGACGAAAGACCTCTGTACGACCAACTCAAGAAATTATTGGAATCGCGAGAAGGCTCGATCGCGGCCATGAACTGGGTCGAGAGAGCCAAACGTGAGGCTACGTTCAACGCAAAGAGCTTGCAAGCGCCCCCGAACCAGGAGTAGAATTATTTGATTATTAGTCTAGTTGTCATGAATTGCGCAGAACAGAAAAATCGCCCGAGCGTGGACGAGATCCGAGACGTCTCCTCACTTTGACGCGCGCGTAGAATCCGTTTGCGCACGCAGACGACGATCTAGGACGTAACGATCACTTTGCGCACACGGCCGCGAGTGTCGTCGAATTCAACCCGCTTGCACGCGCGAAAGAAAGCACGATGAGTCGCGCTCAGGGTGGACAACCTTCGGTCTTGCAGGAGCTCCTCCTCATCGGTTGTAGCGCCTTGCTGTCGATGATCGTGTTGAACTTCGGACTCAAGAGGTTGGATCCGAACCGTCAGACGAGTAAGGCAGCAATCGAGAGGAAAAAGGAGCTGGCGAGCCGTTTAGGACGACCTAATTTAGACACGAACGTGTACGAGGATGTGATTGCCGCCGACGTCGCCAACCCAGACCACATTGACGTGCGGTTTGATTCCATCGGTGGGTTGGAAGATACGAAGCGGTCGTTATATGAGTTGGTCATTTTGCCTCTCATGCGCCCCGAGCTTTTTGCGCGAGGTAAACTCTTGCAGCCGGCGAAAGGGGTCTTGCTCTATGGGCCACCGGGCACGGGGAAAACTTTGTTGGCAAAAGCGTTAGCGAAGGAATCGCGTGCCTGCTTTATCAATGTTCGGTCGTCAACCTTGCAAAGCAAGTGGTTCGGTGACGCTCAGAAGCTCGTATCTGCAGTTTTCACGCTGGCCTGGAAGCTTCAGCCTTCAATCATTTTCATCGATGAGATTGACTCGTTCTTAGGCACTAGAAAGTCTGGAGAGCACGAAGCGACTTCGACGATGAAGACCGAATTCATGACGCTTTGGGATGGGTTCAACACGGATGACAACGCGCAGGTGATGGTGCTCGGGGCGACGAACAGGCCATGGGATGTAGACGAAGCAATCTTGCGACGTCTTCCGAGAGCGTTTGAGGTTGGTCTCCCTAACACGGAGCAGCGTGCACAGGTGCTGGCTGTGACACTCAAGGGAGAAAATCTGGAAGCTGGTTTCATATCATCGAGTCAAGACTGCCCGCTGTGGAAGATCGCAGCACAGACGGAGGGCTTTAGTGGGAGTGACTTGCGCGACTTGTGCAAACAAGCGGCATACGGCCCCGTGAGAGATTTCCTTCAAGCAGAAAGGAAGCAAGCACAATTCGGAGAATTCGGAAAGGATACGTCTGTTGGGCCACGCGCAATTGCATATTCAGATTTTAAAGAAGTCTTGGACACCAGTCCGCCGTCGACAGAAGCTGCGTCACTCTACCAGCAGACGGATTTCCGCAGAAGAGCGGCGCGAGACGTTCGCAATGGAGATCGCGTGAACAACGAAATGCAGGAGATGCTCGCGCAGTTCATGAAAGCTATGGCATCGCAGAATAACGACGAGTCTGACGCGTTAGATTAATTCTTTTGGATGTGAACAAAAATCAATTAGTCATAACAACAACACGCACGCGCTGGTCAAACCCACTACATACCGCAAGTCCCGTCTTTTCTGCGTGCCAATCCCAGCTATTGATCGGCTGCGACGCGAGACTCGTCAAACTAATACGTTTTGCACTTCCTGCTACTCCCTGAGGTTTGCCAGCAGGGCACAATCTTTGTCTCTTCACCGGGTACTCATACCTGTACAACGCCACTGAACCATCACCGAGGAGCGTGGCGAACACCTCCCGATCCTGAGGAAGATGTCGAACACCCCAGACTGTCGTTTTGACCGATGAATTCTGTGTCACTGAAGCAAACCCATCGTCCGGGTGCTGCGTTCGCGCATCAAACACCACGAATTGACTTTCGAGGCATGTCGCAACAAATTTGTTCATCGTAATATCTTTTCGATCGAATTCAACGCTGCATACTCCATTTGCGATGTTTGTCTCGTATCTCACGGTGCCCACTCGAAGATCGAACATCTTTACGTCTCCATTTTCATAACCAGCTAACACGCAGCGCTCATTTTCGTCGAAAGAGTGTCCAAATGCGACGCACCAACATTCGCACGTCGATGCGGAGACTGATTTAAATATCGCCACCGCACTCTCTTGCCTCGTATCCCAGACTTTCACTGTCCCGTCTCGACCACCCGTAACAATTTCTAGCGCACCGATTCCATGTGTCCCCCCCCCACTGCCGTCAATAGCGTTGATTGCGCCGTGGTGCGCTTTGAAGCTCGACCGCGGTTCGGACGTGTGTTCGAGGTCCCACGTTTCGAGCTCACCACTCAGACTTCCTGTAGCGATGAATCGCTCCGGAAGCGTGTGACTGCCAAATGTACCGCATTTGAGACCACTGTCTCGTTCAGTCTCACACACTGAGGTGACACCGCTATCGCTTAACTTGAAGACACCTAGTCTTCCTGTTGACTTTGCAGTTTCTCCGAGGACAACAAAGCGCGCGCTGTGCGGAATCCACCGGCTATCGTGCGGCGTGAAGTCGACTGGAGTGGTTGAGTACTCTAGTATTTCGTACTTCATCGAGTTTAACGCGGCGCGAGAGGCAACTATTGATGATTCAGTCAAAATACTGCGCGCCTGTAAGTGAAGCGCCGAGCGAGTATGCGCGGGACGAGACGCGTGTCATGAGCGAAATACTTTTTAGCGTCTACGTGAATATTAGAAATGAAGTGTACACCAGTATTGCGCTGTAGTATCTTCGCGCGCCGTTGCATACGCTCGTCTCAGATCCTACGCCGTTGCGCCAACTTGACAACTTGCGCATGTTGCGCGCATTGTGCTTGGGGCAAGTGGCTCGATTACTTGCCACCGAGCGTCGGGAAGGCGGAGGTGTCTTCAATTTTGATGTTGGCTCCACGTCCACCACCTCCACGGCCACCGCGAGAGCTTTCTCCACGGCCGCCTCGACCGGAGTCGCGGCCGCCGCGACCGCCGCGGCCAGAGTCGCGACCGCCGCGACCGCCGCGACCGCCGCGGCCAGAGTCGCGGTCATCACGGTCATCCGCCGGTTGCGTCGAAGCAATGCGGAAGCCAACGTCAACCTTTTGCTTGGAAGCGACGTTCTTCGTGCGTTCGCGCTTGCCCTTCACGCCGACGCCGCCGAAGTCCAAGTCGGCATCGTCGGCGTCGCCAGACATGAGCTTGAGGCCTTCGAGAGCAGAGCCATCGAGCACCTTAGCTTCAGGCTTCTTCCATTGAGCGGCCAGGGCCGCTCGCTTTTCAGCCTTGAGCGCTTCGGCTTGCGCGAACGTGAGCTCGCTGGAGTTATCCACGACCTCAGGTTCGGTTTCGCTTTCATCGACGGTGTTGGCGCCGAGCTCGGCGAGTTCGTCGCCGGCTTTGCCCCAGTTGCCCTTACCGGCACCGCCACGGTGGCCATCGTGGCCTCGACCGTGCGTGCGCTCAAAGTCGCGTCGAGAGCGTTGGCGGCCTTCGCCGCCTTCGCCGCGTCCGGCGCGACGAGCCGAGCGGGAGTGACCTTTATGATCGCCTCGTCCGCCCTTGGCGTGGAACCCCTTGCTGCCTTCGGCACCGATAACTTCGCCCTCGAATTCACGAGTCGCCTTCGCAGGCTTGGCTTTGCCACCGTTGCTTCGCGCAGGCGCAGCGACTGCGTGCGAGATAAACAATCAAAGCGTCAGTCATCGTCAGCCCTCGATTGGGGTTTACCCTCATCCGCGCATTGCTTTTCCCGTCGCGTCGCGCGCGTCCGCGGGTTCGCGCGCGCGCGTCGTCGTCCCGAGCGCGTGAACGCTCGGTCAAATTCCCATTCGCCGCCGTGCGATCGTCTCCCCCCCACCGACGCTCGCATCGCGCGCGGCGCGCGCACCTTTCGTCGCCGGCTTACTCGCGGGCGCGCTCGCCGGCTTCGCGCTCGGCGCGGGCGCGCGCGGGGCGTCTTCGTCGAGCGCCATGAACGGGTTCGCCGACATCGCCATGGCGAGTGCGCGGCGATGCGCCAAGGATTACTCCTCGAGCGCCGCCCCGTGCCGATGTCGACCAAGCTGACGCGAGCGCGTCGCTGTCACGCCGCGACCAATCCGCGCGCGAGCCCGCGACGGGCGAAGCGGTTAGCCCGAAGAGGATGACGAGGCGCGTCGATCGCCCGTCCCGGATGGGCGGTCCGGGACGAGACGGGGGATAATCACGCATTCGACGCCTTCGATCGCCCGTGTAAAGAAAACACGAGAATGATAAATCGCACGCGCGCGCTGAGCCCTAGCGTACGCGCGAAATCGTCGGCGCGCGCGCGCGACGCGCGAACCGCCGATCGCGCGCGTCGAGAGACGACGGCACACGCGTGCGCTCGACGACGCGCTCGACGAGACGCGACGAGCAGAAGAAGAAGACGGTACAGGCTTTCGCACGCTATTGATGGAGATCACGCCCGACTACGGCGCGGAGGAGGCGAAGAGCGCGAAGCCGGTGCGATTGGGGTGGGCGGAGGCGTCGCGTTTGACGAAGAAGTTGGCGGTGCACACGGGGAAGGCGGCGTGGACGTTCGGGACGTCGTTCTTAGTGCTCATCGTGCCACTCATCGTGCAGTTGCACAGGGAAGAACAGCTGATCGAGTTGGAAAAGGAGCAGCTCGGCGTGCTCAATCAACCCGCGGGGCTTCAGGCGGAGTAGGCGGCGCGCGGCGAGGGTACGCGAGCGAGACGCGAAAGGCTTCGAGTGGTTTTCAGAGGTGGAGAGAGAACGCCGCAGGCGAAAATTTTAGAACAGAGCACACGGACTATAGTAGCTATCGGATATCATGAGCGGCGTGGGGCGAATTTTTTCACTGTACCGGTCGATCTTGCGAGCGCATCGCAACTTACCGGCTCCGATGAAGGAACTCGGCGGTACTTACGCGCGAGAGGAATTTAGGACGCATCTTCGTTCGGAGAAGATACAAGAAAAGCAATGGCGCACCTTTGTGGAGTCTTGGCAGAGTTATGTAGAGTCACTTCGAGGAGACGCCGGAAAAGTTGTCTCTGGCGACTTGACGGAAGACGTCATCGAGCAACTTACTCCCGAACAAAGGCAGCAGCTCGAGCGATTAAAAGACGAGGCGATGCGACTTAAACTTGATTTGGATAAGCCAGAATTTAACCAGTAGGGGGTGAGGTAAGAGTGTCGGAGTTGAAGCTGTTTGAAGCGATTCTTTTGGCGCGTTAACATCGACTCGAAACCTCGGAAATACGAACATTAGTAGAGTTTAGTGTTTTTATATCACATGGAACGTCACAATATCACGCGTCATGGCTCTGATGTCCTCTCAAACTACTACTGCGACGAGTGTCGATGGGAAGATGGCGAAAGACGAGGTGATTCGTAGCGCGGATGCGCTCGCTACGATTCGCGCCAAGTTCGAGCCAAGGCCCAAGGTGCCGCTATCAAAGGAACTCGACGCATTCACACATGCGCTCCACGCCATCCGTGAAGAGTTAAACTCGCTACGTTTGGATATTAAGACGCTAGAGGCTTCTGTTTTGGGGATCCATGCGGGAACGCGAGCACTGGAGTCTCACCATCCCTTCACAAACGTCGCAACGGACAAGGCGTCGCCACGAAGACCGTCACGTCTCCGACAGACTTCAAAAATTGCACAACACGTGAGTGCGCTTCTAGACGGCGCGACGTTCAGTGGCGACGAATGATTTGTAATACTAAATTTTCTTTCATCACAACGAGCTCGTCTCTCTCTTTCAAGACTAAAAGTACACTACGACTGAGCGAGCGAGCGCCTTCGTGAATTATATGTCGAGCGACGCGAGCGTCGAACCTTCGTCTGTGATGAGTTTCCTTCTCGGCTCGACATCCTTAGACATGAGCGTAGAAAACATGTGATTTGCCGCAGACGCGTCTTCTACGGTTAAACGCTTCAAAACGCGAGTCTTCGGATTTAAAGTTGTCGACCAGAGTTGCTCTGGCATCATTTCTCCGAGACCTTTGAAGCGCTGGATGTGCTTCGCCCCACCCTCGGGTAACGAAACGAGAACTTCTTGAAGATCATCTTCATCGTAGCAGTACGTTTCTTTCTTGCCCGCCACGACTTTATACAGAGGTGGGACGGCGGCGTACACGTATCCTTTCTCGAACAAATCTCGCTGATAGCGGTACAAGAACGTAAGCAGCAATGTTCGGATGTGCGCACCGTCGACGTCCGCATCGGTGAGGATGATGATCTTGGAGTACCGAAGAGCGGTCGTGTCTAGATCTTCTCCCATACCTCCCAAGCCCAAGGCTGAAATCATGTTAGTGATTTCAGTATTCTTGTACAGCGCGGCGGCGTCGAGTTTGCGCTCGACGTTCATAATCTTCCCTCGTAGCGGCAACACGGCCTGGAAGCCGCGATCCCGACCTTGCTTGCAGCTTCCACCGGCTGAGTCACCTTCGACTAAGAAGATTTCGGTTTGATCGGCGTCGGACGAAGAACAATCAGACAGCTTCCCCGGTAAGCGGTTGGAGGTCAGCACCGTCTTTCGGCGAACCATCTCTCTCGCGCGCTTCGCGGCTTCGGCAGCCTTGAAGGCTGACTGAGCCTTTGCGAAAATGGACTTCAAAACGCTCGGATTAAATTCCATATGACCAGCCACGGCATCGTTGGCGATATTTTCAACGATCCTACGAACCTCACTGTTACCCAAGCGCGTTTTCGTCTGACCTTCAAATTCAGGCTCGGGCACCCAGACTGCGATGACACCGGATAAACCTTCGCGAATGTGATCACCACCAAGATTGGGGTCGGATTCTTTCAAAAGCTTCGCTTTGCGACTCACAACATTGAGCGTTTTTGTGAGGGAATACTTCAAGCCGTCGAGATGAGTACCGCCATCGGTCGTTCGGATACTGTTCGCATAACCCAAAAGCGTGTCAGAGTACGAATCTGCGGTCCAGCAAAGAGCTCCTTCGACGCGAACGCCGTCCATGGTACCACTGAACGTTATCGGTTCATGCAAACGTGTCGCATCCGAAGTAAGGTCTAACACGTAATCCTTCAATCCCTCTGCGAAGAGAAGCTTTTCGTCTTCGTACTCCTTCGTCTTCTTGTCAAACGTCCGCAAATGTAACTCAGTTCCGCTGTTCAAGAAGGCCAATTCCTTCATTCTCGTTCGAATGATGCTCGGATCAAACTTCACTTTGTCAAAGATCTGTTCGTCGGGCTTGAAACGAATCATCGTCCCTTTCTTTTGCCCGGAGCCGTCTTGCTTCTTCTCTTTCATCGGTCCGAGCGCGATTCCCCTGGAGAACGACTGCGTGTACTCGTTGCCATTACGCCAAACCGTGACCTCGACGAGTTCGGAGAGTGCATTCACGACGGAAATACCCACCCCGTGAAGACCACCAGATACGTGGTAACCGCTGCTGTCGCCGCCAAACTTACCCCCCGCGTGCAAAATCGTCAGCACCGTCTCCAACGAGCTCTTCCCCGTGACCGGGTGCACGTCCGTGGGAATCCCACGGCCGTCGTCCACGACGCTGACGAATCCATTTTCTTCCACGACCACTCGAACGTGACTCGCGTGCCCTGCTTGGACTTCGTCCACGGAGTTGTCCAACACTTCCCACACCAAGTGGTGCAAACCTTTCGTGGACGTGCTCCCGATGTACATTCCCGGCCGCTTGCGAACGGGTTCCAACCCCTGTAACACTTGAATCGATCCCGCGTCGTAGTCCCCGCTTTCGCGTCCCGACGACGCCGCCGTCGAGCTCACCGCTCGCGCTCTCGCGTCCCGCCGCATCGCCGCGACGACGCTCGCGCTCGCGCTCACCGCCGTCTCGCGCCATCCTCGACCGTTCCCGCGCGTCGAATCCATCGTCACCGCTCGCGCGCCTCGTCCGTCTCCCACCGCGCCCCGCGTCGACGCGCGCGCCCGTCCCACGGCGCGCATCGTCCGCGTCACCGCGCGCGTTCGCCCCATGTCCCGCGCCCCGCGCGTCGTCGTCGTCCGCCTCGTCGCGCCCGCGCGCGTCGTCGACGACGCCCTCGACGTCGCCGGCGTCGCGCGCATCGACGCGCCGACGTGTGCCGCGCGCGCGCCGACGTTTTCAAACGACCGGCGATCGCACTCCCGGGTGTCTGCGTGCCGCGCGATTCGATGGATTGACGACGATTTCGACGCGCGACGACGGCGCACACGGGGACGCGGGCGATGCGAGCGGGCGCGACGGGCGCGGGGGCGTCCGGCGCGGCGCGCGCGCGCGCGCCCGCGGCGGTCGACGCGGACGCCGTCGCGAACGGCGTGCTGCTGGGCGCGGACGACGACGCGCGACGCGAGGGCGCGGGACGCGCGACGCGAGCGACGAGCGCGGAGGGAGGGACGACGGCGACGGCGACGGCGACGGCGACGATCGGAACGGCGTGCCGCGCGATCGCGGTGCTGGCGTGCGTCGTCGCGGTGATCGGGGGGGTGGTGTACGCGTCGACGCGATTGGAAATCGACCTGTACGAAGACGTCGTGCCGCACGTGAAGAATCCAGTCAAGTTTTTCTTGTTGAACGTCGTGGTGGCGTCGTTTGGGGTGATTCCGGGGGCGGCGAGCGCGACGTGCGTGACGGCGGGGATATTATTCGGGACGCTGGGGGGGATGGCGCTGTGCGTGACGAGCGCGAGCGTCGGCGCCGTCGTGAGCTTTACGCTGTCGAGATACGTCGCGCGACCGTGGGTGGAGAAGATGTTCGTGCGCGATGGGGGGAGGCTTAAGGCGTTGGACGACGCGGTGACAAAAGATGGATCACAGATCGTCATATTAGTCAGACTTTCGCCGTTTTCACCGTTTACCGTGGCGAGTTACATGCTGGGATTGACGTCGGTACCGTTCGTTTCGTTTTGCACGGCGACCACCGTCGGGTTGCTTCCGTCGAGTTTCGTGTACGTGTACATGGGAGATACCGGAAGAAGAGCGAGTGGATCGGATGGTGCAACGTTGATGGAGATCGTTTTCTATGTCCTCGGTCTGCTGGTGACTCTGTTCGTTAGTTATAGGATTGCCGTCATCGCGCAAGAGGCGATGCGATCAAAAGTTGGAACGCATTGGGATCCGTCCACGGGCTCGGACGACGACGACGACACGGAGTTGGATGTGTTTGGATCGAGGATAGAGGAAAGCGAGGATGAAGAAGTTGGTCTCGTCGTGAGCGCGAACGAAGGAGGTCCCACGAGGCGTTCGACTCGCTCTGTAGTTTAGTTTGCTGTAGTGACCGAATGAAAGAAATTTGGCAATTCTCGATAAACGCAAATCCGTAACTAAACAATACAGTCTAAACTCTAACTAATGCATTAGTTTAGTGTCGCACAAGGCTAAATGCGAACGTTTTTCGTGCTTCGACTCTTGTGAGCTGCGCGGGATACACGTCGGGAGAACGTCTCGCCAGTGCTGATGTCCGGTGTGCTTGAGCCACGCGCCTCCTTTTGACGTGAGCTGTTGCAGGCAACCCCTTCCGTCACAAAGCGACATCTTGTCCACATCCTTGGGCAAGCATTCTGCACTACCGGTAATGGTAGAGCACAGCGCCATATTCGCTCGACTCAAGACACTTTGACAGCTCGCTAGACACATGCGATGCATCTTCGGCTCGTTATCTTGCGGGTCGAGATACACGTTTGAGAGCTTGTTCATGTTGTGCAAGCCGTCCCATCCCTTAGGTCTTCTCTGGAACGCGTCCCAGAAACACCAATGCCAGCACTCTATGGGATTCGAGTCTGGATTACACGAGTCCCACCGAGGACACTCGGTGCCGAGATAAGGGATGTCGTCAGTTTTTGCCCACTCTGTTGCGAGAACGTGCCACATCGCCGGTTGGTCTCGCTTGAAACCAAACTTGACGGGATTGGAATTCTCGTCCACGCCGTTTTCGTGCACCGCGTTCAGCACTCGCTCGAAAAAGTCTACCGTCCAGTCGACCGATCGAGCGCACATCAATCCCGAGTTCAACCACACTTGTCCGGTGTCGCCGAAGAACAAGTTTTTGTCCTCGGGCCACTTCTTCGAGTAATGGCTGAGCGGATCCCAACTCGCGAACCAGGCGTCGAGGTCGACGTGACACGTCATGTCGTAATCTCTCTTCAACGCATGCACTCCCATCGCCATGTGTTTGGCGAATTTCCCAGATCTACCCGCTAATGCATCACTAGAAACCAGCGCGAGAATCGAAGCGTATCCATGATGTTTCG
>Ga0222716_10004081_pt1 | contig 11517 bp, 8 predicted proteins | sample C33_13DmetaG_FD_165044 | JGI IMG/M metagenome (GOLD analysis project Ga0222716, IMG submission 165044) | Estuarine water microbial communities from San Francisco Bay, California, United States - C33_13D | ecosystem: Environmental > Aquatic > Marine > Unclassified | place: USA: California... | reverse complement strand
GGAGCGTGGACGCCCGGAGGGAGGGTACCAAGCGAACAATAACCGCGGTAGATACGAAGCCAGACGGCCGTACGACGACGATCGAAGAAGGGACGATTACAGAGACCGTCGCAGAGACGGCGACGGGTACCGCAGAGACGATTATCGCAGAGACGATTATCGTAGAGACGATTACCGCAGAGACGATTATCGCAAGGACGATTATCGCAGAGACGACTACAGAGACCGTCGCGACGACTACAGAGATCGACGCGACGATTACAGAGATCGACGACGAGAAGATTACCGAGATCGACGCGATGATAGCAGACGGAGCGCTTACTCGGGTCACGATGACCGACGTGGCTACGACGACCATCGAGGACGTGACGATAGATACGACGGGCGTCGGGACTCTCGCTCGGCTCCGCCGCCGCCGTCGCGCGAATGAATCATTATCGCGCACTAAATCTACTCAAATAATCAATACAAATCAAACACGTTGCTAATTCTTTTTGCCAAACTTTGCTTGCAAAGCCGCGAGACTCGAAGCAGACGAATCAGTCGTGGGCGCTGCCGGTTTTGAGTCTGACGGCGTGGCGTTGGGCAAGAAGCTTTGTTTTTTGCCCTTCTTTTTCTTTGACACCGTCTTCTTGCCCGTGCTCGACGATCCAGTGATTTCCACGGTGTGCGCTGGAGCCAATATTCTCTGTGCTCCGGCTTGAACTGTGAGCAAACCGTCTTCGTCGTCGATGACTTTGCCTCGGAATCCCGACTTTTTGACGACGACGACGTCTCCGACGGTGGCTTGCAAATCATCCTCCGAGAGCTCAAAGTCTCCGAAAGAGCTTTTCGCGTTCCCAGTCGGGGTCGGTTTCGACACGCGAGAAGATGATGCGAGTAAATCATCTGCGCGTCTTGCGGCTTGGGATGCGCCGCGAACCTTTTTAATCTTCATCTTTGGCGGCGCCGTGGTCGCAATGAAGGCCTGCGACACGTCTTCGAGGCCCACCTTCACTTGCATGATCCCAGCCTGAACTGTCACCGTCGATCCGTCAACGGAAACAACTTTACCGCTCATGCCTGTCGACGTTATTTTCACATCTTCTCCGGAGGAAGGAATCCAGTTCGCGAGAAGGGCATCCTGCTCCGCTTTCAGTTGCTCCTCCGCCTCTCTTGCCAATCGCGCGGCGCGCTCACGATCCGTCTCACCCGACGCTGCTGCGGAAATCTTGGACGGCGCGATGGCGTTTTTCTGCTTTTCTACTCTCGCTACTTCTGCGACTCGTGCCTTCGCATCTCGCATCATTGTCATTACCGCGCCCGCTTGCGCATATGCGGCAGCCTCTCTCGCCGAGCGAATGAAGCCCATCGCATTTTCGACTCGCGGCAAAGTGGCATCGATTTCATCAAGCATACCGATCGCGGTTGCAATATCCGCGTCTGCATCGCGGCGTGCGGTTTCAAGTTTGGATATTGTATCGTCTAAGCTCACCAAACCTTCTCCAAGTAATTCTCGAGCTTCGTTTACGACGTCTGCATCCAATTTATATCTCGTAGCGATTTGCAGCGCGCTTGAACGCCCGGGCACTCCCCACAAGAGCTTGTAAGTCGGTCGTAAGTCTGCTTCATCGAACTCGACAGCAGCGTTTTCGAACTCCTCGTGTTCGTACTTGAGCGCTTTCAACTGCCCGTGATGCGTCGTCGCAAAAGTGAGACAAGCGCCGAGTTGGCCGGGAATAATTCCAGCGAGCGCTTTGAGCAACGCATAACCAATCGCGGCGCCTTCAGCTGGTGACGTGCCCGTACCGACCTCGTCCATCAACACGAGTGATTCTGGCGTGCTCTGCTCGAGAATTGCTTGCGCTCGAGTGAGACGCCCACTAAAAGTACTGAGACTCGTCAAAAGGCTTTGATCGTCACCGATATCCACGAGCACCTTGTCAAAGAATGGAATGACGGCGCGCTCTGCGGGGATGAATATCCCGGATTTCGCCATGAGCGCGGCGAGGCCTACGGCCTTCATCGCCGCTGTTTTGCCACCAGTATTTGGACCTGTAATGATGACGACTTTCGTTCGCTTAGATGCGAAAATATCTACAGGAATGGGCCCCTTGAGCTTTGGCGCGCCATCTTCTTCTTCGACTTCGTCAAAATCGTCAAAGAAATCATCAAAACCAGCATCTTTCGTGGTTGAAGATTTGATGGACCCTCGCGTCGCGACTTTGTACCCCGTTGAACTACTGCTTCGTGAATTTTGCGACTCCGCGGCTTCTGCAGCGGCCTGGCGCCTCTCCGCGGCGGCTTCAATGGCTTGAGATGCCAATACAGGCTGTCGCAGACCGACAAGCTCGAGGAGTAGCGAAGATTTTTCTATCGGTAGTTTCTTCGTCTGGTCTCGCTCTTCATCGAATTCTTCGCCGTCTCTCTCTTCAATATCCTCATCTTCATCTTCATAAGCTTCGTAGAAGCCCTCGTCGTCATCAGCAAAGACAGAAAACTCGGGGCGCACACCGTTGAGAGCTTGACTGTATCTGCACTTGGCCGCAATGACGTCCAACTTGATGACGATTTCTAAACACGCGAACAACTCTTCCACCACGAGCGCGATATCATTCGATAGCTCGCGCTTGATGGCGTCTATCGCACTCTTTTCCGCGTCCACGGCTTGTGCTAGCTCTCTATTCAACGTCACGATTCCCGGCGGCTCGATGAGCACGAGCGCGCCGCCAGCCATCGTACCGACAACGAGCACGTCAGGCGGCGCCGGCGCCGGGACGGCGAGCACCATACGACCCTGATGCGTTGTTGGCGTTCCTTTTCCTTGCATTGCCTTCTTAAGCTTCCCTTCCGCCGCTCCCTTTTGCGCTCGCGCGCGACGCAGTTCCGGACTCGCATTGTCGCGAAATTCGCCCGTCTCCTCCACCGCGCCTCGAATCTTCTCCGCTAGTTCGGAGTGCGTGATCATGTCGCCCGAAATCGCACGCAACGGCGCTAATGCCCGCGGTCGTCGCCCACTCTCCGTCACACCTTCGATGGACGTCTTCAATCTCTTCGCGCTCTCCAAAAACGCCGCCGTCGCCGCGAGTTCGTCCCCGCCCAGCGGCGACCCTTGCCTCGTTTTATAAAATCCTCGTCGCACCTCCGCCGTGAGCATGCCTCCGAATTCAAGCGATACGCCGTGTTTACTCTCCATCGCCATCGCGGCTTCGGTCTCATCCAGCGCCTTCCGCGCCTCTCTCGACGTCGTCGACGCCTCCAGCGTCTCGCACGCCGCCTTCCCCAGCGCCGTCGACGCGCGCTTCGCCAAGAACGTTCGCGCGTCGTCCCATCCCGCCGAAGCGAGCGACTTTTCGAGCAAGTCTCGTCGCACCGCGTCCGCGTCCTTCCGCGACGGCCCGAACGACGGTTTCCGCGCCGACGTCACGACCGCGCCGTCCGAATCCGAGTCGTCTTCTTTATCCGCGTCCGCGCTCGCGAGCGCGCGCGCGCGCGTCGCCGCGCCGCGCGTTCGACGCTGGACGCGCGTCGTCGCGCGTCCTCCGTCGACGCGCGCGCGCGCCGCGACGACGCGTCCCGATGCCGTCGCCATCGCGGTGTCGCGCTGTGTCGTCCCGGTCGTCGCGTCGAGTCGTCACTGACGCGCGCGATGCCGGACGAGCGACCCGCGAGCGCGGGCACGCACGCGATGACGAGCGCGCACCCGTCGTCGCGGATCGTCGTGCGACCGGGGTACTCGCAGATGGATTGGTTGCGACGCACCAAGCGCGAGCGCGTCGACGGCGGTGACGCGGACGCGAAACCGCTGGACGTGTCGCGCGTCATCTCGCTCGAGGAGCTCGCGACGCACGCGACGGCGAGCGATTGTTGGATCGGGTTGCGCGGGAAGGTGTATAACCTGACGGCGTACGTGGAGTATCACCCGGGCGGCGCGGCGGTGCTGGAGGAGGCGTTCGGGAAGGACGCCACGGCGTTGTTCGACAAGTATCACAAGTACGTGAACGGGGAGTACATCATGCGAGCGACGCGCGTGGGGGTGATGCCGGGATACGCGGGCGATAGCGACAGCGATTAGCGGACGAATTGATGAAGTGTACAGTAGACTAATTTAAATTCTCAGACTCGGGCGGCGGCGCGCGCGCGCGCGCCGCGCGGCGCTTTCATCATCTCCCGCGCTGATCTTTGGGTAAGTACACGTCGTCGTGGAGTGCTTTGTCGTACGCTTCGATGCGCGGAAGTCGCGCGAGGTCCTCGCGGTCGCCAGCTAAATAGTAATACGCCTCCTCTGTCGCGCGCGCTCCGTCCAGGCGCTCCACCTCTATTGTTTCTCGCGTATACATCCCGGACGACACCTCCTCGAGTTCGTCCAAAAGCGTCAACGTGTCGTCATCGACGGAATACAGTTCGCCGTCGATCACGCGCGCGTCGTCCGTCGTCGATTTGACGAGGTATGGATACCCAGCGTCGGCCAGGAGCATCACGTGCTGCGCGCGTTTCGTGCGCACTTCACCCATGAAGCGCGCGTTGCCGCGCTCGAGGAGGCGATGGTTGTACAAGCCTCGCTTGAGGGTGCCGTAGACGAACACCTTGTGCGCGCCCGAGGTCGAGGGCGACATGCGAGGCGAGAGATGAAGACGTCGCGTCCAACTACTTTTACAAGTTGTCTTCGCTCGCTCTTACAATTTCTCTTCACTTTCTCTTTAAGAGCTTGATTGCGCTCATATACGCCGGCGTCGTCGGCGGTTGCACCGGTTTTAGTCTGACTTTGGTGTCATCCAACGCATAGCTCTGATCGGCGTCGTATCCCGACAAATCGCCGCACGCCAAAAACGGCACCAGCACATCGTTCGGCCAGGACTTGGTTCCCACGGCCGCACCCTCGTCTCCAGCGGCGTGAGACGTCGCACGCGCTTCTAAAATGCGAGTCAAATGGTGTGGTTCGAATCCCTCTGGAGGGGCGTAACCCTGACACACTATGAATGCTTCTGCGAGCGATGCAAAACGAGACGTGGTTAGTTTCTCCGAAACGCGCGCGCGGCTCCATTGTCGTCGTACCTATGCTAGAATTCCGACTACTTTTCGGCTTGGCGCACGTGACTTCGGGGAAGAAAATTTTCAGTTGTGAGTAGAGCAAGCTGATGTCTTTCCCCCGAAATATCTTCGCTATGAACGTTCCGCCTGGTTTCAATATGTGCGTCGCCACCGTCAAGCCGGCGAGTATGAGCTGCGCCTGCATGAACTCATCCAAATCGTGCAAACCCGTGACGTCGGGCGCCCCATCGCCGACGATTAAATCCGCGTGTTTCCCATCGAAGTGCGACAGGACCTCGCGCACTTTGTCCATCGACGTGATATCGCCTTGTATCGTCGTCACGCCCTCGATCGGCGCCATCGGTTGCAAGTCGATGGCGACAATCTTCGGCAGCTCTTCCTCCTTCACCCCTCGCGCCAGCGCGGGCAGGTACAACTTTCGACTCAAAACCTGCGACCACGACCCGGGCGCCGCGCACAGATCCACGACGTGTCGCACGTCTCGAAAAATATCGAACGACTCGTCAATTTGCAGCAACTTGAACGCCGACCGCGCGCGCCATCCCTCCTCTTTCGCCTTGCGGTAGTATATGTCGCGCTTATCCTTGCTCGACTTCCCCATCGCGCGCGCCGCGCCGCGCCGCGCGCGATCTTTCGGTCGCGTCGCGCGCTGGCGTCCCGAAAAGCGTCGTCGCCGCCGCCGCCGACGGCGCGACGCGACTCGGCAGAGGACGACGCGCGCGAGCGACGCACGGACCGCGCGCGCGCGAGCGAGGGAAACGCACGATCGGTGATCGACCGCGCGGTGCGCGACGGTCGAAGCGCGCGCGACGCGCGCGAGGAGGCGCGGGGACGACCGCATCGATTGCGACTCGACCGCTCGGTGGTGCCATCGAACGCGCGCGCGATGCGGAAGAAAGTGGACGCGCGCATACGCACGCTCGTCGAGAATGGGGTGAAGAACAACGAACGCACGATGTTCGTGCTCGTGGGCGATCGAGGACGGGATCAAATCGTCAACTTGCACTACATGCTGAGCAAAGCGGTGGTGAAGTCGAGGCCAAACGTGCTGTGGTGCTATAAGAAGGATTTGTACCTGTCGTCGCACAAAAAGAAACGAGCGAAACAGATCAAGAAGATGCAAAACTCCGGATTGATGGATTCGGAGAACGAGGATCCGTTCTCGCTGTTCGTGGCGTCGACGAATATTCGGTACTGTTATTACGCGGATACGCAGAAAATTTTGGGGAACACGTACGGGATGGCGGTGCTGCAAGATTTCGAGGCGCTGACACCGAACTTACTGGCACGAACGATCGAGACCGTGGAGGGCGGAGGGTTAATTGTGCTACTGTTGTCGAACATGGAAAGCTTGACGCAGCTGTATAACATGACGATGGACGTGCACTCACGTTTTCGCACAGAGGGCCACCAAAACGTGGTTGCTAGATTTAATGAGCGATTCACGTTGAGCTTGGGGGCGTGTCAGACGTGCATCATGATGGATGATGAGTTGAACATTTTACCAACGAGTTCACATATTAGAGGTATAGAACCAGTTGAAGAGAAACACGCAGGAGAGGCCCAAGAGCTTACCGATCTGAAGGAGAGCATGGAGGAAGTTGAGCCGGCTGGCCCGCTTGTGAAGTGCTGTAAGACTATGGACCAAGCCAAAGCAGTGGTGACGTTTCTCGATGCTGCGAGTGAGAAGACACTCCGATCGACAGTTGCGCTCACCGCCGCGCGCGGTCGCGGTAAATCCGCTGCCATGGGTATAGCTGTCGCCGGAGCCGTCGAAATGGGTTATGCGAACATTTTTGTCACTTCTCCCAGTCCTGAAAACTTGAAGACATTCTTTGAATTCATTCTCAAAGGCTTTGATGCGCTTGGATACAAGGAGCATTTGGATTACGATCTCGTAGAGTCCACCAACCCCGCGTTTGGGAAGTGTATTGTGCGTGTCAACGTCACGAGACGTCATCGACAAACGATTCAGTACATTTTGCCTCAACACGCAGAGCGTGCGACGCAAGCCGAGTTACTCGTCATCGATGAAGCAGCCGCCATTCCTCTGCCTACGGTGAAAGCGTTGCTCGGACCGTATCTAGTGTTCCTTTGTTCTACGATCAACGGTTACGAAGGTACAGGGAGGGCGCTGAGCATCAAACTCATCGGAAATTTGCGAAGGGAAGCGGCGACGTCACAACAGGCGAACAAGGATGGGAAGCTGGCTATAGGTGGATCTCGATTGCTCAGAGAAGTAGCTCTTGCTGAACCTGTTCGTTACGCCGCCGGAGATCGGATCGAAAAATGGTTGAATGATTTGTTGTGTCTCGATGCGGCGGATGCATTGACGCCGCTCATCCACGCGCTGCCTCCGCCTAGTGCGTGCGAACTTTATGAGGTGTCTCGTGATACCTTATTCAGTGCGCACGCCGCAAGCGAGCAGTTCTTAAAGAAAATGATGGCACTATATGTTTCTAGTCACTACCGCAACACGCCGAACGACTTGCAGCTCATGTCTGATGCGCCAGCTCACCGCCTCTTCGTTCTCTTGGCGCCGGTGGATGAAACACAAAACATGTTGCCAGAGATTCTTTGCGTCGTTCAGGTAGCTTTAGAGGGTGCGATTTCGCAGAAGAGTGCGCACGCAACACTGGCTGCGGGATTATCTCCACAAGGTGACCTCATTCCATGGACCATGGCATCGCAATTCCAGGACGAAGGCTTTCCTTCCTTCACGGGGGTACGCATTGTTCGCATCGCCGTGCATCCAGATTTACCTCGTCAAGGTTACGGTTCTCGTGCGTTGCAGCTCATCCACGATTATTCCGAAGGAAAGTTGGCTGATTTACGCGAAGAAGAAGTGTCGAATATTGACGCCAAGACGAATACTGAGCACTGGCAGCACACAGGCAAGCTCACAGAGGAGACGCTCAAGCCTCGCGAGAACTTGCCGCCGCTTTTGACGAACCTCTCAGAGCGCAAGCCAGAGAGGGTGAACTGGATCGGCACCGCTTTCGGACTCACGTCCGAACTTTACAGCTACTGGAGTAAGGGTGGTTATAAGCCTGTGTACCTGAGACAAACGTCGAGCGAGACTACGGGCGAGCACACGTGCATCATGTTACGCCCTTGCTTTCCAGTTGGCGAGGAGGAGAGCCCGGATGGTCACTGGGTGGATGCGTTCTACGAAGATTTCCGCGTGAGATTCACTTCTTTGATGGGATCTGCTTTTAGAGACCTTGCTCCTGGTCTGTGTTTATCTTTGATGGCGCCAAAGCTAAACTGGGACGAAAAACAAGGCGCGGGGCGCGACTCCGTCTTGAAGGCGGATAATGAGATTTTGAGCCCACATGATTTACGGCGCATCCAGAAATACTCAGCCGCTTTGGTGGATCATCATTTGATTGGTGATTTGGTCCCCCCACTAGCGCGTGCATACTTTGCAAAACGCATTCCCGTGACGCTTTCGTACACGCAAGCTGTGATTTTGCTCATCCTTGGTCTGCAACTGAAGACCATCGACGACGGCATGAAAACTTTGGACTTGCCCGGACAACAAATAATGGCATTATTCAACAAAGCTATTCGTCGGGTACACGGCTCACTTCTCAAGGCGCGCGAAGCCGATATCGAGAACTCGCTGCGGTCTGTAAGTATGCCGGATTTGAGACCCCATGCGGTTGGATTAGATGAAGAATTAGATGAAGGGTACGTCGGTTTCAATTTTCTTTCGCGTTTGCCCGACTCGCGTCTCGCTCCGAAGATGATGGAAGTGATCGAAAACAATATAGTTCCAGAATTTCACACTCTTTGGCGCCACCGTTTAGGCGGGGTTATAAGTCATAGAGTTCTATGTTGGTAACTAAGCTCAACAGGCCTGATCCATCACTTTGGAGCGCACTTCAAGACTGGAGACTATCGAGCGAGGCGATGACCGCACGACTGACCTACGTAACTTTTTTCATGACAGTGCCGCCGCGGTGAACGCCGAAATGGCTGCCAAGCGTAAAGAACTCTTAGAGGTGCGTCCTTTTCGTGATCCACTCGTGTGCGATACCACCTCGTTCGGCGATGACGAATCGAATATCAACCAGGTAGCAGAACATCTCCGTGTTGAGAAAAATATCGCTGCGTTCTTACCGAGCCGAACGAGGTGGTTTCTTTGCGAATCGGTTTCTCGCGTCGCAATCGTAATTCAAACACTGACCTCGAACTGTTTTTATCACTTAAATAGGACGCTGCACTCGAGCGATTCGCCATCGCTGGTACGGACGAAGAGTGGGCCGGTGCTTTGAAAGGCGCGGCCAATCGCTCCAACAAACTGCTCAGCGTTAAGAGAAAAGCCGGTTCCAAGGACAAACACGTGTTCACGCCCTCGAAGCCAAACACCGACAAGTCTTCCGAAATCAAGGATAACAAGAGCGAGAAGAAGCACAAGAAGGATAAGAAGTTCAAAAAAGCGTCATCTTCCAAACGCTTGAAAGGAACGTGAGACAGAACAAGATTTTAATACGTAGAAACCAATCCAGAAATCACGCCACTTCGCGCCGTGAGTCATCATGTTGCGCATGGCGACGCTCGCCTTATCCGTTGCCGCGAGTACCGCGAACCGCGCAAGTGCTTTTCGATCGTCACCGACGCCGCTCGTCGGCCGCGCCGGGCGCCGATGCGTCGCATCGCCGCGACTAAACGTCGGATACAGTTGCGACGGACCGAAGGCTTTGCACGGAGACGACGACGCGCGATCCGTGCAGTGGGAGGTGCACGAAGTGAAGGGGGATGGACGATGCTTATTTCGTTCAGTTTCTGTCGCACGGGCGCTGTCAAAGAGCGGTCAACGTGAGAGTGAAGTCGACGAGCTTGCGAGCGCCGACGACTTGCGCGCAGCGGCGGTAAATGAGCTACTCGAACGACGCGAGGAGACAGAGTGGTTCATCGAAGGCGATTTCGATGATTACGTCGCGCGCATGCAGCAGCCGATGGCGTGGGGAGGTGAACCAGAGATTGTCATGCTCACGCACGTGCTCGCGAGTCCGATAAGCGTGTATATGGCCGAAGGCGTGGGCATGCGTTCGATAGGGGTGTACGGCGAGGACTATGCGGATAGCGCTCAGTACGACGATTTGGCGGTGTTGTTTCACGGCGCTGGACATTACGAGGCGCTTCGTGTGTTCGGGAGGGCGTGATGCGATGCGTCGTCAAAACGCATCGTTGTGCGCCAGAGGTGAATGTTGAATGTTTGTAGTTCTATAATCTAAGCCGTGACTTTGTCGCACGGCACGCAGAACGACTTTTGGATGTCGGTCAACTTTGAACGATCTCGCGCGCAACAAGATTTCGCGCACGCGCCGACGCTTTCTTCGCCCATCATGAACACCGGATTGCGCTCGCACTCGTTGCCTTCCGCCCAAACGGGGCACAATTCTCTTTCATCCGTGCAAGTCGGCGTTTTAGCCGTGCCAGTTTCGAACGGATTTTCGTGAATCCACTTCGTCGCTGTGTATTTCGTGCCCCCAAGCGTCGGACACGACGCGTGATTGGCGAATGGGTCATTCGTACCGTTGATGTGAAACGAAAAGAACAACACGGCTTCGCCTTTCTTCGGTATCACGCTGAAACCGTTTCCACCGTTCCAAGCACACTCGCTCAGCTTATCTTTGTTTGCTAAAAATGCTGCTTTTGTCTCCGGGAGCGGCGTTGCTTGTGGAAAAGACGTCTCACCGCCGGATGTCGGCTCTCGCAAAAACATCAACACCGTCGCGATGCGCTTGCCTCCATTCTCGCCAATAATCCCATCGTGATGCGCCACGTATTCTTGTCCATCTCGATACCTCAGCAACTGCAACTGCTCTTGATGCTCCCACGGAATCCCACTGTATTTAGCCACGCGATCTTCCACCCTTTGCAGCGTCTCCGTCAACCGCCGCGTCACAAACGTCCCAAACGACGTGCGCGCCTGCGACACCGCCCCCGACGCATCGGAGTCCAACACCGTCGATCGTTCTAATTTCTTCTCCCCGAGCTCGATCAAATGCTCACATTCTTCGTCGCTGAGAAAGTTTTTAAGCAAAAACACCCTCGGCGACCAGCTCAGCGTCTCCACTATCCGTTCGACGTCGTCGTCGCGAACGTCGCCGCCGCCGCTCGTCGTCCGCGGCGCTTCTTCCCCGGACGTCGTCGTCGTCGTCGCGAACGTCGACGCCGTCGTCGACGACGACGCGTCGTCATCGTCGACGCTCGCTCGCCTCGCACCGGCGCCGTCCGCGACGTCCGGCGCGGGCGGTCGCGCGACTTCGCCGAGCCATCCGATGAGACGCTGGTCGTCGTCGACGACGACGTCCCCGTCATCCGCGCGACCGCGCGACGCGAGCGCGGCGACGACGCACGCGACGAACGTCACGCCACCGATCCGTCGCGCGCGTCGTCCGCTCGCGCGCGTCGTTCGCATCGTCGCGCTCTGCGGTGTCGGAATCAAATCAATCAATCAATCAATCAATCAAT
>Ga0222716_10004074_pt1 | contig 11526 bp, 17 predicted proteins | sample C33_13DmetaG_FD_165044 | JGI IMG/M metagenome (GOLD analysis project Ga0222716, IMG submission 165044) | Estuarine water microbial communities from San Francisco Bay, California, United States - C33_13D | ecosystem: Environmental > Aquatic > Marine > Unclassified | place: USA: California... | reverse complement strand
CTGAAGCCGTAGAAGTGGAAACTATCTGTTGTGACCTGCGGTCCTACGACCATCTCGAGATCGGTATCACCGGCACCCAATGTGTAAGTGTAATCGATGGAGCCGGGAACAGCGTCGGTTCCGGCATTGCGCGGAACATCGTCGTAGGTGGTTGGGGTCACTGTGTCGTCGAAGCTGAAATCTTGTAGGTTTCCTCCGAATCCCCCGACGTAGAGCCGCAGCTTATAAGTCTCCCCAGCCGCCAAACCCGTCAGGGTTAGCGTGGCGGGCTGGCCACCATATTTAAAGTTGTTCATCAAAACGTCCAAGCCGCTTCCATTGTCGGCTGGACTGTTGTAGTTTGGAAAATTATTCCCGGGGCCAGTTAGAGTGTAAGCGCCTGTATTGTCAAAGCTGACGGTGTTGATTACTGCGGTGTCCGCGTCCTTATTAACATCGATCTTGTGTGTATAGGTGATCGTTGCGCTGATGCCTGAGGAACTGTCGGCTCCATCAGCGAAGGGGTTCAAGACTAGTGTACCAGCATTGGCTGATCCAGCTATCAGCGAAAAGATTGCGAGAGACGAGAGGGTGTTGGTAGTGGGATGCATAGTGGATTGCTTAGTTATGTCGTGCTAAATGGTTTTCGCATCTTGCCCCCCCAGCGGAATGCGTCAAATAAATATGCCGGATTTTTTGTTTCTCGACACATGACCCCGATAGGGACAAGTATCATTTCATGAATCCCTTCACTGCCCTTTCCACCGCCGAGCAGGTTGCCGAGCATCTGCGTGCGGAACTGTTGCGGGGGAGCTTCAGCGGAACGATGCCCGGAGTGCATCCGCTAGCAGCAGAGCTGGGAGTCAACCACAAGACGGTGAAGGCGGCGTTACGGATACTTGAGGACGAGGGACTGCTGGTGAACCAGGGGCGCGGGGTTCAGCGCCGCATCGCGTTGCCGGACGACCATGCCCCACCGGCGCTGCGTGTGGCGGTGCTGGCTTTCGATTTAGTGGCCCGGAGTGAGCGCTTCATGGTTGAACTATGCCACCTGCTTGAGGAGTCGGGACATACCCCTTTTTTTCCTGACAAGACGCTGGAGGACCTAGGCAGGAATGTCAACCGAGTGGCTCGCTACGTAAAAAAAACCGAGGCGGATGCCTGGGTTGTGTGTGCTGGTTCGCACGAGGTCTTGGAGTGGTTCGTGCGGCAGGAGACGCCGGCTTTCGCTTTGTTCGGGGTCCGTGCGGGATTACCGATCGCCGGCACGGCGCCGGATAAGGTGCAGCCCTTCGCCGAGTTCACCCGCCGTCTGATCAAGCTGGGGCATCGCCGAATCTCATTCTTGAGTCGCAGGGAGATTCGTCTGCCAAAGCCTGCACTTTCGATAAGCGCTTTCCTCGACGAGCTCGAGACCGCCGGGGTTGTCACAGGCGAATTCAACCTGCCCGACTGGGAGGAGAACCCTGAAGGCTTCAAGCGTTGTCTTGATTCATTGTTTGAACACACCCCGCCAACCGCCCTGATACTCGACGAGCCATTTCTGTTTAACGCTGGATTCCACTATCTCGCACAGTGTGGTCTGCGGGTGCCTCAGGATGTTTCGCTGATTTGTACCGACGGTTCACCCGAGTTCTCCTGGTGCCAGCCCTCGGTTGCCCACATCCGTTGGGACTACCGCCCGGTGGTGCGCCGCATCCAGCGCTGGGCTAACAACGTGGCTCGGGGTAAGGACGACCGACGGCAGAGCTTCACCAAGGCGAAGTTTGTCGAAGGCGGCACGATTGGGCCGGTGAGAGGGGATTGATTGGGGATTTTTGAAGTGCCGTTATACGAGTGGGTCAGGCTATGCGAAACAGCATCTCGAGGGGGGGGAGGAGAGATCATTGAAGGTCATGCGTTGGTATCAGATAGGAATGATCGACGAAGAGGAGTTGGCGCTGATGAGTCATTACAAATGAGAAATAAGTAAGCAGTCTAACATTTTAGTAGGAAGCTGGTTGTCCAAGACATAAAAAACCCGCATGACTCACGTCATACGGGTTCAGATTATATGGGGGGTGTTTGTTTAGAAGTTGTAGCGTGCGCCTAGCTCGTAATGAATTTCGTCATCAAGTGGTGAATCAAGACCTTTGAAGTCGTTCATGATGATAAGTCGTGCGCCACCATAAATTTCGCAAGTTTCACTGACGTTATAATTCAGACCAGCAAAAATGTTACCGTAAAAAACGGTATCATTTTCAGATCCTGATGAGTTTCCTATACTAAAGTCAAAGTCGACAATGGCGAGACCAGCACCGACGCCGATGTAGTAATTGATGTTGTTGATTAGGACGTCCTCATACTTATAGTTGAGAGTGATAGGAATGATCTCGATGTCATACGAGTATATATCAAATACGCTACCACTCGGAGATTCGGACACTTTATATTCAAGATCGTCATCAGTTAAGCCAATTTCAAGATAAACCGCATGAGAGTGGCTTTCACCCGCACACTTTCTTTCTTTACCAATGTGGAGTGTGTAAATGTCTTCGTCCCAGTCGTCGCCATCGATCTTGCCAACAGATCCACCTGCGAACCATGACCAAAGGCATGATGGTGCTGGTGCGATAACATGCTTGCCGGATGCTTCTTCTCCAGCTTGTGCTGTGATAGCAAGACCAAAACTGAATCCTACTAGTGTAAGTATTTTATTTAATTTCATAGCACTCGAAAACTAGATTGATACGACCGTTCATGACAAGCACAAATTTCACCTTCTGTAAACTGCTCTGGCCTGATGAACGTCGCCATCATCAATAGCGACGCTCGTTCGACTTTACCTGGTTCTTTTGCAACGCAGAATAATGACTAATGCGCCGAGTCCAAAAAGGAAGGTTGATGATGGCACTAGCATGCTCGTGTCTATTGCTCGTGGTTCAATGACCAGCCACATCTCTCAATTATTCACGCACAGTGCTACTTAACGGTCCAGGTTACGTTCGATCGCAAAACATACACCTTAACGTGCGATCGGAGGTCTCTTGTTAGGCCGGCCTTATAAGAGAATACGATCTGCGCGGGGTTAGACTCCTTGATCAGATATTGAAAGAGATCACCCCCAGAACCTTTCCATGCGAAGACAAGAACAATCTGTTTATCAAAATCCACAGCCTTCGAAATCTTGGTCAGTGCTTCCTTGCCGAAATACTTTATCCCGTCCTCAGAGGACTTCAAAACGATCGGCATTGTTTTGGATGCATCCTTGAATACGGCGTTATTAGTGCGTAGAACTTTTAACTCTGCGAGTGGCTCGTAATTTGCAGGAGCTGCGAATAGCCCACCCTCTAATGTTAAAAAGGAAACGATGGCTATAAAATATGTTTTCATGGCATCTATTGGGTGAACTCTATCAATTTGTGACAACTAATTTAGTAATACGTCATTGTTAGTTAATGACGGAGAATGTTCCTCTTGGCTTCAATATAAGCACGAGCGCGGATGCGAAAACCTTTACAGCTCTATCTGAAAGCGTCTTCAATTCAAAAAAGCAGAGAAATCTAAAATGTTTATTTGTGAGTGGCCGAGCTAGAGTTGAGTGCGGTTAGCGCACGGATGCTGATACTTGTTAGGCTTATGATTGGTTTCAATTGCGGTTTTGGTTTAATACCACCACGTGCATAGGTCAGACAACTCTCGCCAAGCTCTGTCTCCTATTTTTGCGGTATATATAGAAATGCCCAATGTCGCGAAAATCGATATAGCAACAGAACTAGTGTTACTGAAATCGAAGAAATGAAACGTGATGTATACATTTATCACGCCAACTACTATGAATGCACATACAAAGCGAATAGCATATTCAGATCGGCTTATCATTTGATTGTCCATAATCGATCCGCATATAGTAGGATCATACGATATGATGTCATTGCAACCTAGTGTAGTTTTTGTATTATCACTTGAAGCATAGATCAACCGCCGCCTGACGGCAACTACGCTTTGACTTTGGGGTAAAGGTTCTAATCACGTTGAAAATTCGACTCGGAGCGGGCCAGGCGGTTGGGTGCTGCGCCTTGTTCTGCCTCTGGGTTCGATCAGTGGTCAATCCCGCTTAGAACCAGATCCCTGAATCGTTTCTGGTGGATCACCAAAATTGAGCCGGGCTCACTGGGATAGGCGTTCAGGTATATGGTTTCCAGATTGGAAACATTTTTCACTTCCTCTCCAGGCCGAGGCGCGGGCGACAGGCCGATGCGGCGGTCAAAATAAACATCCCATTCCTTCCCGGCGGCATCCGTTATCCGAACCATGGTCGTGCCCCCATCTGGCCATGCAGGCGATTGGCATTTCCTGCACTGAATGCGAGCTTGCCCTCCTTTAGGGGGTGCAGGGAGCTGACCCACTTGGCCGTAGCCACTGGATCACAAGCGGGCAGTTTTGGTTTCTTGCCATCCTCCGCGTGTGATTGACAAGGCAAGACCAACGCAATGGCAAAGATTGTGATAAGAGATCTGCAGACTTGCATAGAGTGGAGGTTATAATTGAGGTTAGTATTTAATACTATGAGTCGTTCGTAAATGGTTTTTATCAGCGAACGTTCAGGGCCTGCCGCAGGCTACCGACAGCGCCTCTCCGAAACATGGTTAAGGGTTGAAGTAATGTGGTTCATAATGACTCAGTATGTGCAGGGGCTTTGTGTCCACCCGCTTGTTAGTCCCAGTCTGTATTGCTTAATGGGATTCCGATGTCTGAAAAAAGTTTTCGGAGCGCCACTAAATTCCAGTTGCCTGCATATCCTTGGGGCTCACCAGAATAGTTGGAGCAAAGAAAGCATATATCAATGTGGCCCACAATTTCCCCCGACTCCCCATAAAATATGAAGGCGTGGTGTGGATAGAAGCAATCTGCAATGGGATGATCGGGATGATCGCCTGTAACTGCAGCTTCTAAAGCTGTGATCTGCTCGTTGGTAAGCACAAACCCATCTTGCGGGATTCGTGTGGGGTTCAAGTTGCCATCTCCATCAAGAATTCGAGCAAACGACTGCTCGTTCTCCCAATTCAGCCTGAAAGCCCTCACTTCGTTAAATGTAAAATGCCACTTTCCGGGTTTCGACCCTGAGTCTGTTGAGCATGAGCTAGTCATCAGTACAATGACTCCCAATGTGGCTCTTAGAAAGGTGTTCATTTTTTGGACTAACGTCCTAGCATAGCCAACCCCTATGGGAGAGAGATGGTGAACGAAGGGGTTGAGGTTGTAGTTATCATAAAACTCCGCAGAAACGTCACCGTAGGGGGTTGGCTACTGCGACTTGTTCGCTTTCTTGGATTCCTTCATCGTATCTCTCGTCATCGGCAGACGTTACCCTCCTTCGTGTTGCCGTTGCCGCCCCGGAGATCCATGAACGAGCGCCCGAACCGGCGATCCACGATATTCCCCACAACGGTGGTGTTCGAAGAGCTTACGATGAGCCCGACTTGGGACTCGGACTTCGCATCCCTGGTGTCAGTGACAAGGTTGTGGAGAACTCGATTGCCGCTGGCAATGGACGAGGGGTGTTCCCCGTCGTAATGGGCATCGCTAACACGGATCGCAGCCAGCCCGGCGTCGATGATCATGTTGTGTTCGATGCGGTTGTGGGGGCTCTGCACGAGAACTCCTTCATACTTGGTCGACTTGACCGTGTTATGACAGAGGGAGTTGTGAGAGGAATATGTCAGCACGAAAAGCCCTCGCCCGTGATTCTCGATGAAATTGTGCTCGATGAGATTGTTGCTGGCAGTATTGGGTAAGCGAATGCCGGCATAACCTGAGTCGATGAGCTTGTCCGCGGTAATGTGATTGTATGCCACATAGGACTTCTCGTGGCCGCTCAGGTTGATGCTTCCCTTTTCGATGGAAAGGAAGCGGTTGTGTACGAGGCGCATATTCGAACAGTTCGAACTGGCATAGCCTCCCTTTCCCAGGTTCCGGTTAAAAAAACACCCTTCTAAGGTAACGTGCGAAGCTTTCTCGAATCGGACGATTCCCCCTTCGAACTCGACGTTGTGAAATCGCAGATGGTGCACGTTTCCCATGAGGAGGGTTCGCTGCGCGTTGCGAAAACTCAGGTTGGCGACAAGCGCCTGCCTGAAGTCTCCGTGAGCCTCGGGCCTGACGAGATAGCTGTCGGAATCGTCCCGGTAGAAGACCGTTCGGCCCATCCCGTCGCCGATGAGGTTGACCCCAGGCCGCAAGCCAATTGCCTTCGCGATATAGTAGCGCCCTTCCGGGACATACACCGTATCCTGATCGGAGTCGGCCGCTACCGCAGCAATAATGGACGCCAATTTTCCGCTTTGGTCCTCCTCTGAATCGGGCACGAGTCCGGCCTCCCCAGCATTCACCGCCTTACCGAGATCCACCTTGCCCGGCAGCGCGGGCAATCCACGAGGGCTGAGAGGCGGCTCCTTGAGCTGCGATCCAACCTTGCTTTGGGCAGCGAGGGCAAGCGGGAGGAAGGCGATCACAGCGACGACCACCATCCGGCTACACACAAGTGGTTTCAGTTTGATTTGGGGCGCTGTGAGCTGGTGCATTCTTGTGGCGAACGTAAAGAAAAACCGCAGCCTAGGCAACAGTTGAAAATCTAAAATGGTTTTTTTCTCTAAAGCATTGTGAGGCCGAGTACGGTTAGCTGTCGGATGCTTCGACTTGTTCGGCCACTATTCTTGCTCTGGAGATATGGCTTCGTCATCTCCCGAGAATAGAGACGGCAACTGAGATATACTCAACCCAATGAAGAGCCAAACAAACCCATTAGACCATATCTCGACCAATCCCAAATCCGCGCTCTTATAGTTCCCAACTCTAAAAATCGTTAATAATGCTTGAGAAAAGAATACACCAGTAAACCACTTCCATGCTAGCCTGAGAGATTCGTTAGACTTCAATCGCTCCTTATTGTATGACAAAAAACTAAGGATCAATAAGTGTGTTAAAATTAGCCAAATCATAATAATGGTGGTGGTTGTAGTTATATCTTTTATTGCCTGACGTCATAGCACACCAACCGCCTGACGGCAGCCGCGCGTTGACTCGGGGTTTAGAGTTCTAATCATCTGAAAAATTCGACTCGGCGCGGGTCAGGCGGCTGGGTGCTGCGCCTTGTTAGCCTTCCCGCTTATTCTTCCCAATCTCATCCAGATCAGCACGGAGACGTTGAATCTCGCGTATTAGTGGACGGGCTAAAAACTGTTGGATGATCATGAAGATGTTCCCCACAGCTATCAAGAGAGCGACCAGAATGAGGGTGGAATCCCCCCGTGCCGAGCTGCTGAAGGCGAGCACGAATATTACTGCCGTACACGCCAGAATTATCAGGATGGGAGCTGCCGACAGTTGCTGTCCACAGCTCATCAGCTCCAATCGCTTTAGGTCTTTTTCACGTTCAGTCATGGTCTTTGTTCTCCTTGTGGCTAACGTATAGCTCAACCGCAGCCCAGGCAACAGTTGAAAATTTAAAATGGTTTTGTGCTGAGAACCTTCGCGACTCGGGCGCGGTTAGCTGTCGGATGCAGCGACTTGTTTGATCAATTTTTTCTTGTTTGCGGATTCTTGATACAGCCTGATCAATCCAATAGTTCGTCAAGCTCACCCGTGGCGATCAAACCGCAGATGAAATGGTTAAAGTTTCAATTCATATTAATAGTCACAAAACCTGACCCAGTAGCTACTAGCCATTGGATGCAACATCTTGTTCGATCACTTTCTTTTGGAGTGCCTAACATAGATCACATTAGGCAAACCCTCCATATCCGAGTCTTGAGTAATCAACTCGGCACCTTGATGCTTAGCGGTGGTGTAAATAATACCATCTGCCAATGGCAATTTATGCCTATGACTAATTTCAGCAGCTAGAATTGAAATCTGGTCGTCAAGCGGAATAACCTTGCCCTGCTTCATGGCTGCCGCAGCGGCAAGAGCTTCGGGTTCTGAGGCTTCCCTCAGCATCCATCGATACACTTCGGTCAGCGTAATGGAGGGGACAATCAAATTGTCGGTGTCCTCAATCGCCGATGCAAAACTATCAGCGTTGGGGCCATCGACGAAATACTCGATCCATCCAGAGGAGTCGACTATTATAGGCATCGGTCTGACTCTCTCTCAAATGTGTTCTTCAAGCCTTTGATAAAACCTTTAAGAGCCTTCGCTGGACGTATGGGAACAAGCTCGATTCTACCATCTAATTCAATCATCTCGACCTTATCGCCTGGAAGAAGGGCATACTTCTCCCTGACGGCCTTTGGGATGACGACCTGATATTTTGGGGATATTGTTACTGCTGGCATATCGATGCGCACACCGTAATACCAAACATCGATCGATACAAGTGAATTTTCTTATTCTTATCGAACGTCAAAAGCCACCCACCCACTACAAAGGGCGAATGTTAACGAAGGGGTTAAAGGTTAAAGTGATCATAAAACTAAACTACTCAGCGGGTAGCGGGTGGGTGTGCGCCGACTTGTTCTGCTGATTTAGTAATGGTATCTAGCCTGTGCAACTTGAATGGTCTCATCATTAACTCTATAGACCAATCGATGTTCATCGGTTATGCGTCTGGACCAAAAGCCTGAAAAGGCATGCTTTAAAGGTTCCGGTTTCCCAATTCCTTCGTATGGGTTGTCTCGACCAATATCCGTCAAAAGAGCATTTATCTTTTTAACTAGTTTGCGATCATACTGCTGCCAATGAGTATAATCTTCCCACGCTCGGTCGGAAAATTGGATATTCATAGTAATTCGTCTAAACTCTTCACTACTCCCTGGCCTTTCTCAAGCTGTGCTATACCCTCTGAGAGTCTGGTCGCGTTCTTGGGAGAGCGTAAAAGATAGGCGGTCTCCTGCAAAGACTCATAGTCCTCTAAAGAAACCATTACTACTGCTTGATCGCGCTTACGTGTAATGATCACGGGATCGTGATCCTCGCAAACCTGACTCATTGTAGAGGCAAGGTTTTCCCGTGCTGCGGTATAAGTTATAGCTGTCATATGGACAGGATACCGTCCATGTGAGATTTGTCCAATATTTTTTGCAGAACATAAAGCTCAACCGACCCCGGGACAACAGCGGAATCACCAAAAATGGTCTTTCACTCTATCAAGATCGGTGTCGTGGACGGTGAGGGGTCGGATGCAGCGACTTGTTGGGCCTATTTTTTTCTTCGCAGCCCAAAACTCGGATGACGCCTATCGTGCCTCAATACTGCAATCCAAACAATCTCATCGTCCGCTTCGTAAAGGAAATGGTATGGGAATGATTTCAATGACACCCTACGCAGTCCACCATCGGAAAAATGATGCCCTTGGGGATTCTTCATGATGGCCGAAACCGCTGCCTCCACCTCGCTGAAAAATCGGTCTCCTAACTTCGCTCCCCCCTCACTGTCATAGTGATCGAGGGCAGACCGTAAGTCTCGCTGTATAAGACGATGGTAAATAAGCTGAGGCATCTATCTCCCAAGGCCTGCTTTGATCTGCTCCCATGAACGTCCTACCGAGGGGTCACGCTGCATCTCATCAAGGCGGCGGCGTGCCTCAGCTGAGCCGTCGTCACGATCAGAAAGCACGACCGGTAGCGATTCAAGCAAATCTGCGGCGAGTCTTGCGCGCTGATCTTCCGGCAACGTCAGCGCCTCCTGTTGTATCTCCGTAGCATTCATGGGGTGATTATACCCTGTGCGCTGATTTTGTCAGCTTATTATTGCCCGGCGCTAAAGCTGTGGGAGCGCGGGATCAACCGTTCCCGAGCGAAGCGAAACGAGAGGCGCTAATCGCGCTTCCCACCAGCGTCTTGTTCTCCTGCCGCTTTCCAACGCTTTCGCCAACCGCGCAGATCAAAATCCTCGTTCTCTACCATCAATTGGGATACGCACCAATATACCCTGCGCGTCACGTGCCTTGCGACGGAACTCGCTCGATCCGAGAATTCCATTGTTCCGCCATCTGGGTATCGAATCTCAACATCACGGCCGACGGCCTGCAGATCGCGAGTAATCAACTCAGATACTTCGTCCTCACTCTTCTTTCTCAGATGCGCCTCAATTTTCACAAGGGATGGCAAAAGGCCTTTTGTGACCAGCTCCGACGCCCCCACCAAGGACATAGTGTCCCCCCTTTCTGCTTTCTTTTCCGAATCGGCTCCAAGCCTTTCTCTAAGAGCAGGCAAAGCTTCGATGGTTGCTTCCAGTTCATCTGGAGCAGCGAAAGCCAAGCTGCTGGTCAGCAATGCTAATAGGGGAACAAGGGCTCTTAATCGGGTATAAGTTGACATCGTAATGGTAGCGGCAAATGTTTAGAGTTTTGTTTGTCTGATTGGAGAACGTCCAAGTCATCCTACGCCTGACCGAGGGCGCGCTCCGACTTCTGAGTTGGTGGTTGAATGGTGATGGCAGATTGAACTCGCAGCGGGGCAGGTGTTGCGAGCGACGCCTTGTTAGCGATTCTTTTCCGTGTGGTGCTTAATGTGATTCAGAACTCGAAGGTGGATACGGTGTATAATCTCATCGGAAACCAAACCCCAGTAGAACTCAGGTGAAATGCTGTGGGAATACCATGTAGTGCCCTCCAGAAGAACCTGATCACCCTGCTGGGATAGTCTAAACTGCCCCCTGTCCGATACCATGTGGCCGTGCAGATGCGGAGCGTGCAAATCCTTATATAGGGAAAGCTCTTTCATGGCTGGGGGATTCTCTATCACATCGAATGAAAGACGATTAGGAGCATCCCACTCCGTAATCGGCTCCACGAAACTTCCGGTGGAAAATTCGCAATAACGAATCGCTCCTACTCCGTCGCCCTCGATTCGAGCCTTGATGGGATAAGCAATTCCAAGACGAAAAATAACTCCTGGCTTCTCTGTGATCTCGGGGAAAGCAATCACAGTATCCCAAACGTCTTCGATCCGCCCATCAATAAGAACTGAAGTGGTAACCTCGCGAATCACAGGGGCGGGTTTAGTCGCATTCTCGAATCCGACAAGAAATGGGAACGAGAGTGATAGCAACGAAGTGATCGTGGCACCGGTAGTCCCGCCTATTGAAGATCCGACTAGCCGACCCAGAGCGGCTCCAATCAAAGCCAGAACGAGAGCGAGCGGTAGAGCCATAAATAGACAAATCAACCCATCCAGCGCGAAAATCATGATCAGCCCACCGAGTGCCAGAATACTAAGGCAGGATACAGCGTAAGCGCTGCCAAATGACTGTTGCCTCCTATAACACCAGGCGAACGCGGCCAAAAAGCTGACGATGATCGGGAGGCCAAGAAAGAGGCTCCATCCATACTGCTCAAAAGCCCTAACAGAAAGTGCTGCGCCTCCAAGCCCCAAGAGTGCGGGAACAAAGATCGCCGTGGCTTTATTGTTAAGGATGTGTTGCATCAGGTTTTTTCCGCTAACGTAGAGATCAACCGCCGCCGTGGCAACAGTCGAAAAATCTTAAATGGTTATTTGCTCTTAACAGTCGAGAAGTCGTGAGCGGTTAGCGGTCGGATGCATCGACTTGTTCGGTTTGTTTTGGTGG
>Ga0222716_10004072_pt1 | contig 11529 bp, 6 predicted proteins | sample C33_13DmetaG_FD_165044 | JGI IMG/M metagenome (GOLD analysis project Ga0222716, IMG submission 165044) | Estuarine water microbial communities from San Francisco Bay, California, United States - C33_13D | ecosystem: Environmental > Aquatic > Marine > Unclassified | place: USA: California... | reverse complement strand
CCTCCTCGTCCGCGTCCTCCTCGATCGCCGCGTACCTCGCCCGCGTCGCCAGCTTCGTCGACGCTCGCGTCGGCGACATGTCTAAATCCTTCGCATCGCGTCGTCCGGTCGCGACGTCGTCCGCGCCTTTCGCCTCGCGTCGCGCGCCGTCGATCCGCGCGCGCGTCGTCATTTTTAGTGTTGAGTCCAGTCGTCGTCGTCGTCGTCGTCGTCGTCGTCGTCGTCGCCGCCGCGACCGTCTCGCGGTCGCGTCGCCTTCGTTCGCGTCTTTGACTCGACGTTCGAGCGATCGACCGTCGCGCGCGGTCGCGCGCGTCGCGCGATGCCGTCGATGCGGCGCGCGCGCGACGCCAACACCTTCAACCTGAATTGATGGCGTTACGCGCGCGCGAAACGGTCGGCTTCGACACACGACGACGCGCGAGGAAGGCGCGAGGACGCGCGGGAAACGCTCGGTCGCGCTCGCGAGACGCGCTCGCGGACGCGCGGCGCCGAGGGGCGTCGCGCGCGTCGCGCGCGCCGCTCGAGGACTCCAATCGACACTCCACTCGACGCGACATGCGCGACGACGCGCTCGCGGCGTACGAACGACGACTGGACGACGTCGAGCGGCGCTTCGAGGCGCTGCGGACGAAGATGGAGCTCACGCTTCCGTCGGGGCTGACGAAAAACGCGAGGTCGGGGATTCGCGCGGCGTTCGCGTCGGCGCGACTGCGGGCGGAGAAGGCGCGAGCCGTCGCGTCGAGGGACGCGCCGCGGCGTCGAAGGCTCGGATCGAAGGAGGGACAGCGAGTGCTGCGGTCGTGGATACTGGAACATTTCGATCATCCGTTTCCGACGCGGGAAGAGAAGCGGCGGTTGGCGCGCGAAATCGGGTTGAGCGAGTTTTCGATCGGCAACTTTTTCATCAACGCTCGCGCGAGGTTTCACAAACCTCTCGTGATGGCTCTGGCGGACGAGCTCGAACGAGAAGGCGTCGACGTGTTCAACGCGAGAGACCAACATCGGGTGTAAAAGTAGTAGTACTTGTATGGTTTCAACAACAGTATTAAGAAGTCTACGCGTAGTGAGTGTGTACGCCTCCCGCTCGATGCTCGCTCACGCAATCGAACAAAATTTCTTCAGTAGGACGACGACGACGCTCATGTTATCGCACCCCAGGCCCGAGCCTCTGGTGTCAGGCGCCAGACACCTGTCGCAAAGCTCCTCGCATATTTGACTCAGTTTCAAGTCGCTCTCGCCCGAATTGAGCTTCGCGACGAGTCGCTCTCTCACGAAATTCACGCACTCTTGCGACGACATGACATCCCAAATGCCGTCGCACGCGAGAATCATAAACTCATCGCCCTCTTGCAGTTGGAACTCTCTAATCTCCGGAAACGCCGTCACCGCTTGCTGTTTTTCGTCAAGCTCTTTATTCATCTTGTACTCAAAGTCTCCCAACGCGCGAGACAGCGCCAACGAGCCGTTGACTCGTCCTTCGCTGACGAAACCGCCCGCGTTTATGATGCGCTTGCGCTCGCCGTCATTCATCGGCTTGTGGTCCTCACTCATCTCGACAGCCTCGCCGCCTTTCCGCGAGAACACCGCTCGAGAGTCCCCGGCGTTGGCGCAATACACCTTGTCGCCGCGAACGCACACCACGACCGAGGTCGCGCCCGCTTGCGGTCCCGTCCAATTTTCGTGCGAGTCGTCGTCGCCGCCGTCGCCGCCGCTCGAGCTCGCAATTTCGTTAAAATCTCCATCCTCCAATTCAAAATCAAATTTAATATCATTTTCATCGATCTCCGGGTTGGACTCCTTGACCTGTTCGATCAACGCCGCGCGAAGCTTGGCGTTGATCTCCGCTCGCCGATTCTTTTGCTCCTCGGCGCTCGCGCCGTCCCCCATCAATCCCCCGAACCCACTCGAATCATCCTTTTCTCCGCCCGCCCTGAGCGCCTTCAACTCCCCCGCCGCCTCCTTCGCCAACATTTTCCGATCGAGCGCGAGAAAACTCTCCTCCAACCCTCTCGCGACGTCCCCGTTGACGAAACTCTCCGTCTCCTTCAGCGTCTCGTGCAGGCGCTTCGCCGCGTACATCGCCACCTCCTTCCCCCCGTGTCCATCGAACACCGCGAAAAACGCCGTGTCCGCGTCCAAATCCAATATCGTCGCGTGCGCGTCCTGTCGCATCGCGCGTCGTCGCTTTCGTCAGTCCCTCCTCCGTCCCTCGCGTCGTCTCGCGTCTTCGCCAGGTCATCGTCGTCCCTCGTCTCGCGCGCCCTCGCCTTCGTTCGCGTTTCGTTCCCTCGCGTCGCGTCGCGCCGCCGTCCGATCGTCGCCCGTCGCGCCCATCGTTCGTTTTCGCCTCGCTCGAGCCCTTCGCCGCGCGTCCGCCGCGCGCGTTCGCGTCGCGCGTCGTCGTCTCGATTTTAATCGCCGTCGCCGTCGCGTCCGCACCTCCATGTTCGTTCGCCACCCCTGCATCGCGGTCGTGCCGTACGCGAAGCGGTCGTCGGCGCCGTCGGTGGAGTCCTTGCGCGTGACCGGTTGGCTGAGGTACGCCCCCATCGCGCGCGCGGCGCGGAGACGCGCGCGGGGGCGCGATTTGACGGCCGCGGGGCCGCCCGGAGACACCACGTCAGCGGCGAACGATCTTTAGGGTTTTGACGGGGGCGCGGCGCGCGCGCGGCGGGAGGGACGCTCGGGACGCGCGAGGGCGTTACAACGGACGCGAACGGACGCGAATCGACGGTCACCGACGGCGGAGCGTCGACGCGCCGTCGGTGAACGGGTTGGACGCGCGCGCGGCGTCGAGGTCGGGGGATCGGGACGCGCGAGCGCTCGCGGAGGCGTCGTCGTGGTCGTCCGCCGACGTCGGGTTGTTGGAGTAGTAGGGGATGTAGGGGAGCTTGGCGTCGTCGTCGTCGTCGACGGCGGCGCTCGGGGTGATGGTGGCGGCGGACGACGCGAGCGCGGCGTCGCGAGCGTCGTGTGGGGGCTCCGACGTGCGGGAGACGGTTCGCGTCGGCGGACGCGCCAAGCCGCGCGCGTACAGGCCCAACGTCAGGCTCGTGCGCTCTTGAATGATGTCTTTGCGCGTGAGCAAGCCGACGACTCGAGGGCGGGAAGGCATGACGTACATGTGACGCAAACCCATCGTTCGGAATTGGCGGTAGGCGCGGCTGACGCGCGCGTCGGCGTGCACGACGAACGGGTGGCGCTGCATGAAGCTTCGCAAGTCGATGGACATCGTGCGGATGTCTTCTTCCGACACGCGATGCGCCACCTCGCGCGCGCTCGGCACTTTGAACGGAATTTGCTTCAATTGCTCGAGCAAATCGTCGCGTTCGCGCGGGTTGGTGAACAGATTATCTCCGCCCACGCGTCCGCCGCCGCTCGCGTCGACGAAGGAAATTCTGTGCAGCAACATCTTGAGCAACAGATTCCTCGTGATGGAGCCGTGCAGCTCGAAGTCTTCGCCCGCGTACGCGGGCGGGTGTTCGGTCACTGGATACGCCCCGTGTTTGGTTTGAGTGAGGATCTGTAACAAATCCTTCACGCGCATCACGGGCTGAAGCGTCACCAACTCGTCGCTCATGACTTCGTTCACTCGAAGCTTGTCTCCAGTCGGTCCAGCGAGCTCGGGTTCTTCCAAGAACGGCGCTCCGCGGATTTTGATGTGTGTGTCGTAAATTCCGTGCCCGTATCGATCACCCACGGCCTTGGCGGTGAAAATCGTCAACATGAGCGGAATAATCAACTGCATCGAACCCGTCGTTTCCATGACTAAAACCGTGATCGAAATGGTCATTCTCGTCGCCCCGCCGAGATTCGCCGCCGCGCCGATGATGGCGTAGGCGTGTAAGTTGATCTTCACATCGCTTCCTCTCGAAGCCGCGATGTGCGCTACCACGCGTCCGCAGAGTTGACCGAAAGAAGCCCCGACGGCGAGCGACGGCACGAAGAGCCCCGTCGGGGCTCCGATGCCGTACGTCACCGTCATCAAACCGAACGTCAAGAGGAAGTACCATATCAACGCACCGATCGGGAAAGGGTGCGCACTGTCGACGCCAAACTCTCCAACTTCGCCGAGATGGAGCAAAAACTTGAACGACGTCGCCAGTGGATTGTAAAACAATTGCCCGTACACCGAGTATTGACCATCCGGGCAATACAGCTGCTTGAAGAAATCGTTGCGAATCTCGTCTCTCGTCTCCACCCCGTACTCAAAGGTCGAATTGGACAGGTCGTCGAGATTATCCGCCGTCCCAGCTCGCAACGGCAGAGGAATATCCTTACACGGCGACACGGACATGAAGAAGAAAAACAGCGTCGACGTGATCCCCGCGATGGCGATCACTTCGAGCAAGCGCTTTCTCCGGTCCGTCACGGGAATGTACTGGGCGCGCCACTGCGTGATTTTCACGTTCAAGTTCACGAAGGCGGCGCCGAGTAAACCACCGCACACACCCATGGCGACGAAAATCGGCACCTCCCAAAAGTACCACCAATAATTCTTTGAGTAATCCGCCTCGCTGTCCGTGTACAATCCAAAGTCGCGATGGGTGCCGAACCGCGCGCGCGCGAAGTCTCCGGCGTCGAAATCGAGCTGTTCGAGCCAGTGCATCGTGAGCACGCCTGTGCACGTCGCTAAAAACCCGCGCCATAACATGTCCGAGTTGTAAAAACTCGCACCCTCCTCCACGGTGAACAACATGCCGCCGATGGGCGCGGCGAACGCCACCGCCACGCCCGTAGCGGTGCCGATGGCGACAAAGTCCCGTTTATGTCGATCATCTCGGAACCACGCGGGATATTTCAATTTGAATCCGAGCGTGTTTGACCCGAACGCGGCCAACCCACCCCCGACTAACCCACCTCCGTGCACGAACGGTCCCTCCTTGCCCGCGATTAATCCCGCGCCGATGCTAAACGAAATCCCCCCCAGCTTCGCCACCACCGTCTTCAACCGCAAAAGCCCCTTCAAGTGGACGCCGTTCAAGTACGTCTTCAACTCCGGGATCCCCGATCCCGCGGCGAGCGGTTCCACGTACGACACCAGCCCTCCCGCGACGGCCGCGAACGCGCAGCTCACCACCGCGTGCAGCAACCACGCGACGAACCGCGCGTATCCGTCCGTCCCAACCTTATCTCCGATCACCCCGTACCGAAACAAATTCAGCTTATCCACCAATCCATCGATCACGAACGCCACGATTCCCATCACCGCGCCGATCATCACGCTCGTCGCCCACTTCCACCTCTGCTCGCGTTTATAGTCTTCCCGCGTGCGTCCCCGCAGCGCGTCCTCCTCGAGATCGTTATCGATCGGGTCGTAATCGTGCGACTCGAACGCCGCCATGCGTTTCAACCGCAGGTGCGTGGCGTCCGTTTCCGAGCCTCCGACGACGCCGCCGACGAGTTCGGCGCGCGTGGGGACGTAATTCGCGGGCGACGTCGCTTGGAAATCATCTTTGGCGCGCGCGACGTCGGCGCTGCTTTCACCGCGCGCCAGGCGCGAGAGCTCGTAGGAGTGCTCGTGGAAGCTCTCCATGGCGCGCGTTTCTCACGCGGCCGCGCGACGGCGGACGCGCGCCGCGGTGTGACGCGGCGCGATGCGTCTGTCGTCATGTGGTCGTTGGCGCCAGGTGGCCGCGGACGACGACGACGACGACGACGACGACGACGAACGCGGAATCGACGATACGACGATTCGACGATTCGACGACGACGGATGGGGGTGAAAAACTCGATGGCGTCGTAAAAGAGTAAAATCTAAAGCGTGACGATGGATCACGCGGCCGGTGAGGCGCGCGAGCGCGAGGCGCGTTTTCGCGTTTTGGACGGCGCGCCGCCGACGGCGGCTTGCGCGGCGGCGAGGCGCGCGACGAGCACGCGGGACGGCGAGCACGAGGCGTAGTCCAAGTCCAACGCGTCGATGGTGACTAAAGATTTTGGATCACCGCCGTGCTCGCCGCATATACCGAGCTCGACGTCGGGGCGCACGGCGCGCGCGCGCTCGGCGGCGATGGAGATGAGTTCGCGAACGCCGACGGTGTCCAGAGTCTCGAACGGGTCGCTTTGGAGAATGCCCATGTCTTTGTAAGGCTTGACGAAGGCGTCGCTGTCGTCGCGGGAGAATCCGTACGTCATTTGCGTGAGATCATTTGTGCCGAAAGAGAAGAAGCTGGCGCCTGCGCGCGTGAGGTCGCCGGCGATGAGCGCGCTTCGCGGCGTTTCGATCATGGCGCCGACTTGCACGCGCATCGGCGGAGCCTGATTTTCGCGCCCGAGATCTCGAATGACATCCCATATCAAATCCCGTTGGTTGTGAAACTCCTCAACTGTGCTCACGAGCGGGACCATGATTTCAGGTTCCACGGGCACACCCTCGGCGATGAGATCGATCGCGGCTCGACAAAACGCGTGGACTTGCATGCGTGTAATGCGAGGCTTGACGCATCCTAATCGGCAGCCGCGGAAACCGAGCATTGGGTTGTGCTCGCGCATGCTCTCTGCGATTTCGATGATGTCGTGCGCTGATTTTCCGTGAATGTACTTGGACATTTCGTTCGCCGCTCCTTCGCGCAGTTTCTTCTCGCTCGGTAAAAACTCGTGAAGAGGTGGATCGATCAACCGCATCGTCACGGGAAATCCCGCGGCAGATTTCAGAATTCCTTTGAAGTCTTCGTACTGAAACTTTTCCAACTTTTCGAGCGCCACCTTTTGCGCTTGATCATCTTGCGCGATGATAAACTCGCGAATTGCGTGTACGCGTTCGGTCGATGAGAAGAACATGTGCTCTGTGCGAACCAATCCGATGCCCTTCGCGCCGTTGCGAATCGCCGTCGCCGCGTCATCGGGCGTATCCGCGTTGGCTCGGATCTCAACACGGCGCTTCTCATCGGCCCAGTGCATCAGAGTCTTGAGAGGTAAGAATGTATCAATCGTGCTCGGCGCCACCGCGAGCTCGGCGTCTATCACTTCGCCCGTCGCGCCGTTGATGGAAATCGTGTGACCGGCGCGATACGCGCGATCGCTCGTCCCGAAGCGAATCTCGCGATCGTTCTTAAAGCTGATGGCACCACACCCGCTCACGCACGGTTTGCCCCATCCCCGAGCGACGACGGCGGCGTGCGATGTCATCCCTCCCCGCGCAGTCAAAATGCCTTCCGCCGCGTACATGCCACCTATGTCGTCTGCGCTCGTCTCTTCCCTCACCAGAATGCATCGTTTCCCTTGTGATTTGTACTCTTTTGCCTCCTTGGAAGAAAACACGATTTGACCGACGGCCGCGCCTGGAGACGCGGGTAAACCGCTGGCGACGATTTTTGACGAGTAATCCGGCGACGCGGCGTCGAGAAGAAAAACTGGATGCAGAACCTGCTCGAGACTTTGCGCGTTGACTTTCATGAGCGCTTCGTCTTTTGAAATGATTCCCTCCGCAAACATCTCCGTCGCGATTCGCACCCCCGCCGTTCCCGTTCTTTTGCCGACACGACATTGTAAAATGTAAAGCTCGCCATCTTCGATCGTAAACTCGATGTCTAACATGTCTTTGAAATCGTCCTCGAGCGCATCGCACACCGATTCGAGCTCTTCCGCCGCCTTTGGTTGCGCTTCTGCCATCGCTTTCAGCCCCATCGGCGTCCGCACGCCCGAGACGACGTCTTCTCCCTGCGACTTCGCGAGATACTCGCCGTACGTCTCATCCGCGCCGTCAGCCGGATTGCGCGTGAAGCACACGCCGGCGCCAGAGTTGTCGTTGATGTTCCCGAAAACCATCTGCTGTACGTTTACCGCCGTGCCGCGAAGACCAGTGATGCGATTGATCTCGCGATACTCGACCGCGCGCGGCGTGTTCCACGATTCCAGAACCGCGATGACGCTCTGTTCCAACTGTTTCATCGCGTCCTGCTCGAAGACTTTGCCGTGCTTCGCGTAGATGGCTTTGAATTCCTCGCATAGCAGTTTCAGCGCCTCGGCGTCGAGCTCGGTGTCGTAACGAGCGTCATTCGCTTCCTTCGCCTTCGTGAGCGCGTGCTCAAAATTTTGTTTGGGAATATGCTCGACGACGTCGCCGAACATCGAGATCAAACGGCGGTACGAATCGTAGACCCATCGCGCGTCGAACCCCGCGTTCACGCACGCTCGCGCGCACTCGTCGTTCATCCCGAGATTCAGCACCGTGTCCATCTGCCCCGGCATGCTCGCCGCCGCCCCCGATCGAACGCTCAGCAACAACGGCGGCGCGCCCACCAACGAGCACCCCGATCGAAACACCGTCCGCTTCGTCGTCTTCTCGACGAACGCGACGCCGTCCAAAACTTCTTCCCAGAGCTCCCGACGCACGAAGTCCATTCCCGACGCCTCGTACCGCTCGCAGCACCGCGTCGAGACGGTGAAACCCGGAGGCACGCGCAGACCCAATCTCGCCATCTCCGCCAATCCGCTGCCCTTGCTCCCGAGGAGCGCCTTCATGTCCTTGTCGCCTGCGCGCGCGCCGCGTCAGTCTCTCGGTCGTCCCGACGCGCGACGCGCGCGCCGCGTCAGTCTCTCGGTCGTCCCGACGCGCGACGCCCGCGCACCGTCCGCGCGACCGCGCTCGAACGTGAAGATCACCGCGTCGTCCGAGACCGCGCGAGACGACGTCGCGCCGAGCCCGCACAGACCGCCGCTCGCGCGTCGACGCCCGCGCGCGACGCTCGGCGCGCGTCTCGTCATCGCGCCGTCTCGTGAACTCTCTCGTTCGCTCGCGCGCGTCTCGTCCGCGCGCGCCGTCGCGCTCGGCGCGCGTCTCGCGACGGCGCGGCGCCGCGGCGTCGCGAACGAGCGCGCGTCGCGCGCGCGCGCGATCGAGGCCGTGGACGCGGGCGCGCGCGCGCGCATGCGCCGCGCGAGCCGCGCGTCGTGAAGTGTCGATTGGATTCACCGTCGAGAATCATCGCGCATCGCGCGCGCGTCGCGCGATGCGATCGCGCCGCGATGCGATCGCGCTCGACGTCGACGCTCGATCGATTTCCGACGCCGCGCTCGCCCGCGCGCGGCGTCGCGCGTCGCCACACCGCGACGCGCGCGCCGACGCGCCGAATCGTCATGGACGACGCCGAACCGCCGCGGGATCGCGCGCCCGCGTCGGCGTCGGCGTCGCGCGCGCCCTCGCTCGCGGCGTACGCGCCCTCGTTCGAGGACTTCGACGGCGTCATCGCGAGCGCGCTGGACGCGATCGACGGCGCGGCGGGATCGCTGTTCAGCGACGATCGCTCGAGCGCGACGTCCGCGACGTTCGACGACGAGGCGTCGCGCCTCGCGCGTCAGTGGCGCGACGTGCGCTGGAGCGACGTGCAGCGGGCGATGCGGGACGCGCGGATGCGGTGCGACGCGAGCGCGGCGGCGGAGCGGGAGGAGAAACGGCGATTGAGGGAGAGGCTGACGCGCGCGGCGAGCGACGGCAAGGCGACGACGATGGCGCTGACGGAGGAGGTGCAGCGGTTGACGCGGTGCAGGGAGGAAGATTTGGCGTGCGTTCGCGCGATCATCGGCGATGGGGCCGTGCTGCTGGCGGGAGCGCCGGAGGAGGCGCTGTCGACGGCGGCGGCGTGTCGGCGCGAGCTGGAGGCGGCGCGCGTGGAACGGGACGCGGCGAAAAAGGCGTCGCTCGCGGCGTCCACGTCGGGGGCGAACGCGGAGAGCTTGATGAGTGCGATGAGAGAGAAAATGCAGCGGGGGATTGACGAGGCGATGAAGACGATGGAGGCGAAGAAGCGCGCGGCGGAATCGAGCGCGGATGCGGCGCGTCAAGGCAAAGCGGCGGCGGAACAAAAGCTCGGTGCTTTGCAGAAGCAATACGACGAGATGGCGAGTAAATTATTCGACGTTGAGAATGCGATGGAGACGAACGAGGCGAGAAACGCGGCGGAAAAAGAAGAGCTGATGACTTTGGGTGAGGAATTGCGTCGTCGCGAGGAGGCGTTGGAGGCGCACGTAGAAGCCGCGCGCGCTACGGAAAGGGCGACGGCGAGTCGGGACGAGCACGCCGAGTCCAGGCACCTCGAGAAGCTCGCGGTAAAAGAACGCATGGTGTCGCAGCTCGCGGCCGAAGTCGAGTCGAACGCGACGCGCGCGAAGGAGTCTGAAGAAAAACACGCCGCCGAGCGGGAATCGCTGAACGCGCAAATCGGCGCGCTCAGAGAAGAGGTGTTGAAAGCGCGCAAAACGGCGCAGCCGTCTGAGTCGGCGGCTTTAAAGGCTGAAATAGCCACATTGACGACTCGCGTCAAGATGTTGCAAGAAATCAGTGGCCTTGAGGTCGGCGATGACGACGCCACGGTGGGCGGCGAAGAATCGTCCGCGAGCGGCGCGGAGGCGATGCAATCGTTGCGCGAGCGAAACAAAAAGCTTGCGGCCGAACTCACGATAGCAAGGCGCGAAAGAGAAGAGTCAATCACCTCTCTTGAAATAGCACGAGGTGCACAGGCGAGCGCGGAGCGCAAGTACACCGAAACGGCGGAGATGGTCGCGACGCTCGAGACCGATTTAGCGACGCGCCTTTCGGAAATCATCGAGGATAGAGCCGTGAACGGGTCTCCGATGAAAGTGAACGCGGCGTCCTCGGAGTCGACAGATTTGCTCACGATCCTCACATCTCAACGCGATCGATTCAAGCGAAGGGTGGGTGAACTGGACGAGCGCGCGGCTAGGCTCGAGCAGGAGAAAATCGCCGCGGAGGACGCGAAGGCAAAGCTCGAAGCCGACAGCGTGCAGCTGTTCGAAAAACTTCAGTACGTGCAAAATTATTATTCCAAGCAATTAGCGTCGTCGGGCGGCCGGACGACAATTCTGCGCGTCGACGCGGAAGGCATACCCGTCACCGACGGCGCCGTCGCGGCGTCTACGGCGCAGTCGCAAAGCGCGAAGAATGCGCGTTATTCGTGCGGCGCGGTGACGCTCAACATCGAAAGCGAACGTACGGCAGCCGCGGTCGACGGCATGCGGCGCCGCGCCGCGCGTTACGGTTGTTTCGGCGGCGTCAACGCCGAGTCAGATATCCCCGGCGGCGACGCCGGCGGCGTCGTCCAGCGGTATCGCGGTCGATACCTGGCGCGCCTGAACCCTTTCGCCGCGTTTCGCGAGCGCGAGGTCGAAGACTCCGCGTCTTCGCTCCCGATTCACGATCGCATCGGTTTGACGAGCGGAAAGATGCTCATGAAGAGCAGGGCGACTCGCACGGCGTTTTCCGTCTATCTCATCGTCTTGCACTTGTTCATGCTCCGACGCGCGTTTAGTTGAGCCCCCGCCGCCGCGTCGTTTTAAACACACACATCGGCGCGCATGTCCCGCTTCCTCGAGCGCGCGCGCGTCGCGAGGTCGCGCGACGCGTCGTCGTCGCTCGCGTCGCCCGCGTCCGCGCGCGCGCGCCGGCCGCGCGCGCGACGAGCGGCCGCGAGCGTCAAGACAGTTGGAGCGTCAAGACAGTCGGACGGCGCCGCCGCGCGCGACGCGCGCGACGCCACGACGCGCTGGTTGACCGACGTCATCGTCGGC
>Ga0222716_10004065_pt1 | contig 11545 bp, 6 predicted proteins | sample C33_13DmetaG_FD_165044 | JGI IMG/M metagenome (GOLD analysis project Ga0222716, IMG submission 165044) | Estuarine water microbial communities from San Francisco Bay, California, United States - C33_13D | ecosystem: Environmental > Aquatic > Marine > Unclassified | place: USA: California... | reverse complement strand
ACAATCTCGTGAATCAGGAAGAAGGCGTCGATAATAATGAGCTAGTGACCAGTGCGCCAATACACGCATATGCCACTACTGCTGAGTTCGATCTAGATGACGGACATCAATTCAACTTTATCTGGCGTGTACTTCCTGATATCACGTTTGACGGATCTACAACAGAGTCACCGAGCGCCGTTATGACGCTATTGCCTATGCAGAACTCTGGCTCTGGATACAACTCCCCTGCTTCGGTAGGTGGGTCAAATGATGGTACGATTACGCGATCTGCTGTATTACCTATAGAGAAGTTTACCGGACAGCTTAATACGCGAGTTCGTGGGCGGCAGATGGTGATGAAGATAGAGTCTACCGAATCGGGTGTAACATGGCAGTTAGGCTCACCTAGGTTGGATATGCGGCCTGATGGACGACGCTAATGGCTGGAGACAATACCAGATATGACGTTCCGTTCCGTGCCCCAGCACTGCCCTATGCCCCACAGGTATACGATCAGGAGTCATTTGAGCAGTTTAATAATGTACTTCGGATATACTTTAACCAGCTAGACAACGCGCTGAGAAACGCTATGGCAGTCCAAGAACCGTACGAATTACAAGTATCGAAAGGTCAGATAGCTGGTGCTTCTACCTTGTATAAGTTTGGTACTAACCCAGATGTTAATGGCACTGAAGAAACGGTATGGAGCGTTGGTGGCGATTACCCGTGGCCCACTGCTGCGTTTACTGCGTTTATTAGTAGCTCAAGCACAGCAGATACTAGTGCAGGTACGGGCGCACAGACCGTAACCGTCGAGGGGGTAGACGAGAACTACGCAGCTCAAAGCATAACCGTCAGCATGAATGGGCAGACGCAAGTGCAGATTGGCGATGCTTCTGGTTGGTTGCGGGTTAACCGCATATTTGTTGCTACTTCAGGATCAGGCGGCACTGCTGCAGGTACCATATACGTGGCTAATAGCGGCGTTACTAGTGGGGTTCCGACCGGAGTAACGTACGGCCAGATCGTGCAGGGGGACAACCAGAGTCAGATGTCAGTGTATACCGTACCTGCAGGATTCACGTTATACCTTGACGATGTTACGTTTACAGCAGCTATCGCTTTGGCTAACAAAAATGTGACCGCTAAGTTTGTGACTAGGGACGTTGGCTCAAACACGTTTCGTACAAGGATCATACAAACGGTACAGAGCAACCTGCTTGTACTGCCGTTTCAGTACCCGCTGAGCATTGCAGAAAAGACTGACGTAGAGTGCCGAGCCAGCTCCGATACAATCAACGTAGTTGTCGGCGCATCATTTCAGGGGGTGCTAATAGCAGACTGATATGATGGTCGTAGATAGCAAAAAAGATAAAGTTTTAGCCCTTAAAGAATTACTGCAAGTGGTTGGGGGTAACATTGGTTTTGGGGCAGACGATAAAACCAAGGTCGTAGATCAATGCGTGAAGCACTTATATCAAATGGACGACTTTGTTCAGATAGGCAACACCATATTTATCTACGATGTGGTTAATGGGCGAGCTAATGGACAAGTGTTTAACGCAGATACTGGTAAGAATTTTATCGTAAATTGTGTCGCGTATTTTGGTAGACTGCAAGCCCACAATGTTACGCATTTCACGGCCGTGGCTGATTGTAGTATTCGTAGGTGTTTGTACATTTTTGGTAGATTGTTGAAGCGTACCGATTCAAAAATAACCATATTCCCATTACCAGATAAAAGTTACATGCATTTAATTGTAGGCTCCCAGAAACTTGTAGGGAGGGCACCTCAATGAGTTTATTAGCTAAACTACAAGCCGCAGGTGAAACAGCAACCTCTGCTTTAGGTACTATAGGAAACACGTTAGGACAGATACTCGAAGGCGGTATTGGTTCTTTCGGTACGGGAGCTGGGGCACCATCTCCTAACCCATTTTTTAGTCTTGATACAAGAAGGTTTTCTGCGGCTACAGGGGGTATACCTGATTCTGAAGATTTCAAAGGACAGGCAGAATCGCTTTTTGACCTACCTCCGGGTACGTTAACAGACGAAAATCTACCTCAAATACTCGGCACTTTACAACAGTTATACCCCCAAGAATTTTCTACGTTGATGCAAGTCACTACGGGGGCTAGTGAAAACGAAGTCCGTGCATGGGTTAACCGAACCGCGTCAGACTTAGCATTAGATATCCTTGGCGTGGATAGCATGCCTACGTATGGTACCGATGCTTTCACTGATTTCTACGAAGAATATGGCGCTATACTGCGTGGAGAAACTACTGAACGTAGTCAAACATATATAGAAGAAAAGAAGGTAGAAGTCGCAGCGGGGATTTTTGAAGAACTTGGTTACGAACCATCCCCGGAGCAACTTAGAGAAGCTGCTTTAGCGGATAACTACCCCACCGCAGAATCCATCGGGGCGTATATAGACCCGCTACAAGTTACAACTGATGAAGTAATAGAGAGGCTAGAGCGGTTAGGGGTAGACGTTGAAGCTCAAGCCGAGGCAGCAGGTCAAACTCCTGAAGAGTATGCAGAACAAGTAAAAGAGTCTGTCCCGCCGGGAGATGGTTCAGAAGCCGCCTTTGATGAATCAATGATAATGTCGTTAACGTCTACGGCAGCATCTGGGGGATTTAAAGAATCCATAACTAAACTCGCCACTGGGGTACGCAACTTGTTGTTTGGTACTGGCCCCGGAGGTAGACCTAAAACATGGCAAGAAATACTTAGGGAGCAGGTAGAAAAAAAATATTTCCCTAAATTTGAAGATCAGCTACCCGGTTTTCCGCTTGAAATTGTATTTGAACCCGGAGGTGCCTCCGCATCCAACCCGACTGGTGCGTTAGTTCGGGCAAACGTAAAAATCCCCGTGCCGCTTCCTGTAAATGGCCCTCCAATAGTTATCCCGTTATTTGATGAAAATGGTACTTATATAGGGCCGTCTACCCCTTCCGGGTTATTGGTAGACCCTGAAACAGGGATTATTACTCAGGTCAAAGAAGGTATAAAACAAACTGTTGCCCAAGTTACAGGGCAAACAGTGCAAATTCTTGGCGCTGCGGGAGAGGTAGTTAGATCTTTTCCGTTAGGGTTACTAGCAAACCCTGATTGGAAAGAAGGTGACCCCAACCCGTTTGAGCTAGAAGTTGATGAAGACGGAAATATTGCTCCCCAAGTAGACGAGAATGGTACCGCTGCTACAGGCTATGACCCCGAAACGGGTCTTCCTATATACGAACAATCCGATGATGATAAAGACGAAAACGATGAAGAAACGCCTACAACAGCAAGTCCTTATGATGTAGAACCGGGCGCTACAGATTCCGAAGCCGCAGAAGATTTTTACGGTAGTTTTCCAGATGATGTAGACCCCAATTCGTATGTAACGCAGCAACAACTTGCAGATGCTATCGATGCACTGGATATACCTGAAGATACAGTACGTACTGACGAAGAAATAAAAAACTTAGCTCAAGGCATCATAGACGAACTAGATTTACCTGAAGATACACAGATATCTGATGAAGATTTAGCTAGTGCAATAGGTACTTACCTAACGGATAACGGGTATATCGCTGGAGATGCTACGCGTACCGATACTGAAATAAATGATTTAATAGACACAGCTCTTACTGATTACGCTACTGTTCAGGGTGTACAAGACACACTAGATACTTACTTTGGAGAAGATGGCACTGTAACGGCTACATTGACTGCGCTTGGTTATGACACTGATGAGATAGAAGACATTCTAGGTACCCCTGCGGGATATGTAGACCCAATTACAGGAGAGGTGACTGAAGAGGCGACAGGGGTATTCGCTGCTATAGAAGGTGCGGCCACACCACAAGATATTATAAATGCAGTAGGTATACCTCCAGCCTATGATGACGCAGGTGAGTTAGTCGCTGGTACTGGTACGGGCTTATATGGCGAGATGCTTGACGCCGGTGCTACTATCAACGACATAGAAGAAGCCATAGGCAACCAAGATGAAGGTACAGGTCTATACGGCTATATTGATGCTGCTGTTAAAGACCTAGCCACCACTGAAGATGTAGAGCGAATCGTAGGTGTACCCGACCTCGATGAAGAAGGTAATCTAACAGACAAAAGTACCGGAGTATACCTTGAGTTTTATGAAGCGGGGCTAGACTACGATACCGCAATAGATCTAATTGGTACTCCTGATGACCCAAGCACTCCTAATGTAGATGAAGGTAGCGGGCTGTACGGGTACGTAGACCAAGGTAACCAAAGCGTACGAGATTATATAGACACCGTTCTCGGGGATGTACCCGGACAGGTTACATCGATATCGGGATTTTTAGGTACCCCCGGTGCAGAAGTAGACGATCCAGATACCGAAATAGATGAGACGCTACCTACCGGATTATTCGCTACTATCGAAGCAAATCGGGCTGCGGGCGAAACAGAACGTGACGCAATAATAGATGCGATTAACACGTTTACCAGCGATGGTCAGTACACGATAGAACAAGTTCTCACTGCTATAAGTGATAGCAACACTGACTTAAAGGATTTTATAGGTAGCCCCGGTGCGGATGTAGATGACCCAAATACTGATGTAGATGAGACTTTACCAACAGGTATTTACGCAGGTATTGCCGGTTCAGAATCAACTATTTTAGATGCCATATCAGAGTCAGAAGACAACACTGACGAATATCTTACCTATATTAGCAACATTATCGGTATCCCTGCTTCTGAGATAACACAAGAAGATGTAGATGGTATTGTTGGGCTTCTGGGCGAAGAAGAAGCCATTACCGAAATCAACAACGATATACGTCTGTATGACGCTAACTTTGATGGTGTTATCAACGATATTGACATTGGGTTACTGCAAGGGTTCGTTGATGCAGGGGTAGAGGGTGTAGGTGAAATCCCTGCCACAGGACTTTATTCAGATGCAGCACGCAGACAGTTTGAGTTACAAGGTTACATAGATGATTCAGCGGAAATAACGCAAGGGTTAATCGCGCAAGAAGGTAAGGACACGCGTCAACTTGTAGGTCAAACCGCTTTATTTAACGCTATGATGAGCGCGGGTGACGCTGGTGGACGTAGGGTAGATGTATCGACGCCTGACCCAGCAAGAATCAATTATATATACGACTTTTCAGATGTATTCGCTACACCCCAACAAAAAGGGTTATTCCCGTCACCTTATGGTGGCCCCCAACGTGCCCAACAGCAGCAAATTGCTCAAAAACGCAGTATCATGTCAGGCCCATTGCAGATCGGGGGTATGGCGCAAGGGGGTAAAGTAGACTATGATTTTACCGATGAAATCATGCAGATAATGTCTTATGGAGACAACCAATGAGTTTGTTTGATTACTACACTGACGCACTCGCCATAATGAGTGAGAATGCTGATCCCGACACGTTAGCGGGCCTAGCTGCGTTGCCTGAAGCACAGTTAATGTTTGGTAATACCTATACTACAGATACTTCTGCGGGCGGTGTAACAACTGACTCTAAGGGTAACGCAGTTTTTAGTATACCGGATTATTCTTTTGTCAGGTATGGAGTACCGGGAACATACAATCCAGATCGTCGTCCCGGCAGTCGAGGGCAGCGATACTTTACCGATTATGCGTATACCCCGCGTGGGTCAGAAGATGCCGCTCAAAGAGCATTTGCAGCACAAGCCGGACAATTACAAGGCGCTAATGCTGGAGTAATGACCCCTTACCCCGGCCCTGTTACACCCCCTGCTCCTACGGGTATGACAATGGCTGTCGATGGTAGTGGCCCCGCTTCAGGCGTAATTAACACTAACCCAGTATCTAATCAAGGTGGATTTTCTAATTTTACATCCCAGTACAAGTACGGTGGTATAGCTGCCCTAAATGGAGGTGGTGCCGCCTCTGCGTACAACAGGCGATATAATGGCTATTCTGCTGGTGGAAAACCTGCCAATCCGGGGTATTACCTAGGGGGCAGTACCGATGGTATGGCCGATAAGATCCCTGCCCGTATCGATAACCAGCAAGAAGCACGTTTGAGTGATGGTGAGTTTGTAATCCCTGCTGATGTAGTAAGTCATTTGGGGAACGGTAACTCCAATGCAGGGGCAAAAAACCTGTACAACATGATGGATAGAGTACGCAAAGCACGTACCGGGAATACAAAACAGGGTACCGAGATTAACCCTAACAAATTTATACCAAGTAGGTAACGATTATGGTAGATGGGCCAGTAGGTAGCGAAACTTCACGGACAAGTTCTTTAGCACCGTATGCAGCACCCTATGTAACTGAGATGCTTGGCAAGGGTCAGGCTCTTGCTAATCAGGGGTATCAGGCTTATACAGGGCCACTCACCGCTGGGCAATCTGCTGGACAACAAGCAGCGTTCCAAGGTGTAGCAGGACTTGCAGTACCCACTCAGCAGATGGGGGCTTTCCAGCCGCAGCAGTTCACAGCGCAAGCGGCACAGGACTACATGAATCCATACCTTCAAGCTGCGTTAGACCCGCAAATTGAAGAAGCACGACGACAAGCACAGATATCTAGGCTTGCTGACGCAGGGCGATTGACCAAAGCTGGTGCCTACGGTGGGTCACGCCAAGCTATTATGGAGTCTGAATTAAGCCGCAACCTCGCGCAGAACCTAGCAGGTATTACAGGTAAAGGGTACCAAGACGCCTATAGTCAGGCTATGAACCAATTTAACGTTGAGCAGGGTAGGCTACAGACAGCCCAAGACGCTGCCAATCGGTATGGTTTAGAAGCGTTAGCAGCACAAGCTAACCTTGGCGCACAAGAACGCGCCATTGAACAGGAAGGCATAACCGCAGATCTAGCGCAGTTTGAAGAAGAACGTGACTTCCCGTACAAACAAGTACAGTACCAACAGTCGTTGCTGCAAGGGTTGCCTATCGGCGCACAGCAGTATAGCTACCAAGAACCCAGTGCATTAAGCGAGTTTATAAGTGGTGCTGGTGGTATCCTTGATCTGTTTAGAGGGTGGGGAGGGGACAAATAATGGCTATGAATCCGATGGGTGGTATTGACCAACAAATTACTCAACGCGCTGCTAGGATGAAGAATGACCCTAACGCGTTAATGCAACAGTATGGGCAGAGTAAAAACATCCTTGACTTGATCGCAGCTCAACGTGCCGCAGAGAAAGTACAGAAGGAAAAACAACTTGCCGCGTTGCAGATGCAGGGTAACCCACCGACTGTAGCTGACCAGTTAGAACAGACGCTTATTGCCTCTGAAAAAGAAAAGATGGCACCTGATCTAGCGGGTATGAAGAACTTGCGTGACCGCACTAAAGGCGTAGCTGGCGTACTTGCACAGAAGCAACGGCAACAACAGCAGCGTATGCAACAGCAAGGACAGCAACCACAACGCCCACAAGGATTACCCTCACAACCTGCACCGAATCTGAATCGTATGTACAACGGCGGTATTGTTGGGTTTGAAGAAGGTGTCTATATACCCACGGAAGAAGATATAGATGCCGTTATTAGAGAGCGAGGGTTACGAAGCGCCACCCGAGAGTCAGTAAGAAACATGCTGATTAGGGAACAAAAACTGGCAAAACAAAGAGAAGCTGTAGGTGGTTTCTTTTCTGGTATTGGAGAACGCGCATTAAGACAGAGGGCTGCACGCCAAGAAGCGATAGGCGAAGCACCAGCTAGAGGTATACGACCTACAAGACCAGAAGAAGTCATAGAAACCGAATCCGTCACAGAAGTTATGCCTACCGGTGGTGTTGATTTAGCCGCACAAAGGCGAGCACAAGATTTAACTGATGCAGTGAATGCGGAACAAAGACAAATGGCCGCCGCTAGAGAACCTGATGTAGCCGCTGCCGCCGCTGCTGAACAACCACCTGCTCCCGTTGAAACTGATGAAATAACAATGGAAGAGATAGTCAGAATGGCAGGGGGTGCACCACAAGCACAAGCACCAGCACCAGCAACACCGCGTCAAGCTGCGCCAACTAGTGGTGCCCCAGTACCTGACTTCTTACTTAATAGGGAAGAACAAGGTAGACGACGTATAGCTGAAATAGGCGATAACGCTATGGCCGCAGGTATCTCAGGACTACCCACTGGCCCGTTAAAAACTTTAGAAAGAGGCACTCAAGCTCCAGAACTGTTGCGTCGTAGAGCTACTACCCCGTTAACATTAGCCCAAAGATACGAAGCGTTAGAAAGAAAACAACTTGAGGATCTTGAAAAAGATGAAGCAGGTTTAACAGATACCCGCAGTAATACCAGAAGGTTGCTTGACCGTCTTACTGACGCCGCTATTAATGCGTCTAAAAGACCTGCCGCTACTAGCAATAGGGGTGCACTTGCCAGCTTTGGGTTAGGTATCAGTGAAGCTGTAAGAGCTGAAGAAAAAGAACGTAAGGAAGGTTTGGCTGGTATTAGAGAACGTCGCAACGCTTTGTTAAAAGCAAAACAGGACAGAGAGTTAGCTAAAGCTCAAATATCACAAGGTGAACGTGGGTTGGATATCCAACAACAGCGTGCTAGTACAACAGCAGAACAAGTAGCGGGTATGCTTGGAATTAACCAAAGTAGGTTGGATTTAGATGCAAAAAGACTTGGTATGGATGTTGAAAATTTCGCAGCAGAGATAGCGCAAGCGAGTAGGCAATTTGACCAGTCTATGGCTTTTAAGATTCTTGACGCTAACGCTCAAAACAGATACAGAAAACAAACCGCTGAACTGAAAGGGCAGGAGCTTGCGTTACAGAGAGAAATGCTAGAAGCCAAAACTGATGCTCAAAAAAGTAACGTGCAGAGTAAGGTTGTGACCGCAATAAGTGAAGTGAACAGTAACGCACAAAACTCAATAGAGGATGCTCGTCAAGCAATTAACCTATCTACAAATCTTACTAGTGCAGAAAAAACAGAGCAGTTTGAAGAAGCCAAACGTAGGATTAATGGCGACAAACAAACGCTGATAAACGCATTGAAAGGGATAGGATCTAGTTCAGGTCTTGATTTATCTGGGCTAGGTGCGCCAGATGTAACGACCGCACCTCTAACAACAAGTGAATTAGCCGCCGCTGCTAAAGCAGAGCTGGGTTAATGTTGTAATGGCAGGTCTTAGAGAATATGCGGAATGGATCATAGATAACCCTGACAAAAAGGGTACTGAAGACTATGAAACTATCGCCGCTGCCTTTAATAAACTAAATGCGGAAAGAAAAGAAGCTCTGCAAGAAGATACCACTGCATTAGGTCGTGGTTTATCCCGTGGTGTTGATGTTGCGGGTCGTGGCTTTGGTTCTGCCCTTGAAGGTCTAGGTTCAGTAACTGACATAGAAGCGTTAGAGAAGTTCGGCGCTGAAATGGTTGCCGAAAACGAAGCCCAACTAGCCGAACAAGAAGCGGTGGCTACGCGTTTGGGTGACGTAGAAGGCGTTGGTACTGGGCTAGATTATTTCCTTGAAACCCTTGGCGAAACTGCGCCGCAGACTGGCCTTAGTTTAGGTGCTGGCGCTGCGGCTGGTGCTGCGGCTGGATCTTTTGTGCCGGGGATCGGTACTATTGTTGGTGGTCTTGCTGGCGCTGCCTTGTCACAAATACCGTTCTTCTACGGTAATAACCGTGAAGCCCAGAAAGAAGCTATACAGCAGGGACTTCGCGTCGAGATGAGCGAAAGTGCTGCATTCCTAAACTCGTTACCACAAGCTGCCCTAGATGCCTTCGCTGAACGGTTGATGGTAGGTCGGCTATTACCCACACAAAAAGCCATTCGTGCAGGTGGGTTATTCACTCGCGTCACTAAAGGTGCTGGTACCGGTGCCGCTGTCGAGGTACCTACTGAACTTGGTCAAACATTAATCGAACGCGCACAAGCTGGACTAGAGCTTGACAGCGAAGAAGCCGTAGACGGATACATTGAAACAGCCGTTGCCGCTGGTCTGATCGGTGGTACGTTGGGTGGCGGTGCCGCAGGTATTAGCAGGGACTCGCGTGCGGTTGAAGCAGAACAACGTGCTATTGTTGAACAAGAGGAACAAGAAGCTGCTGATGCTGCTGAAACCGCAGAAATTGAAGCTCTACTTGCAGAGGACGCTGCCGCTGATGATGCCGAAACCGCAGAGATTGAAGCATTACTCGCAGAAGACGCTGATGCTGCTGAAACCGCAGCTATTGAAGCTCTACTCGCAGAAGACGCTGCTGCCGATGAAGCTGCTGCCGCTGAAGCTGATGAAACCGTAGGTAGATCCCCAGTAGCGGCTACTATAGAAGAGGAAAAAGAAGATTCTGAAGCTCTAACGGTACCACCCGTAACACTAGAACAAGATCCTGCAAAACAACGATACAGTATTCTACAGCAGGTTATAGAAGACACTCCGACTAATAATTACACTACATTACAACGTGCTTTTGCTAGGCGGTTAGCTGAGATGGGCGTTGCCGACACCGCAATAACAGAAGCGGAAAGAAACACCATCGTTAGCGCAGTCAACGTGCAACGAGCACCTGAAGAAGTAGAGTCGCGTGGGCCAATGACGGTGAGGACTATCGAAGATACTTCTGTTGGTACCGCAGAAATTGAAGAACGCATACCAGAACGTGCACCTACTACCCCAACGGATACGGCTGGGTCTGAAGTAGCGGTAGAACCTGAAGGAGCGGTAGAACCTGAAGTAGCTGTTGATGAAGTAGCTGTTGATGAAGTAGCTGTTGATGAAGTAGCTGTTGATGAAGTAGCTGTTGATGAAGTAGCTGTTGATAATGTAGCTGTTGATGATGTAGCTGTTGATGATGTAGCTGTTGATGATGTAGCTGTTGATGATGTAGCTGTTGACGAACCTGATGTAACGCCCCCTGCTGCACCAACGTTTGAAGTAGATACCGCTGCGTCCAAGAAGAGTGCTAACTACCCACTCAACCCCAAATTCGAGTTCAAACCCTATACCGTACTTATACCGGGGAAACCTACGCGGTTTTACACCCGTAAGTCCACTGCTGAAAGGATAGCCGGTAAAGAAGGTGGTACGTTAGTTGCCACTGCTGAACTAAACGAAGAACAGACGGACACACTAAAAAACATACAGAATATAGAACAGTTGTTCGCTAGTGTTGAAACACAACGAAAAGCTGCGGGAGAAAAACCCGAAACGTTAGAGTTCGACCCCAAAGATGTTAGCTGGACTAGACTCGCAGGTTTTGACCCTATTTGGGGTAATAAGGATATTGCCCTACGTGTAGAGTACGTTGGTGAGGCCAAGACAAAATTGTTTATCCCCATGAAACAGCGGGATGGTAAGGTAGAAAGGTATAACGTACGTAGGGTATATGATGTATCAAACCCAACAACTTGGAGTAAGGTATTCAGTGCAACAGAGCTTGCGGAGTTAAGAGAAGCCAAAAGAAAAGCCATCGCTATAGATGAAGCGGAGCATAGACGTAACCCTGACGGGCCTTTCCAGCAAGGGGTTACTACATCGTTCTCTACCAATTTCCCCAAAGAACTTGCGAATACCGCGCAGCAGTTTATATCGTTGCTGGGTTTAAAAGACCGTGTTTACATAACAAC
>Ga0222716_10004064_pt1 | contig 11547 bp, 21 predicted proteins | sample C33_13DmetaG_FD_165044 | JGI IMG/M metagenome (GOLD analysis project Ga0222716, IMG submission 165044) | Estuarine water microbial communities from San Francisco Bay, California, United States - C33_13D | ecosystem: Environmental > Aquatic > Marine > Unclassified | place: USA: California... | reverse complement strand
TCGCCATACCAGTATCATTCGTGGATGAGAAACCGAAATTTCTCACGGTGAGAGACAGGAGATTTAAAGATTGGATTTTCGTCACGGGTGGGTGTAGACGTAAAGAAATATTTAACCCCCTCCGTTGCGCTCTCAGGGAACTCGAGGAGGAGACACGGGGGACGGTGTCATTAAAATCAGGTGAATACACTGACTATGTTTTTTCAGTTAAAGAAAGTCCACACGTCGAACTCGTGTATCACGTGTTCGTCTTTTTTGTGAGCTGGACGAAAAACGAACAACAACAACTCGTGAAAAAATTTTATGATGAAAAACAAAAAACAAATTTAAAAAAAATAAATAAACAACCATACAAAAAAACATATGATGAAAATGATTACATGACCTTCGACACGTTGAGTGAATTCAACGCAAAGAAAAATTGGTCACTCATCGAACAAAATATTATTAAAAATCCGGAATTCTACAGCTGCATGACTTCTTTGCATAGAAAAAAGTTTTCAATAAAGTAGATATGAAATCTAAATCATACATTTTAATGCAAATCCAAGAACTTTACGTAAACAAGAGGGGCTATTACCCGTACCAGGCCGAGATGGAAGTAGAAAAAATTAAAGATAAAACGGTGTACGAACTCCTCACCATTAAAAAAGAACTCGCGGAGAGTGAAAATAATTCGGACATGAGCTGTCTCCACTGGTTTAGAGATGAAACACGCTTTGATTGTAACTAGAATGTTCCGTCAATGGTGCACCAGGGAAGGGTTTATGAATTCACGAAATTTGTCGCATGTGCTGATGGATGGGGGATGTCTCAGCGTGCCAAGCGACAAATTGTCGTCATTCAACGACGCGTACATCGCGGCGTGTCTTCGCGGAGAGAAAGTATACGTCGTCGAACAGAAAACGTCCACGTACAACTTCTTTTGTGATATCGATTACAAAGACACTGAACCACTCTCGGTAGAGGAGATTCAGGATATTTGTAAAATCATATGTGATAAAGTGCGTCGTTATGGGGGGAAACGATGTCTCGTGTCCGTCGCGGAACCTAAAAAAGTCGACAGCGAGAGGTGCAAAACAGGTGTGCACATGAATTGGCCTGATTTTCCCGTGAATCAGGAGACGGCCATCGCGCTCAGAGAACACATATTAGTGGTGCTGTACACGGCAAAGGGTGGTGTGGATTGGAACGAAGTCATAGATTGTTCCGTGTACGGAGATTTAGAGCGCGGTTCGCGGGGGAGTGGATTTCGTCTCCCGTGGTCACACAAGAAGGCGAAGTGTTTAGAGTGCGTTGGGAAAGGGTGCGCGCACTGCGACAACTCTGGAAAAATCACCCAAGGCATGTATCTTCCGGTGTTTATTTACGACGAAAGTAAAAAAATATCACCGACGAGCCCAGAACCGACGAATGAGCTCCTCTACATGGCGACGATTCGCACGGACGTCCAGGAATCGGTGAAAGTCGAACCACCCACGAAAGCCATCAAAGAGGGGACATTCACAAAGATTCAAACAAAAGATGAATTGAATGATATTGAAACGCAGGCACATTTGGAAATTTTTATACAAAAAAACATGGAGGGTCAGGGAACTGCAAAGGTCACAAAAGTTTTTAAATATAAAAATACCTATCTCGTGTCAACGACATCTCGGTATTGTGAAAACTTGGGGAGAGAGCATGGTTCAAATCACATTTGGTTTTACATCAATGGAAACATAATCACACAAAAATGTTTCTGTCGATGTGAAACAATCAGAGAAAGACGCGATGGATTCTGTCGAGATTTCGTGGGCAAACGATACATTCTCACACCAAAACTGGTAAAAATGATTTACCCAGATGGTGTCGTCTGTCAGCCGTGTCACTCGATGACACCACCACCGACTTCCGATGAAATTATTTCCACAGAGGAATTCGAACAATTCATACGACGTTATTTCAAGGGACACGAGGAAACAAAAGTCATCCGTGTACAGAAAAATAAAATTTTGACCAATAACAACTTTTGTGAAATGTTTGGAAAAGCGCACGGACAGATGTGCTTCGTGGTGGACAAAAAGGGATACATAAGTTTGGGGTGTCCATGCAAGGATAAAAAATCCTTTAAATTGCTTCCATCCATGTTTAAAAAAATAACAAAGTAAAGTAGATGGCGATAGTTCTAGTCGGTGTTATCGGATACATGGCATACATCCTGAGTGGTGCCCCTGTGTCGTGGTCACAGGAAGAAGAAGACATAAAGAAGGATGCATTAAAGTATTCTGGAATAAATCCAGATGAGTTTAAACTATTCGGTGAAGAAATGACTTTGGCGGAAGAATTTATACGCGAGAAGCCGCGACAGGCCGCGACGCACCTGTACAGGGCGTTGGACCATTTCGAAAACCTAGGAACGCACAATCATTACGACGTACAAGAAGAAATTCACGAAATAGCCGTACGAATGGCTCTCGCCGTTGAGAGAAGTATTTTAGATAGTGCTTTAAAAAATGGAATAAATTGGACGCCAAGATACTTAAACAATACGCTCGTTTAATTCACAGATAATGACGACCAGATACGGACGAACCATCAAAAAGCCCACGGCTGTCTATGTTCCTGAACTCGTCCATTTAGAGGATGATTACAGCGAAGATGAATACGACAGCGACTATTCGGCGAGTAGCGACATCTTGACGGAAGATGAGGGGTGTTCGGATGACGACGACGATGATGAGGGAGAGTTCGAGGAAGACGACGAGACCGAGGTTGGAAGTCTCAAGGATTTCGTCGTCTCTGATTCAGAAGAACAGAGTGATAGTGAGAGTGAAAGTGCTTAAAAAAATTAAGCGTTTTTAATAATAATGGAAACTGATATCGGTAACCCAATTCATTACTCCCCAGACATTAACGTAAAGGATGATGAAAGCGTCGGGCGTGATGAAGACGCGTACTATCACCAACAGCAACAACAAATGCCCATGATGCATCCCATGATGCACATGTATCCACCTCCACCACCCTCAACTGATTCGAATAAATTGGATTTTTCCAACTTGGACAAAAATACATACATCGTGATGTTCATCGCGTTCATTGTAGGGTTTTTCATGGGTAAAACGATGCAACCTGTAATTCTTAGAGCGATGTAAGTTCATCTTCTTCTTTTTGGTATCCAACGAAACCACCAATACTACCACTCTTAGGTTCGGTGAAATATGCGCGCGACACGAACAGCGGATCTTTTAGGTTTTCCCTGAGAACCTGCGACGCTGTGGCTTTGTCCTCCTTTTTCGCTTTCTCATCTAAGAGGGGTTGGTACACGACGATGAAATACGCGACGATGGCGATAGTGATGATGTTTAACACGATACTAAACATCTATAATGTAATTACACATATTTTTTACGAAGTTCTTTCAGATATTTTTCCAAATCTTGCACGGCGGCGCCGAAGCGCTTGGAGACGACACGATATCTATTTTCAGCTAAGCGCGCCCGTTCCCTGTACGCGCGTTCCTTCTCAAAAGCGTTCACGGCATCTTGCCACGCCTTGTGCACCACAGCCAGTTTGCTGCGTCTGTAAAAGTAGGCCATCTTGACCTTTTCGCGGAGGTCATCGAGTTTCTGACGCTCTGAACGATTCATTTTTTCCGTGACGCGTTTGGACAGACGGACTTTCATGAGTATGTTTATATTAAAATTTAATTCTCAACTTCCTCCTTGGTCTCGGCAGCTTCGGCAGCTTCGGCAGCTTCGGCAGCTTCGCGCGCTGCCTGTCGTTCTTCGATTTCTCTGGCGACGATTTCATCGGCTTCCTTTACCAAGTCTTCCATCGGTGCGTCGGGCTTTTCCTTCTGCAACTGACTGAGTATTTCAGCTGGGTGACGAACCGGGGCTTCATCTGGCTTTGTGTAGAATTTGCTGTTTTCATCACCCGGGACGAAATGATTCGTACCCGCGAGCATGCCACGCTTACGTTCTTCAAACATCTTGGCGGCGTGCGCTTGAGATTCTCTGTATCCAGACATGATTTCTTCAAGACGATCATTTTGATAATGCACGTCTTCGATCTTGCTGTCATCCGGAGGGATCAAAATCCACTTGTACATGTCAACGACGTAGATGTTGAATTCACCACTCTCCTTTTGCAATTTCTTGGCGTGAGACGCGGCTTCGTCTCTCGTGGCGAAACATCCTCGAATCTTGATGCCAAACTTATCACACTTTTGCGGTGCTTCGGGGCCCACGATGGAGAGGCACGCGAAGACCTGGCCCGGGACGGTAAGATAATCTTGCTCAAGGAGAGACATGTTCTTTTCTACTAATATAGGTACGTTTAACTTTAAGCTATTAAAATCACGGGAGTTTTATGAAACTAAAGAGTTGTTTCGTGATGTCACATAATTCGACGTAATCTTGTTGACGGAAATTTTCTTTATTTGCATCCAGTAAATATTGAAGACGGCGAATTAATTTTAAATCGGTGTCCTGTGTGCCCTCTATGACGGCTTGTAAACACCTGTCTTTATCGACCGGAAAACTATCGGTCGTCAGTATATATAATAAACAATCTATGTTACCTATGTATGAACAAAACTCTGCAACGTTTTCCGACACTTCACACCCGTTTTCAAACGCGTACCGAAGGCATTCCACGGAGTTTGATTTGACGGCGGACATCACGACGTGTTCGTTCCACGGACATCCATTTTCGTGTGCAAATTTGAGGCATGCGAGGGAATCGGCTTCGGCAGCGGCCGCGCACGTGTGTGCGTCCCACGGCACGCCCTGTTCGTGTGCGAGTTTCAAACCATCAACATCACCTTGACTGGCAAAAAAAGTAGTCGACATCGTGCGTCGATGAATGGGGTCTTCGTGCATTTTAAAAAGAAGACGCTTTACTTTATACATGGATGATAAAATTAATGAATTCGTGAAAACGATATATAATAAACTTGGCCCGGGATATAATGAATGTGTGTATCACAAAGCTATGGAGGTTTTGTTGAGAAAACACGGCGTACAATACGAAAGTGAAAGAATCGTACCCATCGTCTTCGAGGGGCACACGATAGGTAACGTACGGAGTGACATCATCGTGGAGGGTCGTCTCGTTTTAGAATTTAAATCGGTTCGGAACTTGACGGACGCGGCGGCGCTTCAGACCCGTAACTATCTTCATCTGACTGGACTGACCCTTGGCTATCTGATAAACTTTGGTCATCAAAAGCTTGAAGTTGTGAGAATAGAAGCATGAACGGGAACGATTTCGCCATTATTTCGTAGCTTTGTTGGGACTCTCTCTGATATCGGTCGGGGTCTTTGAGACCTTCCTGTAGGATATATTTCGCGCGGTCTAGATGAAAAATGACTTCTTTAATACAATAGTCCATTACATGTCTAACGTTATACACTCTTTAAACTATTACACCGTGGGTATGAATTCCCAATGCAGGTCCTGACATATCTTTTTCCATATGACATCCTGTTGATACAACTTTTGAGAGCTCTTTAGGAGGGGGAAAAATTGTAAATATTGGTCTTGGGACAAAAGTTCACAGAACTTGTACAACACGTAGCTGTAACTCAAGAAATTCTTGCGTTCGGAGGGGCAATTATCGTCGAAAGGTTTTTGAATTTGTGTGAACATCATGCGCAGCCTCTCCTCGAGTGCTTGGGACATTTTAGGTGGTTTCGCGCCGTTAAGCATGTTTGTGATGTATGGGGTGTGCTCATAGTATTTATTGTATTTGAGCTTTTTCAACAAACCCCTGACTTTGGCGTGTGTGATGTCACACATCTTTTTAATCTTCATCTTTTTGAGTTCCACTCGAAGTTGTTCTATGACTTCATCGGGAATCGTCGTCGTCTCTTGCGCTTGGAACTGCGATAACCATTCGTTGAAATGATTCTCTCTCTTGTACGAATAATTAATAATTTTACTCGTCTCCTGTTCCTCCTTCCACGTGAGTTCGTCCGATATCAGTTTCATGAGCACGAGGCCACACCCATCGCACACGAGTTCACTCGCTTCGTGACAATGTATGACGTTGCTATTTTCACAGCTATCACACCTATCTAATCTATTCGACTTGGATTTTCTCTGTATGGATTGATTTTCTACTTCTATGAGATAATCCGTGTACAGACTTCCCCGAGCTAACCCTTGCGTTTCTTTGACATTGAACACGTTATCGTTATTCGTTGTCGTCTCCACGTCTTCTTCGGCGTATTGATTCATGTATGGCATGCACTTTATGATGTACTGGCTCATCTCTTCCTCATACTTTGACTTATTGTGTGGTTCATCCTCGATGAGTTGGGTCCATTCATCAACTTTATTTGTGAATCTACTTAAAAAGTTACCCTCCATATTCATGTAAATGGCCAATCTTTTAACTAATATAATTATTTGGGTATATGGAAAGTACAAGAATTTCCTCAAAATACGCGATTACTCGGTCAGTAAGGTATTTTTGGAGTACGAAGTCGATTTAGGTATGAAATATCAAATCGACGAACACGACCAGTTCTGGTTGGACGAGAAAAAATGCTGGGACGAAGGTGAATCTGAATTTTATTTAGACGTCACCAACCGCCCATTCGCCGGTACGGAAGTTCCCCAAAACGTCGTGCGAACCATTTTCCGAGTTCACTACTGGTACAACGACCAGCGCTACAAGTACTGCACCTATAATCCAGATTTTGAATGGCCCCCGAATGAAGGGTCTTCCGCGTTTTCTTTCAGCATACCGCTCACGTCGGTGGTGCTCGTGGACGAGGACGATAAGCCCGTGCGCGACATCACGTCTAAAGTGAAACGTTACGCGGGTCCTCGCGGTGATTTCGAAGGTTCGGAGGTTCGCATTCGAGATTTACTTTTTTATGACGAAGACACTTTGAACAAAAGTTATCCCAAAATTCAAATTACAAACGCGTTAGGTATGAAGAAAGTCATTTCAACGCTCACCGGCACCACTACTGACTTTCGGTCGCTTTAGTGGCCAGGTAGAACTTGAGGTAACCTAGATTTGCCACATTGTAATGTAATATCAAGAAAGCGGCTTCTTGTAAAAGTTGCACCGAAGCACACATCCCCGTGGCTTTTGTGAATATGTTTAGATACTTTAGAGAATACACACCCGACACCGCTTCATCTGTGTTTTCTATAGTTTCCAGTGACGTTTCTTGATTCGCGAAATCCCCTTCACACGTGAGTTTCATGACATTTTTGTATCTGGCGATGGCTATTTCTGAGCCAATGTTACCCATGTCGCGGCAGATGCGTTGAAAGTCCACGGACTGCATGGTTGTCATGCACGAGCACTTGAGTTCGGGAACTTCGATTTGGTTTTCGTCGATATCTAAGAGTTTGAGTTGAAACTTTGATTTTTGTTTCTTCGCTTCGGAAAGGATTTCGAGGTCCATGTACTCCTTCGTCGTGATGGAGATGGTCAGCACGTCGCTGTTGCTGATGGACTTCAACAGCTTGAAGGTGTTCGCGATGTTTATTCCAGCGATGACTGGTTCTGGACATTCGTATTCTTCGAAATTATCGGCGGAGAGTTGTAAATCCACGAGACTGCTCCGAGCCGTGTCAAGAGTAACGATGGAGACACCTTTAGATGTGAAATAGATGTTTACATCGTTAAGAATTTCTTTAAGAACCTCAAAGACGGATTTTACCGCCGACGATTGGATGGTGACCAACCTCATTTTTATTAAAAAGGTGCGTTATTTCTTTATTTGATTGTAGGCGTCACTTACGCTCATGTTTATTCTAGCTTCAAGTTCCGGTGTCATCGGTGGCATGAGGGATGCGCCGTAATCATCCATTTCATAGATGCCCCCGCCGTTTCGGACGACGTCGTCGTGTTCGAGCGACGTCATGGTGCACGAAAATCCACCGATATCCGTGTAGTGCACTTCTTCACTCGGGAGCAGAGACATGAGCCACGCTTTAATTTCTGCACCGACCAGGACTTTTCCGTTTTTCGTGAGTAAAGTCGGGACCCGTGTGATTTTATGTTTATATTCAGGCGGAATCCCCCTCTGATTAATGTTGTGATAGTGCACCAGCGGTTGCAGCTGCGGCCTGGCCTTTATGAAATCAATGAGCTCTCTGCTGTGTTGACACTTCGGGCTAAATATCAGCAATGACATTTTATTATACAACGATTATTTTCTCTAAAAAAATTAACGCAAGTATATATATATGAAGACATTCATTCTCATTCTCCTCGTCATCGTGGTGATTGCCCTCACCATGAACACCAAGCAGCGCGGCACTGAGAATTACCAGGAGCTTTTTGGTTTCAATGGATACACGAAGCCGGTGAACCAGGTCATGTTGGATGACCAGAAGTTCGACACGTCTCAGTACCAAGAGGTTGAGGCTGCCGTGAGTCACGATCTCATGGAAAAGTTGGTCCTGACCACGAACAAAGAAATCACCAAGCGAACAGATGATTGTTCGTACATCATCGAAACCACCGCTGTGAAGAAGTATTCCAAGGATGGTCAGGACGTGTACAAGTGCATGTTCATGTGCGTTCGCGCCAAGGGTTTCGCGTTCGGTTTCTCCGTCGTGGCGACGTTGTCTGTGAAAGGTGACGACGTCAAGGTGTTGTCCCTTCGCACGCAACCGATGGACGTGCAGGCGCCGTCGGACGTGTCTCCGTACGTGCAGGACGTCGCGAAGGAGTACGTGGACTTCGAACTCGTGAAGGAGAAAGTTGTTCCTACTACGAGTGAGTTAGAGGCGGCTAAAGAAAAACTTCAATAAATTCAGATGATAGACATCAATGATATTCACAAATTCGATGTGCGACGTCAGGAAATAAAAAAAGAATTGTACACAAAAATTTATGAACAATTTGAAAGAAAAATCCGACAGCAAGTGGAATTAGGGAGAGACAAATACGTTTTACTTCAGGTACCGGTGTACGTTTTAGGTTTCCCCAAATTCGACCGAGAAGCGGCGGCGCGTTACCTCAGCAGACAGCTCAAGCGGGGCGGATTCGAGGTTCAGATGGTAGGGGAAATCAATATTTTCGTGTCGTGGTTGCCGAAAAAGAAAAAGGTCAGGCCCGCACCCCAGCCTCGGGAAGAAGAACCAATCGAGTTCCCAACTTTAATGAACCTACGAAAAGCCGCGAGTGCGTACAAGAAGGGTTAAAATTATTTCAGTTAAATGTAGTATGGATAACTTGAACGTACTTGTCGAAGCTAAGAAAGAGTATATGGGCCAATTGTGTCTCATCATGGTTCCGGCGATGATTGAAACTTTTGAAAATTTGTACAACGAGTCTGTGACGATGTCCAAGGGTAAAAAGGTTCTCATTCAATATCAAAAGTTGTTGAAAGACGTCCCCAACTGGAGTGACACCATGTCTAAACAGCACAGCGATAACATCACGAATCGTTGCGCCTGGTTCAGCGACCTCCTCGCCGCGGTGTTCGTCGCGTGCACGAAGATTCTCAGCTCGGTGCGTTTGAAGTCCGATGGTCAGAAGATTTCTTTAAAATTGCCGACGAATGAAATTTTTATTCAAACGTGTTACAACAACGTGGCGAAAGAATTGTATAAAGACCCGTTCGTCTATCACGAAGAACAGAGCGAATACGCGAGAGATGAAATTTTGACCCGGCGTTTCACCGCGTGCATCGAATCATCCGTGAAGGAGCTCATCCCCGTGCAACAGATTTTACAGACGTACATGAGTTCGACCGACCCGGAGAAGAACATCGACCTCGCGGACCCAGAAGACACGGAAGACCCGGACTTGTACGAAGAAGAACAGGTGCAGACTCAGCCGATGGAGCCGGAGACAGGGCCGGAGCCGGAGCCAGAGCCAGAGTCGGAACCTATGGAGTCACAGCCAGTGGAACCCACCGCATCGATGCCGATTGGTTTGGAAAATGAATTCAAAACCATCCCCGACGTTCCGGCCGAAATCCAGGAACCGGAGGAACAGGAGGCGATGGCTCCAGTGGAAGACGACGGCGTTTTGTTTGGGGATGCTCCAGAACGACGACGTTAAAAAGAAAACCTCCACTTAATAATAATGGAACTCAGTGATTATCTTCGCGACCCGTTCAGTGCGGCGCTCATCGGCGCTGGCATCACCGCGGGTTACATTCACCTGAAGGCCCAGCTCAACAACGAAGGAAAGTTGCAACTCGCGCAGTACACCAAGCCGGCGGCGCTGAACGCGATTTTGATTTATTTTATTGTTTCAAATGGTTTGGGTCAACGTGAGACCATTTCCATGGAGCCCTTTTAAATGCTTAATTAAAGATTTTACAAGTTAATATAATAGAAAAATGGCTTCTGTTTCGGCGTTTAACGAGATGATGGCGAACTTTATTGGGGAACTTGGAAAAGCCTTTCCAGAGGAAAAGGCTATTAAGAAGTTCGAGACATCGTTTGACCTGCTCCGAAAGAGTAACCCGCGAAAAATTGTAGAGACATACATGGCTGGGATTGGCCCGTACGCCGAGCGCATTTCTCAGCACGATTCAACTTTACTGGACGAAGACATCAAGTTTTTGAGTGACATGAACATGAAGCAGAACTGGGCGAAAGCCAGTCAGGCGACACAGGGTGCGATCTTCCAGTATTTGCAAACGCTGTACATGATCGGTGTCACGATCACGACGATCCCAGCTGAGACGCTGGTGGCCATCGAGGGATTGGCGAAGGAATGCGCGGCGAAGATGGAATCCGATGGTAGCACCGAAGGAGGTCTCAACCCGGACGCGCTCATGAAGATGTTAGGTGGTATGTTGAAAAAATAAACCTCTTGTTATATTAAATGAAACCCTGGTTTGAAGATTTCAAAGAGCTCATCCGCTCGGACAAGGTTTTAGAATTTTGGCCGACAAACGCGCAGACCCCAGCCGATAGAATCAACGCGGCCTCTCGTTTTGTGATTTACGCGTCGTGCATCATCTACTTGATTCGTCGCGACCCTCGCATTTTCGTTCTCGGTATTACCGTCCTCGGCGTTCTCATCGTCATGTATCGCTCGAACATGGTGAAGGGAAGTCAGGGAAGACCGACCGTGAGTGAACAATACACAGGAAATACTTGCCAAATGCCGAACGAGCACAACCCGATGGCGAACGTTTTGTTGACCGACATCACCGACGACCCCGAACGCGCGCCGGCGTGCTTCTACCCTTCGGTGAAAGGGCACGTGAAGTACTTCGGCGAAGACCGGGTGCAGTACGACGGGGGTCGTTCCCGCACGTCGATGCCCGAATTCCAACGCAATGCCTCGGCTCGTCAGTTTGTGTCCATGCCCGTGACGTCCATCCCAGGAGACCAAACGGCGTACGCGGAGTGGTTGTATGGTGCAAAAATGGGACCGATGTGTAAGGATGGATCCATGTCCACGTGCGACCCGAATGCCAGAGGGGCGCAGTTGGGTGCTTTTAGAGGTTTGCAAGCGAGTGGTGACCGAAGATGATTTTCTCCACTACTATTAATATAAAAGCGATGGCGTATCAACTTCAGCCTGGCCTTTCGATTGTTGAAAACTCTGGTGCCCTCCCG
>Ga0222716_10004060_pt1 | contig 11555 bp, 16 predicted proteins | sample C33_13DmetaG_FD_165044 | JGI IMG/M metagenome (GOLD analysis project Ga0222716, IMG submission 165044) | Estuarine water microbial communities from San Francisco Bay, California, United States - C33_13D | ecosystem: Environmental > Aquatic > Marine > Unclassified | place: USA: California... | reverse complement strand
GTAGACAACGCAGGTGACTCGGCTTCGGGTAACTCGCGTGGTGCTATTTCTGATACGTCAGCAACTACTAGCACGTTGCCGTTCCGTATCATCGGTTTGGTTGAAGAGACCAAAAACTCAAGTGGTGGTTACACTGAAGCCTACGTTAAATGGAACGCAGGTCACCAGTATAACAACACCACTGGCGTATAAGGAGATTAACTAATGGCTATATCACGCGCCCAGCTACTTAAAGAGCTGCTCCCCGGCCTAAACGCATTGTTTGGAATGGAATACGCAAAATACGGTGAAGAACACGCCGAAATTTTTGAAACTGAATCATCGGATCGTTCCTTTGAGGAAGAAACAAAATTATCGGGTTTCTCAGCGGCACCTGTCAAAGACGAAGGCTCTGCCATCGAATATGACAATGCTCAAGAGGCGTGGTCTGCTCGCTATACACACGAAACAGTGGCAATGGGTTTCTCAATTACTGAGGAAGCTATTGAAGATAACCTGTATGACTCACTGTCATCTCGTTATACTAAAGCACTTGCTCGTGCGATGGCGTACACCAAACAAGTTAAAGCCGCGGCTATCTTGAATAACGCGTTCGCCGCAGGCACCACATATGGTGATGGCGTTCCGTTGTGTTCAACCGCGCATCCACTTGTTTCTGGTGGCACTAACTCAAACCGTCCCGCAGTTGCGGCTGATCTTAACGAAACTTCTTTGGAAGCGGCTGTTATTCAGATTGCAGGTTGGACTGACGAGCGTAGCTTGTTGATTGCATCACAACCACGTAAGTTAATCATCCCACCAGCACTACAGTTTGTGGCAACTCGTCTCCTAGAGACAGAAGGTCGTGTCGGCACAGCCGATAACGATTTGAACGCAATTCGCAATAATGGGTCAATCCCTGAAGGCTATGCGATCAACCACTATCTGACAGATACCAATGCTTGGTTCTTGATGACTGACGTACCAAACGGTCTGAAGCACTTCACTCGTGCGCCAATGGCGACTTCGATGGATGCTGACTTCGATACAGGCAACAGCCGCTACAAAGCCCGCGAGCGTTACAGCTTCGGTGTATCTGACCCACTGGGTATCTTTGGTTCTCCCGGCGCATAAGCTGGAAGACATTATATTAAGTAGGGGCTGCTTCGGTGGCCCCTTTCTTTTTGTTGACATAGCACGTTATATAGTAGTAGCGTGTTGTTAATCGGGAACATCCCGTGAATCTGACAGGCCCGACTGACGACATGCAGACAGATTCACTTAACTCGCATGTGAGGATATATTCATGGCGAATACTACGTTTTCAGGTCCAGTGACCTCCACCAACGGCTTTGTTGGTGATATTACCGTACCAACTTACACTGTGGCTAACGCGCCATCTGCTGCTTCAGCAGGTGCGGGCACACTCGTGTACGTTTCAAATGGTGCCGCAGGCTCCGCAATTTTGGCTTTCTCTGACGGAACAAATTGGAAACGTTCTGACACAGGTGCCACAATCGCAGCAGCATAAGGAGTTAGGTTATGAGTAGATTCAAACCAGCTTCCGAAGAAGAACTTGCAGCTCGGGGTATTAACGTCGAGAAAGTTCGCGCTCGTAATGAGAACGGTACACTCAAAGCAGACGATCCAACTACACCTGATGTAAATGAGGCGTGGGAAGATAAACCTGTTACAAAGCGTGGCCGTCCTTCAAAAAAGAAGGGATAGCAAATGTCTAATTCAGACGTACAGGCAAAACGAGTTACTGCGGCAGCATCTTTAGGTGTAGGTCCAGCGCGTATTAGACAGGTTCAAGTGCTAACTACTGGTGGAGGCGCGGGTCGTCTCACTATCACAGATGGCGCTGGTGGGCGTACCATGCTCGACCTTGACTTCCTAGCTTCCGATTCTCACTCGGTAAACATCCCAGACTGGGGTATCCGGTGTCAAGAGGATGTACTTATCACGGCGATGACTAATATTAGTGCCATGACAGTATTCTACAGCTAGGAGTTGTGGTATGCGGGCGTACTATAAAAAAGGCGGCGGGGTAAAATCCGCAGCTTGGACCCGTAAAGAGGGTAAAAGTGAGTCTGGTGGGCTAAACGCTAAAGGCGTTGCTAGTTATCGAAAAGCTAATCCCGGTAGTAAGTTAAAAACTGCCGTCACTACTAAGCCCAGCAAGCTCAAAAAGGGTTCTAAGGCCGCTAATAGGCGAAAGTCTTTCTGCGCACGCATGAAGGGTATGAAGAAACGCAATACAAGCTCAAAGACGGCTAACGATCCCAATAGCCGTATAAATAAGAGTCTTAGGAAATGGAATTGTTAGGTGCCGTATTTACAATCCAACATACCACACTTCAAGGCTTGGGTTCGTAGAGAGTACACCAAGAACTTAGAAGACTACCATGGTGAGTTTCTTCACGCCATGGTTGTTGCTGTTACTACAATGCCTAACCGTACACTTAGTTTTCAAGTTATCTTTACAGGGTGTGAGTCAGACGACACTGACGACTCTAATATACATGGTGGGGCCATGTGGGCTAGGATGCCGCTCACAGCGCTTGTAGCCGACACACCTTACGAGGAGTGGCCTACTGAGTTACCACCTTACATAGCGCAGCCTTGGGACTGTATGTCTCACTACCATTCAGTATACAAGATTGAACGAGCGTCTCCTGCGCCTTGGTTAGCTAAGGTAGATGGTGAGTTCTACCCTGCTAAATATTACTTTACTGTCGATTACACAGACAGTGAGGTTGCAGATGATCCAGCACAACACAAACAAAGCCATATACTTGAATTGTTAGACGCTGGTGAGTACACAGGCAATATGGTAGCGTTACCTAATAATCGGGTGCGGGTTACGCATCCTGCGTGGTTTGAAACGGGTGAAGGTGCTCCAGACTTCAAACCAAACCAACATAGTTACAACTCAAAAGAAGATGTAGGCTATGTGTGGGATACTAACCGAGTGTTTAACAATTTATATAAGGATGCTGACAATGTTAAGACCTAGACCCCGCCCTAAGAAGGGTAATAAAAACGTAAGTGGCGCTCCTATGACTTCTATTCGTCCTAAAGCGCGTCCTGTAGAGGTTAGCGAAGAAGAAGCTGGCGCAATCGAACGTGGGAACAGAGCTTCTAAACGCCTTGCAGAAGAAAAAATGCCTATGATGAAGGCTGGCGGCATGATGAAGAAGGGCTATGCTAAAGGCGGCATGATGAAGAAGGGCTACAAAAAAGGTGGCAAGATTCGTGGTGCAGGTAAAGCTACAAAAGGTGTACGCGCAGCTAAAATGGTCACTATGAAGGGTTCGTGATGACTGACAGGGAGATTCTTAAAATAGCTAACGAAAACGTACAGTCGCTAACCAACGACCAACATAAGCGGTACACTGAGCTTATGAAAATGCCTGTCGCGGATAGGTATAAGACTGGGCGAAAAGCTGGTGGACCGATTAAACTGCGTCGTGGCGGGTTAGCTAGAAGAAAGAGAAGCTGTGCGTAGGTATTATAAAAAAGATTGTGGGTGTTCTAAATGCAGTAAAGGCTACAAGAAAGGTGGTACTGTTAAGGACGCGTGTTACCACAAAGTGAAATCTTCGTATAAGGTATTCCCGAGCGCATATGCGAGCGGCGCAATCGCGAAGTGTAGAAAGAAAAAGGCAGGCAAGTAATGGCCGTTCGCAAAACCGCAAAAGGCGCTGCACTAAAACGCTGGTTTAAGGAAGATTGGAAAGATGTTCGTACAGGCAAAACATGCGGTCGTAAAGAAGGTGAAAGCCGAGGTACTCCGTACTGTAGACCATCTAAACGAGTTTCTAGCAAAACTCCAAAAACTAGCGGGGAAATGACAAAAGCGGAAAAAAGCAAACGGATTGCGCAGAAAAAGCGTTTAGGACAACCAGCGGGCAAGCCCAAACGTGTAGCCCCTGCTAAAAGGCGTAAGAAATGACCACATCAGGTACCACAGCGTTTAATATGGAGTTCACCGAGATCGCGGAAGAAGCATGGGAGCGTGCGGGCCGTGAAATGCGATCCGGTTATGACCTACGTACCGCAAGACGGTCTATGAACTTAATGACAATTGAGTGGCAGAACCGTGGGATAAACATGTGGACCATTGATTCTGGCACCATTAACTTGGTATCTGGTACTTCTAGGTACGCGTTGCCAGCAGATACCATTGATTTGATGGAACATCAAATACGTACCAACAGTGGTAACGCAAGCACACAATCTGATCTTACTATAAGTCGAATTAGTGTAAGCACGTACGCCGCTATACCAAACAAATTATCAGAAGGGCGTCCTATTCAGTTGTATGTAGAGCGTTTGAGAGACGCACCACATGTAAACGTGTGGCCTGTACCAAACAACAATGACTATGTATTGTATTATTGGCGTATGCGCCGCATTGAAGACGCAGGAAGTGGTGTTCAAACGGCAGATATGAACTTTCGGTTTTTCCCATGCCTTGTCGCAGGGTTAGCATACCATATTTCTATGAAAGTTCCTGAGCTAGCAGACCGTATTCCTATGTTAAAAGCTGCGTATGATGAGCAATTTGATATGGCTGCTGGAGAAGACAGAGAAAAAACTTCTGCTCGATTTGTTCCTAGAATGACTAGGATAAGCTAATGACTAATCAGTTTGCCTCTTCCCAAAAAGTTATCGCACTTTGCGATGTGTGCGGGTTTCAGTATAAACTACGTGAGCTACGAAACCTTTTTGTTAAAGGGCGAGACACAAATATAAAAGCCTGTCCAGAGTGTTGGGACGCGGATCATCCTCAATTAAAGTTGGGGGAGTTTCCTGTTAACGATCCACAGGCTATTCGTGATCCCCGTGTTGATACGAGCCTCGGTGTGTCTGGAGATTATAGCAGTAGAGGTATTCACTGGGGGTGGAACCCTGTGGGGGATGGTAATGATCCGTTTGGGCTTACCCCTGACACGTTAGTTGGAACTGGCCAAATAGGTAAAGTTACCGTAAACATAACATAGGAGATTAGTTATGAAGGTTTTTGATATGAAAGAACCCAAGGTTGTTAAGGTAAAAGGCGTTCAAGCTTATGGGCCAAAGCCTAGCATGAAGGGTGTCAAAACCACAGGGATTAAAGTCCGTGGTACTGGCGCAGCTACTAAAGGGGTTATGGCCCGTGGGCCTATGGGGTAAGTTATGGATTACGTCGAGCTGAAAACAAATATACAAGACATTTGTGAAATGACATTCACTGATGCGCAGCTCGCTATGTTTACTGAGCAGGCTGAACAAAAGATTTATAATTCGGTACAGATTCCCGCGTTACGTAGAAATGTGACGGGGACGTTAACTGCTGGTAATCACTACTTACAGACCCCTACAGATTTTTTGTTTTCTTACTCGCTAGCGGTTATAGACTCTTCGGGTGAGTACCACTTTTTGCTCAACAAAGATGTTAATTTTATCCGTGAGGCGTACCCTACCCCAACAGCTTCTGGGTTGCCAAAACACTACGCATACTTTGATGATAATGCTTTTATTGTGGGTCCAACACCTAATCAAGGATATACTTCAGAATTGCACTACGGGTATTACCCGCAGTCAATAGTAACTGCAGGAACTACATGGCTTGGAGACGAGTTTGATTCTGCGTTACTGAATGGGGCTTTGCTCGAAGCTATACGCTTTATGAAGGGCGAGCCTGATATGGTGGCTGTGTACGAAAAAATGTACTTACAAGCCATTACGTTGCTAAAGAGTCTCGGGGATGGTAAACTCCGCGAAGACGCATATCGCTCGGGTCAATTCCGAGTTCCAGTGAGCTAAGGAGGCCCAAATGGCTATCACGCAAGCAATGTGCACCAGTTTTAAAACCGAGCTTCTCGGCGGTGTACAAGACCTAGATACAGACACAATCTACATAGCGTTGTTTACAAGCAGCGCTACGTTATCCGCAGCAACTACCGCGTACAGCACTACTAATGAAGTGTCTGGTACGGGGTATACCGCAGGAGGTAATGCCCTCACCGGAGCGGTTATTAGTGCTGACGGTACAACAGCGATTGTGGATTTTGACAATACAACTTGGGCATCGTCTACGATTACCGCCCGAGGTGCTTTAATTTACAATTCATCAAAAGCTAATCGTGCTATCGCGGTTTTGGATTTTGGTTCGGACAAAACTTCTACTGATGGTGACTTTACTATCCAGTTCCCCGCAGCGGACGCGTCGAACGCAATCCTACGTATCGCATAAGGAGTTAGGTTATGGTCGCACTGGTTAACCGCGCATATGTGAGTACCAGCACAACAGGTACTGGAACTATAGTTTTAGGCACCCCCGAGACTGGTTATCAATCTTTCGCGGATGCTGGTGTGACCAATGGCCAAACCGTACGGTACACAATACTCGATGGTGACGCTTGGGAAATAGGTTCGGGGGTATACACTGCTTCTGGGACCACTCTGTCGCGTACACTTGACGATAGTAGCACTGGATCACTGCTAAATCTTTCTGGTAATGCAGAGGTGTTCGTCACTGCGGCCGCGCAAGATATACTCCAACCAGCTAATAACCTGTCTGATCTAGCTAATGCGTCTACCTCCCGCACGAACCTTGGGGTGGCGATTGGCTCAGACGTACAGGCTTACGACGCGGACTTAACAGCGTTAGGTGGGTTGGCAAAATCTGATGGCAACATTATCGTTGGGAATGGTTCAACGTGGGTTGCTGAGAGTGGGGCGACTGCCCGAACGTCACTTGGTTTAACCATTGGTACAAATGTACAGGCTTATTCTAGCGTTTTACAAAACACCACCGCGTCTTTTACCACTGCGGATGAAACCAAGTTAGACTATATTACCGTCACGCAGGCAGTTAGCCTCGACCAAATGGAAATAGATATTGCTGCTCTTGAGAATGGCATGGTCTATAAAGGTGACTGGAACGCAGGTTCTGGTAGTTTCCCGGGCGGCGGTTCTGCTCAGACGGGTTGGTTTTACTACGTCTCAGGGGCAGGTACTGTTAATGGCATAACGTTCGCTATCGGTGATAACATTGTTGCGACAACAGATAATGCTTCTACATCAACATACTCAGGAAACTGGTCGAAGCATGACCAGACAGACGCCGTTCAAGCTGTTGTAGGTTTAACTGGCTCAATCGCAAAAGGTTCTCTCTTAGCTGCCTTGAATGTAGAGGATGGCGCGGACGTAACAGACGCGGGGAACGTAAATCCGCTTGTAGATGCTCACATAAATGTAAGCGGTGCTAGCAGTGGGCAATACCTTAACTGGAATGGTTCGGATTACGCTTGGGGTAGCATAGACACCTCCACCTTAATGCCAAAGTCTGGTGGCACGTTTACTGGTGATGTTACTTTTGCTACAGGCAAAATAATTGGTCCGACTAACGCCAGCGGCCTAGGCATGGATATTGAAATTCCAAGTCTTTATGGCCTTGATGTGATCTACACAGGGGGGCCGTCAAACGAGTTTTTAGCGAGATTTGGGTCAAACGCTGCTGTACAGCTTTACCACAATGGAAATGAAAAGTTTGCCACATCAAGCACTGGCGCAACAGTCACAGGTACACTGGCAGCGACAACCTTAACGTTAGCATCTAATGATCGTTTGTATTTAGGCAATTCAAACCATTCTTCCATATACTCTAATGGCACACAGCTTAGGTTGTATAGCGGAGGTTCAACTCGAATTACTGGTAGTAATATAAGTTTTGCTACACAAGGTGGAGTCGAAGAGTATGCTTCTTTTAATGCGAATGGGTCTGTTGATTTATATCATAATAATATTAAAAAGTTTGAAACAACATCGACAGGCGTAACAGTTACAGGAACACTAGCCGCCACAGCCGTGACCGGAGATGGCTCTGGACTAACTAACCTACCGAGTTTAACAGGCATTACAGACAGCGCATCACCGTTTAATACTGGATTAGGTCAGTTAGCGTTTAACGGTTCTAGTCCTACTGGTGACAACAATGTGGCTATTGGTTACCGCTCTGGACAAGCTCTTACGTCGGGCGTTAACAATATCGCAATAGGCGAAGACGCACTTTTCTATGTAACTACAACCACTGGAAACATTGGTATTGGTAATACCGCAATTCGGCAAGCTACTGGTAACTACAATATTGGTATTGGGGACGAATCAGTTAGGCATGGTACAAGCATTACTAATACTATTGGTATTGGCTACCGCGCAGCACGTGGCGCTACTTCATCAGACCCGAGCGGAGACTATAATATTGCTTTAGGGGCTAACTCGCTCTTCGGCTATACAAGTGCTGCTAGCAATGTGGCTATAGGGCAGTCAGCAGGGAATGCGATAACTACAGGTCCAACTAATATTCTTATAGGGTCGTACGCTGGAAGACTTATAACAACGGGTGGTAAAAATATTGTCCTTGTAAATGACGGCAGTAACATGGGCATAACTACAGGCTCACAAAATATTATACTTGGTACTACTGGCCCGTTTTATCTTGCAGGCGGAACTAATAATATCTTTATAGGTGATGAAGCAGGGAAAAACGCAGCTCCAGCAGTATCCAATAACATAGCTATCGGTAAATGGGCGTTGCTGGGAAGTAATTCTTCGACTGCTAATACAGGTGGTAACAACACCGCAATAGGTATATTCGCAGGATATGGTGTAACTACCGGCGCGGGTAATACAATACTTGGTACTAGTGCGGCTAATAACTTAACAACTGGGGGTAATAACGTTGTTCTTGGTTATGGTGCGGCTACTTCTTCAGCAACGATTTCCAACGAAATAACTCTTGGTGGTAGTAGTATTAATCGTTTCCGCATTCCCGGCCTACAATCGGGTGCAAGCAATGGTCAGGTAATGACCTACAACTCATCATCTGGGATTATTGAGTTAGCAGATGCGGCGGGCGGTGCCTCCTCAAATGTAGGCACAGGCAACTTTATAGGCGGCACTAATGCAGGAGAAGACCTTCAAAGTGGAGGAGATAACAATACTTTCCTTGGTCAAGACGCAGGTAGAAATGTAACTACTGGTGATACTAATATAGCTGTTGGTAAGGACGCTTTGGAATCACGCACCACCGGCAGTAATGCAATAGCTATTGGACATAATGCAGGTGGGGCGGATGTTTCTGCTCTTTCTTTTGTTGCTATTGGTAACAACTCTTTTGACACTGCAACTACTGCAGGAGTGGCGGATAGTGTTGGAGTTGGACACAACACTGGCACTGCTATGACTTCTGGGGCATACAATACTTTTATAGGACATAACTCAGCCGTTTATAGAACTGGTGGCTCTCAAAATACTTTTTTAGGTTATTTATCTGGAGGCACCTTTAGTGCATCAGGTGGTCTTAATGTGGGTTTGGGGGCTAATTCGTTAAGACTTTCAACTACAGCAACAAACAACACTGCTGTTGGACAAGCTGCGGGGCAAGCGCTTACTACTGGAACTAATAATCTTATTCTTGGATGTAACGTAGATGCTTCTTCAGCAACGATTTCCAACGAAATAACTCTTGGTAATAGTAGCATTACTCGCTTCCGCATTCCCGGCCTACAATCGGGTGCCTCTGACGGTCAGGTAATGACCTACAACTCTTCTACTGGCCTTATTGATTTGGCAGATGCTGCTGCTGGTGGTGCTACTAGTATTAACGGTTTAAGCGATGCGTTTACCGATTCTAACGATAATCTAGGATTAGGTTCTGGAGCATTAACTAACATTACTGCAGGTTCAGGAATTATGAATACTGCAGTTGGTGATAACGCTGGCTTAAATGTAACTACCGGAGACCAGTCTGTATACTTAGGTAAAGGTGCAGGTTCTTCTATTACTACAGGATATTCTAATGTTTCCGTAGGGTACGGTGCTTTAGGTGGCTCGTCCGGCCATACTACTATCGCTATTGGCCATTCTGCTGTTTCTGGTGGTTCTTACACAGGTAGTCACAATGTTGGTGTTGGTTATGGAATACTGAGTGCCGCAACCAGCGCTATTAATAACGTAGCAATAGGTACAGACGCCTTAGATGACGTTACTACAGGTGCTCGCAACACCGCTGTAGGTTACAATTCTGGTACAAGAATCACTACAGGCACACAAAATGTTATGCTTGGTGCACAAGCAATGGAGTATAGTACTAGCTCCGCAGGAAACAACACCGCTGTTGGCGCAAATGCTATGCGTAACCTGTCTACAGGAACGTATAACATTGGAATAGGTTCAAGCACTGCTGCTGGTGGCTCAATTTCTGGCAACAACAACGTACTTCTAGGATACCAAGCTGCTCATAACTTAAATAGTGGCTCTCATAACATTATGTTAGGAAACCTAGCTGGATTCGACACGAGTTCTGGCACGTACAATGTGCTGCTAGGTTACAATGCTGGCGGAGACATAACATCAGGTTCAAATAATGTTGCTATCGGTCGAAGTGCACTAGACGCAGTAACTACTGGCGGCAGCATGGTTGCTATTGGCTACAACGCTGGTGGCAGTTACACAGGCTCAAACGGTTTTGTCGCTGTTGGAAGTAGTTGTTTCTCCGGTTCTGGTGGAATGGTTGAGTCAGTAGGTGTTGGACAATCTGTTGGCGCACAAATGACATCAGGTCAATGGAATGTCTTTGTTGGAAGCGCCGTTGCCTCTGCTAACACAGGTGGGTCTAGCAATGTTTATATAGGACAACGCGTCTCTGGTGGTCCTAACGCCGTAGGGACTGGAAGTAACAACGTAGGAATAGGTGACAACGCTCTTTATAATTCAACAAGCGCAGCCCAAAATACTGCGGTTGGTAAGCAAGCTGGCAATAGTCTCACTACAGGCGCAAACAATACTATTATCGGATATGATGCAGATGCTTCTTCTGCAACGATTTCCAACGAAATAACTATTGGTAACACAAGCGCCACAAGGTTCCGTTTACCGGGCCTACAAGCGGGCGCTACTAACGGCCAAGTAATGACCTACGATTCTTCAACAGGTCTTATTGATTTGGCAAATTCTAGCGTTGTCCCTGTAGGTACCAAAACGTCTAGTTATACTTTAGCCACTGGTGACGTAGGAAAGTATGTACAGGTAGGTTCGGGAGGTAGTATTACTATACCTAACTCGACTTTTTCCGAAGGTGACATTGTAAGTATATTTAACAACACTTCGGGCGATGTTACTATCACTTGTTCAATTACAACCGCTTACATAGGTGGTACTGATACAGATGAAGCGTCAGTGGCACTTGCTACAAGAGGGATTGCAACAATACTGTTTATTAGCGGTACTGTTTGCGTTATTACAGGAAACGTTAGCTAATGGCAGGTTTGATGTTAGCTCTTTTAGGTAATGTACCTGCAAGTAGCGACTTTACTGGTAATGGGGGAGCAAGATTTGAAGAATCTGGCACACATACTTGGGTGTGTCCATCCAATGTAACTCAAGTAAGTGTACTAGCTATTGGAGGAGGTGGTAGTCCCAGTGTAGGACAAAACGCAACCTCCGGTGGTGCAGGCGGCGGCGGAGGCGGCTTAGGGTATAAAAATACTATATCCGTAACTCCGGGGGCTAGCTATACTGTT